>JGI24711J26586_10001583_pt1 | contig 17249 bp, 17 predicted proteins | sample BioPla3DNA1_FD_26586 | JGI IMG/M metagenome (IMG submission 26586)
ATTTCGGATTTGACCTCCCCCCTGCCCCCTCCAAAGGAGGGGATTTGGACAACTTCTGTTCTTGATAAATTTTTCCTTATACATTTTTAATTTTACTTTCTTTTTGAAATAAAAAAAAATAGGGGGCAGACTAGACTTTCCTTTTTTCAAATTTATCACCCCACTCTGGAAAATTTACCATTTTTGATATGGAGTGTTAATTACGAATTACGAATTACGATTCTTAAATTTAGAATTTCAAAATTTAGCGAAAATATGACATAAATGTTTGATATTTAATTAATTAAATTGCCACGTCCTTTAGGGCGTGGATTAGAATACCCCCAGACCACAAGGGCTTTAGCCCAAATTTATAATAATATGAAGTGTGAAGTGAAAAATTTGAAATAAGGTAATATTTATCATAACACCCATATAATCAAGTTTTTAAATCCGAAATCCGAAATCCGAAATCATTTCGCTTCATCAAAGATTTCCAAATTCGCCAGTTTCTTTCCATCAAAATCCAACCGCAAAAAGGTTAGACGGGTGTGGATGCCATATTTTCCGGCGGACCCGGGATTGATGTACAAACATTGATGCTGGGGATCATGTTTGACCATTAAAATATGTGAGTGTCCCGCTACGACAATGGTCGGTTTATGCTCCTGAATCAAGGCTAATGCATCGGGATAATATCTTCCGGGTTTGCCGACGATATGCTTTAATAAAACTTTATGTTCCTCAAAATCAAAGAGTTCCCACTCTTTATGGCGGGATCGTACATCCCAACCATCACAATTTCCGTAAACAGCCCTAACTTTGGTGATGGTTTCCAGTTCGTAGATGATATCAATATTCATCATATCCCCAAGATGCCAGATCTCATCGCAAGATTTGAAAAATTCAAAAAGTTGGGGATGGGTATATCCGTGTGTGTCCGATAAAATGCCTACTTTTTTCATTCAGTCGCCTCGATTCTTTGTTTTACTGCTTCAAAGATGACTACTCCCGCAGCCACCGATACATTCAAGGATTCAATCGTGCCCAACATGGGAATTTTCACGGTCTGATCGCACTCTCTAAGGTACTCTCTTGCGATTCCCTCATATTCACTGCCCAAAATCAAAGTCAAAGGGGTATTGTAATTTTGCTGATAATGCAGTTGGGTAGCTTTCTCTGTCACGCCAATCACCGTTAATCCGGAATCCTTCAAAAATCGGATCACTTCAACCAGATTGGAATGTTTGCACACCGGGATTTTAAACAGCGCTCCGGAAGAGCTTTTTATCGCATCTTCGTTCAACTGAGCGCCCCCCTTTAAGGGAAGGATAATAGCGTCCACACCGGCGCACTCCGCAGTACGCGCAATCGCTCCAATATTCCGAACATCAGTAATCTTATCCAAAATCAGAATGAACGGATCTTTCCCCTTCTCAAACAGTGTTGGAAGCAGATCAAAGATTGAAAAATACTCCAGCGAAGAAACAAAAGCAATCGCCCCCTGGTGGTTACCCCGAACAATCCTGTTCAGTTTCTCAATCGGAACATACTGGAAAGGAATCTTATGCTGACGAATAATGTAAAAAAACTCTTTGAAAAGATCACCCTTTAACCCCTTTTGAATCAAAACTTTATCAATCGTTTTACCCTTTTCAATCACTTCCAATATAGGCCTCAAGCCATACACAATACTGTTATCCATCTTCAATTTTTGTTAAACCGCAAATGTACATTTTTTTATTGAAATCGATATTCAAAAAATGATACAACAATTATTTAAAAGTTTACGTTTATGTTTAAAGTTGTTACTTTATGGAATAAATCAATAATTTTGCGTAGAGTTTAGCAAAGTCCTCAAAATGTTATGAAACGATTATTTTTCTCAACAACTCTCCTTATTTGCATCATTTTTGCTTTTGGTCAAAATGATGTAAAAAAGTATTACAAATATATCAATAAAGCTGAATTAGCTATTTGCGATTTTAAGTATGAGAAAGCTTCAAACTATTATGAAAAGGCTTTCAAAACCGGGCTTTGTTTTAAGAATGATTTAAGAAATGCCTTTACTGTAGATTATAAGTATACTGAAAAAGAGGATAACGTCTTGGCTTACACGCACAAGCTTGCGCAACGTGGATTTTCAACTCCTGCTATTGATACAGTGAAATATTCGGAACTTTATGCTCAAATTAAGCAAGTTCAAGATACAACCCAAATCATATATGACCCTGGCATCTTAAAACAACTGGATACACTTTTGATAGTAGATCAGTCCTACCGGAAGAATGGTTTCGCATATAAGAAAGAAAACCGGCATGTAACTGACTCTCTAGACTTAATTAATTACAATAAATGGTTATCTTTCTATGAAATTGAGGATGAAGCTGTAAAACAAACTTTGGGCATCTATTTTTATAGAACACCGGATCCGTTACTTCGTCATAACATTGTATTTGGTAGATTTCCGGAAAATATCTTATGGGATCAGGTTCAAAATGGGTATTTGGATGTTAGAGACTATATGGAAATATACGACATATACATTGGAACCGCCGGAACTCCTCAACAACGAGCGATCTATGCAAAAATACCTTTTGGTGGTGGGACCATTGCAAACAAAACATTTTTTGGATTATATACAAAAAAGGATGCACCTAAACTAAGAAAAGTATTCTATCTCAATTCTCCTAAAGATGAATTGAAAAAGCATATTTATCAGTTTTATCATGGTGAAAAAGAGTTTTTCTTGGTGCCAATTAAGACCTACGGGGCTCCATGTAGTGAAGAGGATGAGTTGGAACTAAGGTTACAATACAAAGAATTTGAGAATAATAATCCTAAAGAGTACAACAAATATGAATATATCATATTGACAAATCCTGAATTTGAATGTGGGTAATAAATATTTTCCAATAAAAAAAATTATGAAAGGAAGTTCGAGATAATTCAATTCGAATATGTTAACAAATATTAATAAAAGTTAAATAATATTAACGGGGGGGGGGTAAAATTGACTTTTGTATTACTATTTTATATATCTTTGGAGCGGAATAAAGAAGGAATATTAAAAGTTACAATAAATCAGATTCAATGTTACAATTTTTATGTAAAACGAACTTAGGCTAATTAGCCTCCGTCATAAACCAACTGTGCTGCTGCTGACAGGAGGCGATAACCAGGTGCACCGCAGGGAATGGTATTTGCTCTTGAAAAACTCATAACCAAACCCTGCTTCCGGCACCCAAGCAAACATAAATATATGTTGTATATGTTTATGGGCACGACCAATCGGCAAAAATACAAATTTTTTGGATTGGGAGAGGTAGTTTGAGTAAATTTATAAATAAAAAAATAATTAATGATGAATAAGTTAAAAATCAACTCGATTTATCAAGAATCTTTAATAAAAATAATTTCAGACTTCTAACTTTAAGTATTATAACAGTATCAGTCTTATTATCAAGTTGTTCAGATAATATTGACAATATTTATACTTCAAGACCACCATCATCTCAAAATGGAACTGAAATTAGTGAAGCCAAAGTTCCATGGCTTGTTATTTTAGCTGCAGTAGTGGTAGTATCAGAAGTAATTGATGGACGTTATTACGAAGATATTGAGTATTATCCAAATGGAGAAATTAAGTCAAAAAAACGTGGTTGTAAAGGGGTTTTTGGTACATGTACTATAAATTCAAGTTGTGCTGTTAGTGGACAGAATGTTTCCATAGAACCTGTGAGTTTGGACTATATTGAAAGTGGAATAACTAGAACTATTAATGCGGAAATAATAAAATCCGATATTGGTATTGTTTATGGTATAAATAAAAATAATCCATCTGATTGCTCATATTTCTTTGATTCGGATACAAAAATGATTACTGGACCGCTGGTAATTGATAATCCAAATATTTTAGATCAACTTGGTCTCAAAGAACCAATAATAGTAAAAGGAGAATATCAAGTTTATGAAAGTGAAAACTATAAATATATTATTATTCATAGTAGATAAGAATGTTTTTGCATATCCAAAAGTACTAATTTTTGCGTGTACTTTTCTGTTTTTTTCATGTTTAAGCAATTTTTCCGATAAAAAAATGGGTGATAGGCAAGTGTTAGCCTTCAAGAGCGATAGCATTGAGTATGTTGTTTATGAACTTGATAGAAAAAAGGATTCTGAAAATAATCAACAATGTTATAATTTTGTAGAAATTAATAATAAAAGAGATGGTTTTGAAATTTATGGAGCCAATATTGCTGATTTGTTTTCATTCTTTTTTAATGTCGATAAACATAATATCTATTTTGAAGATAAAAAGAGATCCTTTTATTCGGTTATATACAAGGGAAAAGTTGAAAGTGAAATAAAAAAAGATATTTTTCAAAAATTAATAGATTATAAAGGGTTGAAAATCGTTAAAAACACTATTCTTGCAGATATAAATAGTTTAGAAATTGAAAAATCAATTAAGTTAAGTTCATATATTAACCCTAATTCGAATGAAAAAATTTCAATATTGCTAAATGATGAAAAATATATTTTCTCCAACGTAAATTTAATAATTTTTGTGAAAAAATTAAATGAACTATACCCAGGTAAATTTTTCTACGAGGGTGACTCAACAAAAAGGTATAATTTAGAAATACCAGTTGGATTGGGGTATGGCGAAATAATATTTTACTTGAAAGATAAATATGATATCAGTATAAACAATATTCAAAGAGAGGTTTTAATGTATTCTCTGATTGAAAACAAATAAATTTGTCAAATTCTTACATAAAATTGAACTACTGACCGATTTTTTTTGTGTTTAACTGCTTGTAACAGTGTTTTAGCGATACAAATTTATAACTATGGGGCGAGACTTCAGTCAACCCCCATTGTTTTTTATAATATTTTTTGTCGGGCAGAGTGATTTTTTAATGAAACCCCCTTCAACTTAAAACTTATTTGTACATTTGCAAGTTATTAGAGAACCGAATACTCTCTGATTATAATTTGTACAACATGAAGATTTTATTGCGTTATAAACTTCCGTTTGCTCGCTCTTTAGTGGGGGTTTTGATACTTTCTCTTTTCTTATTGCAAACATCGAAACTTCAGGCTCAAACACCGTGGACTCTAGATTCCTGTATTTCGTACGCCTATGAGCATAGTTTTGAGGTGCAACAAAAACTGTTGAGTATTCAGTATAAAGAGATTGCAGCAAAACAAACCAAAATGAGGCTGGCGCCTCAACTTTCCGGAAGTGTAGGACAAAACTTCGATATCGGGCGGTCGCAGGATGCTTCTTCGTTGATCAGCTCGGGTAGTCAGGCGGCTACTTCTATCGGATTGGGACTCTCTATGCCTCTATTCGAAGGATTGCGAAACTACCACCAAATGCAAGCAGATGAGATAGATATCCGAACTTCATTGTATGAATTGGAACAGTTGAGAGAAAATATCGAGCTCAATGTGATGGCTTACTATTTGCAGATTTTAAATCGCAAGGAGATGCTGCAAATAGCCCAGTTGAAGGAGACAATTTCACAGGAAATGGTTCAAAAAGTGACTCTTTTGGTTCAAAATGGGAAAAGTTCTGAAACAGAGCTCTATAATGCCAGGTCAACTTACGCGCAGGATCGTACTGCTGTAATTCAGGCTGAAAATAATCTGAAATTGGCAAAACTGGAACTGGCTCAACTCATCAATGTTCCCAATCCGGATCTTTTTGAGATTGATGAGGTGGGTGAAATCAGTGATATCGATCAGTTTCTTAATCATGAGATGCCTTACATCGATATTGCGTCTGTAATTCAGAACGCAACAACCAACAGAGGAACTGTCAAAGCGGCTCAATCCAGAATAGAAAAAAGTCAAAAAGAGATCAAAATAGCGCAGTCGGGATGGTATCCATCTCTCTCACTATACGCCAATTATGGCACAGGATATTACTATTCCTACGCCCAGAATCCGGTTTTCCCGAATGCTCCTTTCTTTAATCAATTGGAAGACAATTCAAGACAAGTGATTGGGCTTTCACTCAATATTCCGATTTTTGACCGTTTAAGCACATATCATCAGACAAAAATAGCCAAATTGCAACTGCAAGATCAGCAATTGCAGTATGATGAGAATATTCGCAAATTGACTAAAGAGGTTCAACAGGCTTATGCGGAAATGATTGCGGCAGAAGCGAACTACAAAGCAGCGAAGGAGTTTTACGAAGCCTCCAAAATCTCTTTTGAGTANGAANANGTTCGTTTTGATGCGGGAGCTTCAACGCAGTTTGAATTCAATGAGATTAAAAACAGATACAACCAGGCTCATGCACAATGGGTGCAAGCCAAGTACGATTATCTCTTCAAATACAGAATCGTTCAGTTATACGGGAATTAATCGTTTGCCAAAGCCAAGATAGCTTTTTTGATCTCTTCAAAGTTTCGGGTAGGCATCGTCAATTGTGTGGTATTGGTTCCTATTTGATCCGGCTGGTGTGCATCGGAGGAGCGAATAAACGGCTTGTTTTTGAGATACTTATGTTGCTGAATNATAGCCTCTTTGGTGGTATGCTTGGTAATCTCAACCGCCTCATATTCCAGGTCAAAAGGGATAAATCCCAACTGCGAGATGACGCTGGTCTTCGATTTGTCAATATGTGCCGGAATAAACATGCCATCTAAAGCGTGAACCTCCCTCTCAATCTGTTCAATCGATAAGTCCAAAGCTGAAGTTAACAGCCGGGGTTCTTCATAGATGATATTCATCTCCTCATCAATCTGAATCTGGTCTCCAAAGAAGTCCGGATCATTGGGGATATCGGGCAGATGTTTCTCCAGAAGTTGCTGAAACTGAGCCAATCTTTCATGATTTGGGAAAAAGGCAAGACAATGAGCTTCTTCTTTAGTGGTTACCTCTGCACCACACAGCACAAAAATATTTCTGTTTTTGGAATAAAATTCAGTCAGTTGACAATGCCGTGTGGAATTGTGATCCGTAATTCCAATGATATCGATCCCATTCCGGAGTGCTGTCTCAACAATATATTCCGGAGTCATGTCTAAGTCTCCGCAAGGGGAGAGTAGGGTGTGAATATGTAAATCAGCTTTATAAGTCGGCATTATTTTTTACTAAATCGGTTGAATCAAAATGAACGACAAAGATATATATTCTTTTTATATCTTTGCACAAAAATTTGAATATGACACTACAGGAAATTATAACTCATGTTTCAGGAACGGTTGTGGCGGGAGATCCTGCAATGTATCCTAAAATTGATTGTGCGTTCGCTTCAGACCTGATGAGCGATGTATTGACGATCACTACCAATAAGCGGATTATGCTCATCACAGGATTAGCCAATTTGCAAACCATTAGGACATGCGAAATGTCGGATATTAAAATCATCTTATTCGCTCGGGGGAAAAAGGCTACTGAAGAGATGATTGAGTTAGCGGAAGATGACGATATGGTTTTGATTGAGACTCCGATTTCATTATATAAAACATCCGGAATACTCTATAATGCCGGATTATTACCCGTTTACTAAAAATTGCGTTCTATGAATTTTAAATTTGAAGTTGAAGGAGGAGATTTTACCAATGCCGGAACAGCCTCCAGTCAAGTAAAGAAAATGATGAAACAATTGGGTGTTGATGCAGCCATTATCAAACGTACTGTAGTGGCACTCTACGAAGCTGAAGTGAATATTGTAGCTCATGCTTACCGGGGTGATATTTTTGTTGATATTGACGAATCCAGAATCTACATTAAATTGGTGGATGAAGGTCCCGGAATTCCGGATATAGACCAGGCGATGACAAAAGGATACTCTACAGCCTCACCGAAAGTGAGAGAAATGGGGTTCGGTGCCGGTATGGGGCTGCCTAACATCAAAGCCAATACGGATGTGCTGAATGTGTTTTCAGAGGTGGGGAAAGGAACTACGGTAGAAATTTCGAACCTTTTTCAAAAATAAGAATAGTATGGAAGATTTTCATCATGCCTTAAGTTTTAAATATGAATTGTGTATTGGTTGTTCGCACTGTACCAGCGTGTGTCCGACTGCTGCCATTCATGTTGAAGAAGGAAGACCGGTTTTGAATCCCAATCGCTGTATCGATTGTGGAAGATGTTACAATGCTTGTCCTGTGAATGCAATCTATATTGAACAGGATGACTTTCAAACCATTTACGATTATAAGTATCCTGTTCTGCTGGTTCCCTCGATTTTCAGCTCCCAATTTCAGGATAAATTTAGCAATCAAGCGATTCTTTCTACTTTTTATCACCTGGGTTTTAAAAAAGTGTATGAAGTGGAAAGGGCTGTCAATATTTTAAAAGAAAAATATTTGGAGATGATGCAGAATGAGGAGTTGGAAAGACCCATTATTTCTTCGTTTTGTCCGGCTATTGTCCGCTTGATTCAAGTGAAGTTCCCCTCCCTGGTTTCCAATCTTTCATTGGTTAGACCTCCATTGGATATTACGGCGCTGTTTATCAAGAAATCATTGGAAAAGGAAGGAATTCCTAATGAGGATGTGGGTGTTTTTTATATTTCGCCCTGTGCCGCCAAAATTGCCGCTATAAAAAGTCCGGTTGGAGAAGATAAATCCGCTGTAGATGGAGTTATCAATATGAACTATATGTATAACAAGGTTTTAAGAATAATAAAACAGGGGGAATACAAGCTGGTGACTGATGAGGAAGATTTTCACTCTATGTCTAACGATAGTTTGCGCTTCTCACTAACCGCAGGAGAGGTTCGTTTGATGGATAGAGGAAGAAATTTAGCGATAGATGGCGTTCATAACGTATCCAGATTCCTCAGCAAATTGGAGGATGACTACGTGGATAATATCGATTTTCTGGAATTGAGAGCTTGTGACGAGAGCTGTGCAGGAGGCATATTGTGTGCAGGAGATCGCTTTTTGACAGCGGAAAGACAACGCAATCGATTGAAAAGAAGTTCCAGGAAAAAACATGCCGATGAGATGAATCAATATAAAGATTATCTCCTTGACAATATTATAGTTGGGAAAGTGGAACCCCGTTCCATGGATAAGTTGGATGATGATATCGCCGTGGCAATGAGGAAGATGAAAAAAGCTTATGAGATCAATTCCCACCTCCCACAAGTGGATTGTCGTATCTGTGGATATCAAAGTTGTAAAGAACTCGCTATCGCGATTGTGAATCAGAAAGCCAGTATGACGCACTGTATTTTTGTGCAAAGAGTTCTGGAACAAGGAGATAAATTGACCAATATGGAATCGATCAAGATTACGAGGAAAATCTGGGGCGAAAATAAGGTGAATAAAAACAGTTTGGATACACTTAATCTGGAATAGCATGAAAGATATCTCACTCCATATCATGGATATTTTACAAAACTCCACACGTGCCAAAGCAACAGTGATTGAGTTGCTTGTCGAGGAGGATGAACAAAATGATAAACTGATTTTGAAGTTTACAGATAATGGCACAGGGATGTCGCAAGAAACGCTGGAAAAGGTGTTGAATCCATTCTTTACGACCCGAACCACACGCAAAGTGGGATTGGGATTGTCGCTCATAAAGCAAAATGCAGAACAAACCGGTGGATCTTTGGAGATTGAGTCAGAACTGGGAAAAGGAACTGTTGTAACCGTTACTTTTGGACTCAGCAGTATCGACCGTCCTCCCATGGGAGACCTTGCCGGCACTGTTGTCCTGACCGCCTCTGCTTACCCTGATGTGAGATTTATCGTGAATTACAAAAACTCCAAGGTAGATTATGTTTTTGACACTGATGAAATCAACGAAGCCCTCGATGGCATCTCTATCCAGGAACCGGAGATTATTCAGTACCTCACCGAAATGTTCCGGGAAAACATCTCTTGATTTCGGATTTCGGATTTCGGAATCTTAAATTTAGAATTGTATTATCGTCTATTTTATAATATAATTTGCTGATAATCAAGATTATCAATTGCCACGACTTTTAAGTCGTGGATAGGATTTGCTCCTCAGTACATAGGGCTTTAGCCCAAATTTATTATAATGTCACCCCTTCGGGGTTCTTTTAGCTCTTGGGGTCAACGTTTTGCTATAATAATGTCACCCCTTCAGGGTTTCAAAGTTTAGCTGATTTGAGAATAATTCCCTGAAAAATTAAATCCGAAATTTTNCNAAATGGNCGAAATCCGAAATTTTTCCAAATGGTATAATATTCCAGAGTGGGGAAATCAAAATAACCAAAGAGACACCTCAAATCCTGCCCCCTAATTTTTTTTATTTCAAAAATAAAAACACAAAAAATAGGGAATATAAAATGCAAAATCGATTGAAAAAAATAAATTACAAATATATTGTGTCAAAAGGCTGTTTCTTGGAATCTTTTTTGTATATTTGCAGACTGATTTAAAGCCCTGAAATGGAAACCAATTTATAATTATAAAGTACTATTAATTAATTAATTAAATTTAAAATGGACAAGATTAGATCTTTAGCCGATTTGAAGAAAAAGAGAGAACAACTTCAATCTGCTCTGAAACTTCGCGAGCAAGGAGAGAATACCGAGAACTTGATTCAAGTGAGAGTAGCGATGGCTACTTGCGGTATTGCTGCCGGAGCAAAGCAAGTTATGGAAGTTATTATTAATGAGTGTAACAAGAGAGGGATTCAAGCTGTGGTTACTCAAACCGGATGCATGGGTTATTGCTATGCAGAGCCCACCGTGGAAGTAACAAAACCAGGTGAAGACCCAGTTGTTTTTGGGTATATTACACCTGCAAAAGCAGAAGAGCTTGTTACTAAATATTTACTTGGAAATGAAATGCTTGATGGCGTTATTCCGGTAAATTATGGAAAAGTAGATCAATAACATAAATAGGAGGTTTTCTCATGTCAAATTTTAAGTATCACATTTTAGTTTGCGGTGGGACAGGATGTCGCGCATCGCATGGTGAAGAGATTGTTGAAAATTTCAACCAGCTTTTAGCCGATAAAGGGTTGTCTAATGATGTACAAGTGGTAACTACTGGTTGCTTTGGTTTCTGTGAAAAAGGACCCATCGTGAAAATGTTGCCCGATAATACATTCTATACTTCAGTAAAACCCGAAGATTGTCGTGAAATTATTGAAGAACATATCGTAAAAGGTAGAAAAGTTAATCGTTTACTCTATTTGAATCCTGAAACTAAAGAACATATTGCGGATTCAAAACATATGGGTTTCTACCAAAAACAACTTCGTGTTGCTTTAAGAAACTGCGGATTTATCGATCCTGAAAATATTGATGAGTATTTCGCAAGAGACGGATATGCTGCATTAGCACAAGTGTTAGAGCAAAATGATCCTAAAGCAACTATAGAAATTATTAAAAAAGCAGGTCTTCGCGGACGTGGAGGCGCCGGTTTCCCAACAGGATTGAAATGGGAATTGGCTGCTAAAAGCGAAGGAGATGAAAAATATGTTGTTTGTAATGCGGACGAGGGTGACCCCGGAGCATTTATGGACAGATCAATCCTTGAAGGTGACCCACATACAGTAATTGAAGCCATGGCTATTAACGGTTTCTGTATTGGAGCATCAAGAGGATTAATCTATATTCGTGCAGAGTATCCACTCGCAATCAGACGTCTCCAAATAGCTATTAAACAAGCTACAGAGTACGGTTTGTTAGGTCAAAATATTATGGGAACCGATTTTAGCTTTACTGTTGAATTAAAATATGGTGCCGGTGCGTTTGTATGCGGTGAAGAAACAGCATTGATTCACTCTATGGAAGGACATCGTGGTGAGCCCACATTTAAACCTCCATTCCCTGCACAACAAGGTTACCTTAAAAAACCTACCAACGTGAATAACGTTGAAACTTATGCCAATATCCCCGTTATCCTTCTCAAAGGATGGGAATGGTTCTCCTCCATCGGTACCGAAAAATCAAAAGGAACCAAAGTTTTTGCTTTGGCAGGAAAAATTAATAACGTGGGGTTGATTGAAGTTCCTATGGGAATTACCCTTCGTGAAGTAATTTATGAAATTGGTGGCGGTATTAAAGATGGTAAGAAATTTAAAGCTGTTCAAACCGGAGGACCTTCAGGTGGATGTTTGACAGAAAAATTCTTGGATACACCTATCGATTATGATAGCTTACTAGCTGCCGGTTCTATGATGGGATCAGGGGGTATGATCGTGATGGATGAAGATGACTGTATGGTTGCAGTGTCAAGATTCTACTTAGACTTTACAGTAGAAGAATCCTGTGGAAAATGTGCTCCTTGTAGAGTAGGAAATAAGAGATTGTGTGAATTGTTAGATAAAATTACTCAAGGAAACGGTACTATGGAAGACCTTGAAAACCTATCTAACTTAGCTCAAGTTATTAAAGATACTTCATTGTGTGGATTGGGACAAACTTCTCCTAATCCGGTCCTTTCTACTATAGAAAACTTCTGGGATGAGTATGTTGCTCACGTAGTAGATAAAAAATGTCCAGCCGGACAATGTAAGGCACTGAAACGTTATATGATTGATCCGGAAGCTTGTATTGGTTGTACTGCTTGTGCACGTGCATGTCCTGTAGGAGCAATTACCGGTGAAAAGAAAATGGTACATGAAATCAATCAAGAGACATGTATCAAGTGTGGTGCTTGTTATGAAAAATGTAAATTTAATGCAATCTTTATTAAATAGAAAGGAAATAAATAATGGATCAGGTAAAATTAACTATAGATAAAAGAGAAGTTGTTGTCCCAAAAGGAACTACTATCCTTAAGGCAGCAGATTCAATAGGTATTCATATTCCAACCCTTTGTTATTTTGAATTAAAAGGGATGAACATCACCAATAAACCGGGTGGATGTCGTATCTGTGTTGTTGAAGTAGAAGGAAGAAGAAACTTGGCACCCGCTTGTGTTACTGAAGTAATGGAAGGTATGGTGGTGAAAACAAACTCAGTAAGAGTTTATAACGCAAGAAGAACAGTTTTAGAATTGATTTTGAGTGACCACCCTGCTGATTGCTTGGTTTGTGCGAAAAGTGGAGAGTGTGAATTGCAAGATTTAGCTACTCGCTTTGGTGTTAGAGAGATTCCTTTCCAAGGGGAAATGTCTACTTATCAATTAGAAACTTCTCCATCAATTATCAGAGATAATAACAAATGTATTATGTGTCGCCGTTGTGAATTGGTTTGTAACGAATTCCAAACTGTAGGCGCACTTTCTGCTGTTGATAGAGGATTCCAGGCTGTAGTAACTACTGCATTCAATCAGAAAATGAGTCACTCACCCTGTACATTCTGCGGTCAGTGTGTGGCTGTTTGTCCTGTTGGTGCATTAACAGAAGTGGATAATACTCCTAGAGTAATCCGTGCTATTGCTAATGAAAAGAAAACTGTTGTTGTACAAGTAGCTCCTGCAGTGAGAGTAGCTCTCGGTGAAGAGTTTGGAATGAAACCGGGCTCTATCGTAACCGGAAAATTGACAACAGCATTGAGAGAGTTAGGCTTTGACTACGTATTTGATACAGACTGGAGCGCTGACTTAACTATTATGGAAGAAGGTACCGAGTTGATCGACCGTTTGACAAGACACCTCAATGGAGATAAAACTGTTAAATTACCTTTATTGACCTCTTGCTGTCCTGCATGGGTTAACTTCTTCGAGCATAACTTCCCAGATTTAAAAGATATTCCTTCAACAGCAAAATCTCCACAACAAATGTTTGGAGCTATCGCTAAAACCTATTTTGCAGACAAAATTGGTGTGAAGAGAGAAGATCTGATTGTTGTGTCAGTGATGCCTTGTTTGGCTAAGAAATATGAGTGCGCTCGTGAAGAGTTTATTATTGATGGAAATCCTGATGTGGACTTCTCAATCACTACTCGCGAATTAGCACACTTGATCAAACAAGCTAACCTTGACTTTGAAACTCTTGAGGAAACTCCATTTGATAGCCCACTTGGTGAATCTACCGGTGCAGCTGTGATCTTTGGAACAACCGGTGGAGTTATTGAAGCCGCTTGCCGTACCGCAGTTGAGGTTATCACTAAAAAACCTCTCGATAGAATTGACTTTGAAGAACTTCGTGGACTCGAAGGTATCAGAGCAGCTACTATCGATGTTGATGGATTCCCATTGAAGATCGGTATCGCTCATGGTTTAAGTAATGCTCGTAAACTACTCGAACAAATTCAAAGAGGAGAATCTGATTTCCACGCTATCGAAGTAATGGCTTGTCCCGGTGGATGTATTAACGGTGGTGGTCAACCATTGAATCATGGTAATACCGAAATCATTAAAGCACGTTGGGAAGCTATTTATGAAGCAGATAGAAACTCCCCAGTACGTAAATCACACGAAAATCAGTCAGTGATGACCCTTTATAAAGAGTTCTTAGGCGAACCTTGTGGACCTAAGTCACACGAGTTACTCCATACTCACTATTTTGATAAACAAAAAGTTATTGAAATTAAAGCGGACTAACCGGATTGTACAATTTTAAAAGTTAAAAAATTATGTCAAGTATTAAAATACAAATAAGTCAGAATACAAGATCTAAAATCGAAGAGATTTGTAAATCTTATAATTATGAACAAGGCGAGTTAATCAATGTACTTCATAAAACTCAGGAGTTTTTAGGATACCTTCCTGCAGAAGCTCAAGAAGTGATTGCTAAAGAAATGAACATCCCAACTGCTAAAGTGTATGGTGTGGTTTCTTTCTACTCGTTCTTTACTATGATTCCAAAAGGTAGATTCCCAATTTCTATCTGTATGGGTACAGCATGCTATGTGCGTGGAGCTGAAAAAATTCTTGATGAATTTAAAAATCAATTAGGCTTAGGCGTTGGTGAAACCTCTCCTGATGGAATGTTCTCATTGGCTTCTCTCCGTTGTGTGGGTGCATGTGGATTAGCTCCTGTAGTACTTGTTGGAGAAAAAGTATATGGCCGTTTGGCAACTGATGATGTTAAAGGCATTATAGATGAATATAAAAATTCAGCTGATGTAATATAATGACTTACAAACATATAATGATTAAAAAAGGGTGTTGAAAAACACCCTTTTTTTTATATTTTAACGATTTCAAGCTCGCTGTTTTTAAACTCTTTTGCCATTAAAATAGGTTGAATGAGAGTCCTGATCTCTTTGGCTAAGGCTTCAATCACTTTCCTTTTCGCAAAAGGACGGTAATAGACGATGCTCACTTCACGAACGGGGACTGGCGCAGAAAAGTTTCTGATCTTTTTTTTGCGTTCGTCTGTCAGCGATTGAAAATAGAGCTCCGGAATCAGGGTTAAGCCACCCAATTGATCTACCATATTTAATAAAGTTTCAAAACTGTGCGCATCAAACTTAAGGTTGGATGGCATGCTTTGGCTCTTTTTCAATGAGCAAAGATTGATAAATTGATTTCTTAAACAGTTCCCTTCCTCCAAAAGCCATACCCTGTGATTTTTAATCTCATCGGGAATAACAAAATGAGTATCCTCATCAAACTTTCCGTACACCATTAAGGTTTCATAATATAGAATCTCCTCCTCATAATCATCTATATCCAATGGGGTAGCCAAAATTCCCATGTCAATCGTCCCCTCTTTTAGTTTTCTGATGATGTTGTCGGTTGTGATTTCAGACATCTCAATATGCAAATCAGGAAATTTTCCCAAAATAGGAAGTAAAACAACCGGAAGTAATGAGTTGGCAATAGTCGGGATAATACCAATCTTTATTGTTCCGGTGAAATGCTCGAGTTCTTTTTGTGCCAATTCTTTCAGACGATAGGTCTCCTGGAGTACTTTAACGGCTTGATCCACAATAATTTGACCTTCGTCTGTAGTGATGATGGGATTGCTTTTTCTGTCAAAAATAACAATATCCAGTTCCTCTTCCAACTTTTTAATCATCGTACTGAGTGTTGCCTGAGTAATATAGCAATACTCTGCCGCTTTACTAAAGTTTTTGAATTGATCTACGGCTACAATGTACTCTAACTGCTGTAAATTCATGTTTGAAAATTTTTACTATTGATAATATCAATCGCAAAGATAGATAAAAATGTGATTGGAATCTCAGATAATGGTGGTATTTTTGTACCACAAACAAAGAAAATGAATTTATTAACAATGTAAAAAAAATATGATTATGGAAAACTTACAAGAAAAACAAATAGTATCAATGCCAAGAATTGGAGAGCCTGCTCCAGCATTTAAAGCGATTACAACTCAGGGAGAGATCAACTTTCCTGCTGACTATAAAGGAAAATGGGTTATTCTTTTTAGCCACCCTGCTGACTTTACTCCCGTTTGTACTTCGGAATTTATGACTTTTGCAACTATGGAAAAGCAATTCAACGATGCAGGTGCTGAGTTGGTTGGACTTTCAGTGGATGGATTATATAGCCACATCGCCTGGTTGAGAACCATTAAAGATAAAATCGAATATAAAGGGATGAAAAATGTGGAAGTTACTTTCCCATTGATTGAGGATATCACCATGCAAGTAGCTTCTAAATATGGTATGATTATGCCCGGAGAAAGTGATACCAAAGCAGTACGCGCGGTGTTCTTTATTGATCCTAAGGGAATTATCAGAACTATTATATATTACCCAATCAGCATGGGAAGAAACTTCAACGAGTTGTATCGTGTTCTGATTGGACTTAAAACTTCAGACGAGTTCGGCGTTGCGCTTCCTGCCGACTGGCATCCCGGAGATGACGTGATTGTTCCAACAGCCGGTTCTTGCGGCGTTGCGAAAAACAGAATGGAAGGCAAAGAGGGCGAAATGACCTGCTACGACTGGTTCTTCTGTACTAAGAAATTAGACAAAGACACCGTATTAAGCAAGGTTGTAAAAAAGAAATAATGATCGTTTATTGATTATTTATTTTTTCATAATTTGAGTTTTTAACCATGAAGAAAAGCTGCTCACAACGGGCAGCTTTTTGCATTTCCACCTATCTCATTGACGGATCATGATTTAGGAATTTAGAAATTACAATTTAGAATTATTTTTCGCCTTTCGTCTTTCGCCTTTCGACTTTTTCTCATTCCGCATTCCGCAAAAATGTAATTAATAAAAATTAACTAATAATATAAAATTCAATTGGCTTTTTAATAAGTAAAAATAGTTGTTTTATCTCTAAAATACCTTTTTCTCTAGAAGGAATGGATAAAATAGGAGTTGGTGTTTTGATTTCACTGTTGTCCGATAAAAAATTTATAAAGTAAGGGGGAGATTTTTCAATCAGCCCCCATTACTCTTTTTTGTAGTTTTGCACGAACAAAAACAAAAACAA
>JGI24711J26586_10001592_pt1 | contig 17196 bp, 15 predicted proteins | sample BioPla3DNA1_FD_26586 | JGI IMG/M metagenome (IMG submission 26586)
TTTTTTGTTTTTTTATGAAGAATATGATTACAATAAAAAATACCTTTAATTTCTACTATATGATTGATAGAAAATGAAATATTTAAGATATAATGTAAAATCTTCTCGTAAAAATTATTTAAAAAGAAGACAAAATACCTTTTCGACGGATAAAAATAAATTAATTTTTTATCGTCTGATAAAATTTTATATAAGAAAATTGTATCTTTGCAAAAAAACAATAACAGTTGTTAGATGCTACTGCTTGCTGTTTTTATCAATATGTAAAGCATCTATGTATAAAAACTTAACGTTATGATATTTGAATTACCGAAACTACCTTATAGTCCGAATGCATTGGAATCGGTTATTAGTCAAAAAACCATTGAGTTTCATTATGGTAAACACCATCAGGCTTATGTCAATAATTTGAATAACCTGATCAAAGGAACGGAATTAGAAGATGAAGATTTAGAATATATTATCAAAAATTCAGAGGGCGGAATCTTCAACAATGCTGCTCAAGTATGGAACCATACTTTCTATTTTTATCAATTTGCACCTAAAGGGAAAGGAACTCCCTCGAACGCTTTGCTTAAAGCGATTGAAAAAAAATGGAATACAATGGAAGAATTTAAAAAAGAATTTAATCAGGCGGCGGCAACTCTTTTCGGTTCGGGTTGGGCGTGGTTGGTAGTAAACAAAAACGGGGATTTGGAAATAACAAAAGAAAGTAATGCGGGAACTCCTTTAACAAAAGGCTTGAAACCCATACTTACTTTTGATGTTTGGGAACATGCTTACTATATTGATTATCAAAATCGTCGCTCCGATTATTTAAATGCCTTATGGGAAATTATCAATTGGGAAGAAATTAATCAACGTTTCGATAAATAAAAATAAACATATTTTAAACAAATTTGTTATATAGTGGCTACCGACAAATTTATTTTATAAAAAAAAGCAGTGTTAGACGTTTATTTTGCTATTCCGGTATTAGATGAGAACAAGTATTTGTTCAAGACTTTAGATTGTATTGCAGAACAAAAATGCGACCGTAATATCTATGTTTATATTTGTATTAATCAACCCGACTCGTGGTGGTACAATGAGAATTCGGATATTTGCCGTCGCAATCAAGAGTTGTTGTTGACATTGCAAAAAGGCTATAGAGACTTAGACATACACATTATAGATAAAACGAGTAAGGGAAAAGGCTGGGAAGAGAAAAAAGGCGGGGTAGGCGTAGCTCGTAAGGCTGTAATTGATAGTATATTGGAAAGAGCGGAAGATACTGATGTTTTGATTAGTATGGATGCCGATACAAGTTTTGACAGTAATTTTGTAGCAACAATTGTCAATACGTTTCAAACTTATACAAAAATCGAAGCATTAAATATTCCTTATTATCATAATCTGACGGGAATAGAAGAGCAAGACAGGGCTATGTTGCGTTATGAGTTGTATTTGAGAAACTATATGTACAATATGTTACGCATCAATAGTCCTTATGCTTTTACCGCTTTTGGTTCGGCAATAGCTTGTTTTATTAAAAGTTATAAAGCTGTTGGCGGTTTTGATTCTCAAACGGCGGGCGAGGATTTTTACTTTTTGCAGAAAATAGTTAAGTATGGAAAATTAAAATTATATACTTCTACCACCGTTTATCCGTCGGCTCGCTATTCCGACAGAGTAACTTTTGGAACGGGAACGGCGATAGCTGATTTTCAAACAAGTAACTTTTCACGCTATCCTATTTTTCATTATAAACTATTTGATTCTATAGCTAATACCTACCAGCTTATTGATACTATTTTTGAAAAAGATGTAGATTCTATTTTGATTTCTTTTTTACAAAAACATTACAAAGAGGAAGATTTGTGGACAAAATTAAGGAACAATTATAAAACTCCTGCCAGTTTTAGAAAAGCTTTTCATCATAAAATCGACGGACTTCGATTGTTTCAATTTTTACGTTATATGCAGGCGGAATTGAATGAAAGTGATGATGTTTGCATAAGAGAATTAGTAAATGTATTTCATCCCAACATGTCTATCGTAGACGAAGATTTTTCTTTGGCTACCAGTCCTATTGCCATGATTAATGAATTGAGAGATTCGTTTGTATTGGTCGAAAATTCAATGCGAATAGAGCAAGATATACAGAATTTAACTGAAAAAAAATAGTAATTTTGCATTGTGAGCAAGAATTTAAAACATACACGTAAGTTGCTGGGTGTGATGTTGCTGTGTTTGTTGAATACGGCAATGTATTCGCAGAATTATACGGAAAGCGATTCTGCCGGCATGCCTATGGGCGATAAATCGGCAAAAAACTATGTTCCCGTATCATCATTTTATTTTAATAATTATTTTCCTGAAATAGAGACTTATTCTGATGTTGATACTTCCGTACACGGTATTCAGCGAACGGAAATATTGTCGGCATCACAGCATCTTTATGCTCATACGGGTTTGATAGGGCAAGCATGTTTTCCTATGAATTTTACGTTTCAACGCCAACATGGATTTCATTATAAAACCATGCCTTATGCCGAATATCATCGTAATTTTAAAAATTGGAAATGGTATTATACACCTGAATCTTATACGCGTATAGACTATGAGTGGGCGTCGGGAAAAGAAAATATGTTTGATGTGGTACATGCTCAAACAATTAAAAATTTAGTGTTTGAAGTAGATTTTAGAACCATTATAGCAGAAGGTATTTATGTGCGACAAGCTGTAAGAGATGTCAATGTAGGAACTCGATTCTCTTATTTTACTCATAGAAAACGATACGGATTTACTTTTGCATACATTTATAATTTATTTCGATTAAATGAAAATGGCGGTATTTATAGCGATTCTTTATTTGAAAACAAGAAATTGCCGCCCCGAAGTATAGCGGTTACATTTTCAAATGCAAGTAATAATTATCAAGATCATGATTTGTTTTTCAGACATCATGTCAGCTTGTCGAAAATGAAATTGGATAGCAATCAAAAAAGGATAAATTTAGGCTATATTGTACATGACATAGAGTTTACAAAATTAAAATCTCTGTATAGAGATGATAATTTAAATCCTCACAATTACGGCGAAATTAATTATGATTCGTTAGTAACTTTTGATTCGGTCAATTCCTATCAGTTGAGAAACAGTTTAATGTGGACTAACTATTTGCACAGCGATAGCTTGCTGATGTCAAAAAGTTATTTTTTACACTTGNTTTTTGGCATTGCTCACACCTATTTGAAAGTAGGGGACAGTTCAACCAATTTCTACAATTTTCAATTGACTCCTTTTGCCAATGTGCATTTGCGTTTGTTTCGCTATTTGGATTTAAAAACTAATTTGTTATATAGTTTGAATGCTTATAATTCCAACGATATTACATCGGAATCATCCATTATATGGCATTTTAAAAACAAAAACGATAAAAAACATTTTCTTGCATTCAACGCTATCCTCTATCGTTTTCAACCCGATTATTTCTACACCTATTATTTTGCCAATACTTTTAGTTGGGAAAATTATTCATTGAAAAAACAATTATTTCTACAATTAGGACTTCAATGGCAGTATGAACGGTATTGTGTAGCCCTTAATTATTATAACTTACAGAAATGGATGATAATAGGAAGCGACTTACAGCCTAATCAATTAGAAATTCCCGCTAACATTATTCAAATGGCTACTTATGTTCCTTTTCGCTACAAGGGTTTTGGGTTTGATGTGAATGCCTATGTGCAACATTGTGATAATAAGTATATTAATATGCCATGGTTGGCGACAAGAGAAGCTGTTTTTTATGGATTTCCTATGTTTAAGAAAGCCTTGTTTATGCAATTAGGATTTGAAATGTTATACAATACTCCTTATTTTGCCAATGCTTATAATCCTATTATGCAGCAGTTTTATTTTCAGGATAAAAAGAAAATCGGAAATTATTTTTATTTTGATTTTTTTACGAATGTGAAAGTACAACGTTTTTACTTTCATTTTGTATTAGGGAATTTTTTAGAGAGCGTTTTTCCTCGTACCTATTATTTATTACCTCATTATCCGGCTAAAGGATTGCACTTTAAAATAGGTGCTTCATGGCGATTTCATGATTAAAACTGTTTCGGGAAAAATGTTTGGCTGAATTTTTAGTACTTTTGTATCCTTATAAAAAAATAATGAAGATAGAGGACATACTCACGACCTATCGGCAGTCGGCGATTACAAAATATTTGAGCGGTGAACTCAAAAAAACTAAGGTAAATAATTTGCAAATCAATGGTTTACTTGGTGGCGCCAAGGCTTTTGTCGTAAAATCCTGTGTGGAAATGAGTGTGGATATGCACTTGTTGGTATTCGCAGATAAAGAAACAGCTGCTTTTTTTTACAACGATATGGAGCAGCTTTATGGGGAAAAAGAGCTTGATTTCTTCGATAGAAAAGTCTTGTTTCTTCCTTCTTCTTATAGAAAAATGACGGCTTTAGATGAGCTTGATAGTTATAATGTTTTACTTCGCACGCGTGTTTTGCAGCAAATAGCCAATAACTCGGTTCAAGTTGTTGTTTCTTATGTTGATGCATTAATCGAAAAGGTTTTTCCTTATGATAAAATACTGAAAGAAAGTCTTCGACTTTTTGAAGGCGAAGAAATCGGAATGGACAATTTGATTGAATTTTTGGCTGAAAATGATTTTGTTTATAACGATTATGTCTTTCACCCGGGACAATATGTTGTGAGAGGTGGAATTATAGACGTATTTTCTTTTGCTGAAGAATATCCTTGTCGTATTGAATTTTACGGCGATACAATTAAATCTCTACGCTTGTTCGATCCTGTAAGTCAAGTGTCAAAAACACTCATCAACGAGATAGTGTTGCTGCCGAGTGTCAATGATAAATTAGATAAAAATCAGAAAGACAGTTTTTTCTCTATTCTTCATGAAAACAGTAAGATATGGATAGATGATTTTGCACTTTGCGTTGAAAATGCCAAAAGTTTTTCCGATGAGAATAAAGATGCGGAAGAGTTGTTTATAGACTCTCGCGATTTTTTTAAGCAAATAACTCGCTATATAACAGTAGAATTTTCGTCGTCTTTATTAAAAAATGCTAGGCTTATTTCATTCAATACGATTCATCCGATGAGTTTTAATCGTAATTTTGATTGGTTGTTGTCGCATTGGTTTGAAAATTTTGAAAAAGGAATCATTAATTATTTTGGTTCCGATAATCCCAATCAATTCAAGCGTATGCGTAGTATTATTCACGAAATACTTGAAACTAACGCAACATATAGTAATTTATCGAAAGAATATAAAGCCGATATTGAGAAAAACATCATTCATTATGTCAATTTATCTTTGCATGAAGGTTTTGTCGATAAAGACCATAAAATTGCATTTTATACCGATCATCAAGTGTTTAATCGCTACCATCGTTATGCTGTAGAAGATAAATATAAAAACAAACAATCGGTTTTATTAAAAGATATTTATGATTTACAGATAGGCGATTATGTAACGCATATCGACCATGGTATCGGAAGGTATGAAGGTTTAGAGAAAATAGAAGTCAATGGGAAACAACAAGAAGCAATTAAAATTGTCTATAAAAACAATGATGTTTTATACATTAGCATTCATTCTTTGCACCGCATATCTAAATACGTAGGAAAAGATGGAACTACACCTGCTTTGCACCGTATTGGCGGCAATACATGGAATAAGGTGAAAGAGAAGACTAAAAGCCGTGTGAAAGAAATGGTAATAGATTTAGCGAAGCTCTATTCGGAACGTAAATCTACGTCGGGCTTTGCTTTTTCGCCCGACAATTACATGCAAACGGAGTTGGAGGCTTCGTTTATTTATGAGGACACGCCCGACCAATTGAAAGCAACCAATGATGTGAAAAAAGACATGGAATCCGATTTTCCTATGGATAGGTTGATTTGTGGTGATGTAGGATTTGGGAAAACGGAAGTTGCAATACGTGCAGCATTTAAAGCGGTATGTGATAGTAAGCAAGTTGCTGTTTTAGTGCCGACTACTGTTTTAGCATTGCAGCATTTTAATAGCTTTAGCGAACGTTTAGAGAATTTTCCTGCTAAGGTAGCTTATCTCAACCGTTTTACAACGAAAAAGAGGCAAACCGAAATACTGAAAGATTTAAAAGAAGGAAAGATAGATATAGTGATAGGTACTCATCGTTTATTGAGTAAAGATGTAGTTTTTAAAGATTTAGGATTGCTGATAATTGATGAAGAGCAGAAATTCGGAGTAGAAGCAAAGGAAAAAATACGTTCCATTACCGTCAATGTAGATACGCTCACTATGACGGCGACGCCTATACCACGCACTTTGCAGTTTTCTTTGATGGGGGCACGCGATATTTCTATTATGCAAACACCGCCTTTGAATCGTTATCCTATTCAAACCGAACGTCATCGGTTTTCGGAAGAATTGCTTAAAAAAGTTATTGAACAAGAAGTATTTAGAGGCGGACAAGTGTTTTTTGTACACAATCGTATTGACAACTTATACGAAATCGCAGACCTTATTCAGCGAAATTTTCCGGAATTAAAAATAGCCGTTGCTCACGGGCGTATGGAAGGCAAAGTTTTGGAAAAAACAATGATAGATTTTATTGATAATCTGTATGATGTATTAGTAACAACTACGATTATAGAATCAGGATTGGATATTCCGAATGTCAATACCATTATTATCAACGAAGCACAACATTATGGTTTAAGCGATTTACATCAATTACGAGGAAGGGTAGGGCGTAAGAATGTAAAAGCCTTTTGTTATTTGTTAGCACCGCCTGCCAATGTCTTATCCGAAACGGCTAATAAACGCCTGCGTGCGATAGAAGAGTTTTCGGATATAGGAAGTGGTTTTAATATAGCCTTGTATGACCTTGATATACGTGGTGCGGGTAATTTGTTAGGTGCCGAACAAAGTGGTTTTATTGCGGATATCGGCTACGAAATGTATCAGAAAATATTAGAAGAAGCCATTTTTGAATTGCGCTCAAACGATATCATTGATGATGATAAAGAACACGAATACATCAGAGAATGTGTATTTGAAACCGATTTGGAGATTTTAATACCGGATTCTTACATTAGCAATGGAAACGAAAGATATATCTTGTATAAAGAATTAAATACTATTACTAAAGAAGAAAAATTGAAGGATTTTGAAGCAAGACTTACCGATAGATTCGGTGTTGTTCCTTGGCAAACAATGGAGCTGTTGAATAGCATTCGTTTACGTTGGTTAGGAAAAGATATAGGTTTTGAAAAAATAGTTCTCAAGCAAAATAGACTTGTAGGTCATTTTCTTAGCAATCAAGACTCTTCTTATTATGAAAGCGAACAGTTTACACATATATTGGATTATGTGAAAAACATGAAAGGAAAATGTTATATGAGAGAAAACAATAACAAACTCACCATCACTCTTCTCAATATCAATGGTGTAGAAGAAGCGATACGTATTTTGCAACCTTTGTTGTTTTCGAAAAGCAACTAATTGTTTTTTTACCGCAGAGTTCCCAAAGAATGCGCCAAGGTCACAGAATTTTCTTTGCGTTCTTTGAGGTTCAATTATCACATAAAAACTGTAAGTTTTGTCTCTTTTTCTTCCAAAAAAATGCTCTTTTTTAAGCCCCCTTTGCAATGTTTTTTCTAAAATACTGATTATCTTATTTTTATTTTTTTCATTTTTTTATTATAATAGAGTTGTATATTTAAAAAAGTGTAATTTTGCAAGTGAGAACAATCTAAGTTGATAAAAAAATGCTACACACATTTTACATATTGAATCCCGTAATGAATTTTTTAATTCTTTTACTTCTTCTTTGCTGTGTTGTGTTACCATATAGTGTAGCAAAAAATAAAGAACCTAAAAATAATCTGAAATTTATTTATAAAATAAGTAGTTTTAATCGGAAATACGTACTTATGAAATTTATTGTGGTGAGCTACTGCAATAAAATGTCCCGATTGCAGTAGCGAGGACTCGGAAGGACAGGAATAAGCACAATCAATTTCCATCAGAGAAGTACTTATTCCTTAACCACTTCCAAGGAGGGAGAAACCCTAAAGTCTATATCTGTCTTTGACAAATTTTATGCCTGCAAAGATATAAAAAAAAACAGATAGAAAAATATGCAAAAGATATTAAAACCGATAAATATTTTTTTTTAACTATTAAATTTATTAGAATATGAAAAACATAAAAAAAATAATAATAGCAACTTTATGTGTTGCAGTAGTAGGAATTGGAGTGTTTTTAGCATGCCATAAAGAAACATCTGAAATTGATAAATCAATATCAAAACTTATTCAAAAAAATAATCCCACTCAGTTTGATTTCAGAGCATTAATTACAGATGACACTGCAATTGCATGTACATTTATGAAACATAATGATACGGTGTATTTTTCATATACGTTATGTGATGCAGAAGTAGATGATAAATATTGTATGATTGTTTACGACCCAAACAATGAATATCCGATTACTTTTAATAAAGATAGTTCGGTAGTTTATGGATTAAATCCTAATAATGTCAATTTTACATCATGGATTTTCCGCGGTGAACCTTCAAGTCCTTGGAAACCACCAACCCCAAGTGATCCAGGTAGAATTACCCCAGGAGGAACTATTGAGTCAGGATGCAATTGTACAGGAGGTAGTGAAGGCGGATGGTGTATAAAACATAAAAGAACAACTACTGAAGGAATAGTAATAATTACTTGTGAAAGACAAGCAGGGGATTGTGAATGTTCTGACTATAACTCAATGGAAGATTCTTACTCTGTTTTTGTATTTACATCAAGTTTTATTATGTTTGAGGCAAATGTCATGTACATTAATAATCAAGAAGTTCAAGTAGGAGATTATTATACACTTCAATATTAACATCATTAAGACTTCCTGAAATATGGAAGTCTTTTATTTATATATTAAAAAATCAATAAAAATGAAAAAGTTTGCAGGAATAATTTTTAGTTTGTGTTTTATTTTAATAAGTCAGGCGCAAACGCCGGATGTATGGGACGGAACATCCGATACCACTTGGTACAATACAACCGATACTTTGTTTCAACTTACCACTGCCGAGCAATTGGCGGGATTGGCAGTAATGGTTAATAACGGCAATTCATTTCAAGGAAAAACCATTGAACTAATGAACGATATAGACCTTGGCGGTGCTTTGGAAACACCTTTGAATTGGACACCGATAGGATATTATTATTCTCATTGTGATTCTATATGCTATGAGGTGTATAGAGGTTTTAACGGTGTTTTTGAAGGCAATAACAAAACCATAAGCAATTTGGTTGTTAATGATAACGATACGATGACTCTCGGATTCTTTGGGTTCTCATATGGAGCAATAATAAGAAACATATATATTAATAATGTTTCTTTTTCTATTCCCAAAGGGAAATACTGTGGAGGGTTAATTGGTGCATGTAAATATACTTACCTTTTAAATTGTAACGTACAAACATCTTTGTTGTTTGATTATATAAAAATATTTGTTTTTGGGGGAATTGCAGGAAAAGTAGATACTTCAATTATTGAAAATTGTTCTTTTTCAGGAAAAATTCAAGGAGATAGTGCAAGTTACTTAAGTGGTATCGCTTGTTTTGTTAAGAATTCCTCTATTTCAAATTGTTATGTTATAGCTGATTTAGAAGGAAGTTCTGTCGGTGGAATAACACAAATATCCCAAGGCGGTCATTTATTCAATTGTTTTTTTGCAGGAAATATATATGGAATTAAAAAAGGTTATAGTGCTGGATTAATTGGATATTCTAATGGGTATGATACCATAGAAAATTGTTTTGCGATAACGTCTTTACATTCATGCTTAGAAGAAATTCTGTCTGAATATGGAAACTTTCCTGCAAATCAGCAATATGGAGGTTTGATAGGAGGACAATGGGGTGGAACTTTTATAAATAATTGTTATATTATAGGAGGTATTATTAGCGGGTATTCTGATTTAGGAGGGATATCGGGTATATGCAATGGGCGTATAAATAATTGTTATGCGGCAACCTATACGAATGGAAAAATAGATGTAGGAAGTATGATAGGATTTGATATGGGATTCGGCTCTAATCAATCTTTTATAGATATTTTACTTTCTACTAACGATCCTATTGGATATAAATATTATGAAAATAAAGACCCCAACCAACTATTTACAGAAGAAATGACTTCCGGTGAATCTTTCGGATTGCTTAACAATACGGGAAATTGTCCTTCGCAATGGGTGTATAAAGAAGGTTTATATCCTCAATTGGATGTATTTGCCAATCATCCGGATACTATTTTCAGGCAGGCAAGTTTATTGTCTGTAATTCCAATTTTCCTTGGCGAACAAACCGCCAATCAGATTCGAAATGATTTTAAAGTATCTACCCTTTACGGAGTTAGCTGGACATCGAGTGCAGAGGATATTATTCGGATAGAAGGCGAAAATGCCATCGTAAACCCTATAAATCAAGATACCATGATTGTTTTAACCGTTACATTAAACAATTTGCAAAAGGAATTTTATGTGAAAGTAATAGAAGGGAATGACATAAAAGAAGTTAATACAAATAAAATCAACCTTTATCCCAATCCTTCCAATAATCAATTTACCCTTAATAACGGTCAAGAATTAATAAAAGAAGTAGCTCTCTATGATGTCATGGGCAGAAAAGTACAACATCTTACCGTAAACGCTTTTTCAACAACAGTAAATGTAAGTGATTTACCCAATGGGATTTATGTGGTAAAAATCAATACGGCAAGCAAGGTGATTGTGCGGAAAGTGCAGATAATGAGATAAAAGATTTCGTAAAAGGCTGTTTTCGGACAGCCTTTTTTGTTTTCCGCTTTTTCAAAGCAATATCTTTTTTTATAAATAAGCAGCCATTTCTTTTTGCATTTTTTCTGCTTCGTCGGCAGCTCTTTTTGCAAAATCCAAATCGTCGGCAGCATAAATAATGCTACGTGAAGCATTGACAATAAGTCCGCAATCGTGATTCATTCCGTATTTAACGACAGCTTCTAAACTACCGCCTTGTGCTCCAACACCGGGAATTAATAAAAAGTTGTCGGCAACAATCTTACGTATATCCGATAACATTTCGGCTTTGGTGGCTCCGACAACATACATCATATTGTCGGCATTTCCCCATTGTTTTGATGTTTCTAATACATGTTCGAATAGTCGCTTGTTGTTAAAGCTAAGCAATTGGAAATCATCGGCTCCTTTGTTGGAAGTTAAAGCCAATAAGATGACCCATTTATTGTCAAATGCTAAAAATGGTTTTATGCTGTCTTCGCCCATATAAGGTGCTACGGTAATAGCATCGTAATTAAGATTTTCATCTTCATTGTCGAAAAACGATAAGGCATATTGGGTAGAAGTGTTGCCGATATCGCCACGTTTAGCGTCAGCGATAAGAAAGACTTTCTCTTGTTTAGAGCGAATATAAGCTATTGTCTTTTCGAGACTTAAAATTCCTTTCCAACCTCTTGCCTCATAAAATGCCAGATTGGGTTTATAAGCAATACTAAAAGCTAAGGTAGCGTCGATAATGGCTTTATTAAATTCAAAAATAGGGTCTTCGCTTGTTAATAAATGGGGTGGAATTTTAGATATATCGCTATCTAAACCTACACAAAGAAAACTTTTCTTTTTTTGAATCAATCGGATAAGTTCTTTCTTATTCATAATGTTATTATAGGATAGATTATTGAATTATTTTTTATGACAAAACAAAGTAAACGCACGTCGTGCAACTTTGAGCTTGTAAGTGTCTTCGATTTCTTTAATCAGTAGGTTTAATTTTTCGTTTTTAAATTCTATAATTTCATCCGTATCAATTATAATGATATGGTCGTGGGAAGTAGAAGTGTCGCACTTTTCGTATTGAGCACAACTGCCTCCGAAATTGTGTTTTTCGATTAAATAAAACGATTCTAAAAGGGAAAGTGTATTGTAAATGGTAGTTTTGCTGACTTGATATTTTTTACTTTTTAATTTATTGTAAAGAGTATTTACGGTAAAATGTCCGTCCGTGTCATAGATAGCTCGTAAAATATGGAATCTTTCAGATGTTTTATTGAGTTTTTTCTCATCTAAAATTCTATAAAACAAACTACGATATTCTTCAAAAGAATAATTTTCACTGAGTTCGATATTCATTTTTTTTAAATTTAAAAAATACAAATATACAAAATAAAAGATTATTTATAAAGCTGAATGAAAAAATATTTTCACTCAAACATTGTTTTTATTATTTTATGATAAGTTCTTCTATATGATTGCTTTCTATTTTTTCTTGTAGCTTGCTGAGAAGCTGTGAACGTTGCATAAGCAATTCGTTTTTAATGATAGGAGAATTAATGTGAACATAAAGCTTTTTCTCTTTTAGGAGAATTTTCGTAGTATGTTTTTTGATAAAAGCACCTACAATTTCCTCCCAAATGCTTATGATTTTGTATTCAATGTATTTGTTTTTAATAGCATTGTCTTCAAGCATTTTCTTTAATGCGTCTTCTATCGACCATTCGTTTTTATCTTTATTATCGGCTGACATTGTCTGAAAATTAATGTTGTAAGTTTTCTATCTTTTTTAAAAGTTGTTCCGAGCTTTCGCCTTTTTCTTTTGCTTTATTCCAATACTCTAATGCTTTAGTGTGTTCTCCTTTTTCGTACAGTATATCACCATAATGCTCTAATATTTCCGTACTGGTTTCTTTGTTGTTATACAATGCTTTTTTTATCCAATATTCTGCATTTTCCAAATCACCTTTTTGAAAATATATCCATGCGTAAGTGTCTTCATACATGTCCGTATTAGGCTCTAATTCATTGGCTTTTTTAGCCATACCGAGAGCATAATCCAATCGTTCTTTGCGTAGGCTGAGAAAATAAGCGTAGTTGTTGAGTGCTATAACATTATTGGGAGAAATGCTTAATATTTTTTCAAAATATTCGTCCGATTTTTGATGGTTTTCTATTTGATGATACGCCTCGGCAAGATAAAAATACGTTTCTTCCAATAGTTTTTCGTTATCAATAACAAAATCTTTTCCTTTTTCCAAAGAACTTATTGCCGTATTCCAGTCGCCTAATTCTATCGCTACTAATCCGTTTATAAAATAGGGGAGTGTTTGAGTGGGAAATAATTCCATAGCTTCTCGGCTTTTTTCGAATGCTTTTTCCCATTGATTCAGTTCAATGAGTAAGGAGAGATACTGTTCCCATACTGCATATTTCGACGGGTCGTGTTCCAATACATTTTCGTAGGCTTCCGAAGCTTTATTGTAATCACCAATGGCGATTGCAAAATCACCGTATGCCGACCATGTTATCGGGTTTTCGGGATGTGTTTTCACTAAAGTATCCAACAATATAAAAGCTTCTTTTTTATACCTATGATTTTGTGTGATTAAGGGATAGTAATTCATTATGATTTTTACTTTCTCTTCTACGGGCAGCGAAGGAGCAGCAAAAATCTTCTCTAAAGCGTTAAAAGCCTTGTCGTATTTTTTATTCGCTAAATAGTGATTGTATAAAATAATGTTGATTTCAGGATTGTTAGGTTCTATTTCTTTTGCTTTTTCTATGTATGGAATAGCATTTTTACTCATATCATTTTTATTGTAAAAATCGGCTACTATGAGATAATATCTGATTTCGTTTGGAAAGGCTTCTACTAATTTTTCTAATTCTTTACCCGCATTTTTTTTGTTTTTTAAATCTAACCAAATTCTATGTTTTGTTTCTATAAGTTCTTCGTTAATACCGATTTGCATTTCCATTTTATCATACATTTTAATGGCTTTTTTCAATTTGTTTTGATTGATAAGTGCAAAGGTATAATAGTAGAGGTATTCAAGGTTATCGGGTTGTTTTTCTACAATTAATTTCCATAATTTTTCGGCTTCTGAAAAATTACGTGTCATATTGTAAAGATTGGCTAAATAAATTTTATACCATATATTTTCTTTGTTGAGTTGAATTGCTGTTTTTAATTCTAAGATGGCTTCCTGTATGCGATTGCGAGCGATTAATACTTGTGCATATTCAAAATGAGCGGCATCGTTCATGGGTTCGGCAATAATTAAATCACGAAGTTGTGTTTCTGCCGCATCAATATTGCCGATAATACGTTCTTTAACGGCATCTATGAATTTACCTGCATTTTCGACAGCTGTTTTTTCATTCAGGATAGTAGCAGCTTCATTATTATCGGTTTTTCTTTGTTTTTTTTGTGCCGAAACGCCTGCTATCAAGAAAAAACAACAAATGATAAGAAAAAGTGTTTTTTTGTTCTTCATATTTTTATTTTTTTCCGGTATGTCCAAAACCACCTTCGCCTCTTTCCGTATCTGTTAATGATTCAACTTCTTCCCACTCGGCTTGCTCATGTTTCGACACTATCATTTGTGCTATTCTGTCGCCATTATGAATGGTGAAGTTTTCATTCGACATATTGATGATAATTACTTTTACTTCACCACGATAGTCGGCATCGATTGTGCCGGGAGTATTTAAAACGGTAATACCCGACTTAATGGCTAAACCGCTGCGGGGGCGAATTTGTGCTTCGTAACCAATGGGTAACTCTATATATAATCCTGTAGGAATAAGTTTTCTTTCAAAAGGTGCCAATACAACGGGATTTTCGAGAAAGGCTTTTACGTCCATTCCTGCCGATGCAATGGTTTCGTAGGAAGGAAGCGAATGATTAGAAGTGTTGATAACTTTGATTTTCATATAAATAATTCTATATTAGCTAATGTTTTTGTTGTTATTTCATAACGAATTATTGCTGCTATTATTGCCTATAATTACAGAAGTATGAGTAGAGTATTAAAAATTGTAAAATGAAAAAGAAATGAGCGGAATAAAAGACTTTTCGCTTGAAAGCACGGTTTTGTTTGCTAAGTTGTTAACTTTTATTTCATTTCAGATAGTTGAATTTGTAAAAAAACAATCAAACATTTTAATCCTATTATTGTTTAGTAATGAAAGATTTGAAAATATAAAATATAAAAATATGAAACGATTGGTTTTTAGCATATTGAATTTAAGTTTTTTGTTAATGTCTTGTCAGGGACAAACACATAAAGAGGAAAACGAAGTTGCAGGCTCTGATTTACAGATAACCGAAGCCGTTAAAGCTGAAGAAGTACAAGTACAAACTACTACAGAGGGTGCTTCTATTATTAAATTAAATATGTATGAGTATGCCAAATTGGTACACGATTATAAAAATAATCCTAATTGGAAATACAACGGTAAACTTCCTTGCGTAGTTGATTTTTATGCCGATTGGTGTCGTCCTTGTAAAATGATGGAACCCATTATGGAAAAGTTAGCCAAAGAATACGAAGGAAAGGTGATTTTTTATAAAGTTAATATTGACGAAAATAAAGAATTGGCAACTGCTTATGCCATCAATTCCATTCCTTTTTTCTTGTTTTGCCCTATGAATGGACAAGCGCAATCTGCCCTTGGTATGATGTTGGAAGACGATATGCGCAAAGCAATAGAAAGTGTATTAATGCAATAAAATATGTCGATAGGACAAGAGCTTCATGAAGGAAAAATTGTAAAGATTGAAGCCGGTATCGTATATGTTAAAATTTTAGTTAACGAAGCCTGCCAACATTGTGACGGGAAAAAATCTTGCATGGTTTTCAATGCAAAAGAAAGATTGATAGAAGTAAAATGTCCTAATAGTCAAGATTATCAAGTGGAAGAAATTGTTGATGTACAAATGGCAACTTCCATGGGTTTCAAAGCGGTGTTTTATGCTTATTTGCTGCCGGTGCTTATTTTAATTCTTATCCTTATACTTGGAAATCATTTTATTCAACAAGAACTCATTCCTATTTTAATTTCATTTTTACTTCTTGCCCTTTATTACTGCATCCTTTATCTACTAAGAAAAAAAATAGGAAAGAAGTTTGTGTTTACCCTACAAAAAAAGTAAAAAAAAACATTGCAAAACAATGTATCATTTGCCACTTTTCTTTTCATTTTATACCAAAAACGAATGCAAAAAACAGCAGAAATTGCTTTGAATTTAATTTAATTGCTTTAAAATAGTAAAAATCATTTTGTTAAAAAAATAAAAAAAATAAAAAAAACTTGCTTTTATAAAAATTTTTATTATAACTTTGTAAAAACAAAATAACAAATTTCATATATTATGAAAAATAAGTACTACATATTCTTGTTACAACTACTTGCCTTAATAAGCAAATTGTGCGATTATGTGTGTGTGGTTAGTAGTAAAATAATTTATAAACACACATATAATCCAATCAAATATAGAATATTATTTTTTCCTACTTTTAATAATTTGAGCAATACGTTTTTTGTAGCTTATATAGCTATACGACAAAATGCTTATGTGTGGGAGGTGTTAACCTATATATAGCGGGTTAATCCCGCAAATTATTAGATATCAAACAAAGAAACCCGCATAGCAGATATGCAAATAACAAAACGCAAGTGTGAGCGTAAGTGTAATACAGTGAGCACAAAAACATATAAGATGCTAAAAAATTTAAACAAAATGCAGAATCACACATGCAGTAAAAACAAACAAACAAAGGATACTTTTAAAATTATTATAAATATTAAAAACAAAATAAAAATGAAAAAGTTAAGAATATTATTATTAACAGTTATTGGAATAACAATTATTTTTTCTTGTAATAAAAAAGAAGAAATAATATCAAAAAAAAATAATTTCAATAATCTACAAAAAGACATGCAACAATTAAGAGTTTATTATGATAATGGAGGTGAGGACTATGGGTGTGAAGGTTCAGGAGGAAATTGTCTTCCCGATATAATAGTAAGACCTACAAGTGTTCTCAATGAATTGTTGAATCAAATTCAAGAAATTAGGAACATTTACCAACAAGACGTAGAGTTTGCAAATTCATTAATTAGTGATATTGTTGCAGATAATGAATCAACTTTTCAGGATATATTTCCTCAAAGTGTTATTGATGAGATTGTTAGCGAAGAATTGCAAATGTATATTCGCGGTACAGAAAGTTATAGATGTATATAATGGTTCCCTTTTTTAGGACAACAAAATAAAAAAAATTAACGTATAAATAATTAAAAAGTTGTCTTATGGAAAAAAGGTCAAGAAAAAAG
>JGI24711J26586_10001594_pt1 | contig 17188 bp, 14 predicted proteins | sample BioPla3DNA1_FD_26586 | JGI IMG/M metagenome (IMG submission 26586)
TGAGAGATCCTTTCTTGATAGTTATTTTTGATGATTTATATTATACCAAAGGGTCTCTCGTTTTTCCTTTCTCGTGTCATAAATGTATTGTAGCCTAACATAAATTATAAGGGTTTTAATCCAAAAGTTGTAAAAGATAATATGCCACGAAAGCATCTTACAATGAGTTTTGAGCGGGATAGGCTCCTTTTGCCAATACTAACCTGTCGCGCAGCGGCTTGGGGCTGCCGTTTTGCCTCGAAATCCCGCTCAAATTGAGGCTCATGACAAGATGACCGTGGAATAAATCCGATTTCTTTTTTTCTTTTATCCTTGTTATTAAGACTTTGAAAGTAGAGCCATTATAATTCCATGTATCTTGTGTAGAAAAACAAAACATACTTTGTACTGTTTTGCTGCCTATCTTGACAGGGCGCTTGAATTATTATACTATATAATTGTGTATTATACACAAAATCAATTACAGGAGGAGAAATTATGAAGAGATTTTTAGCACTTCTACTATCCGTGATCATGCTAATGTCCGTCGTATCCATAGTCGGCGCAGCAGAAATCACCGATTTGCGTACCTATGAAATCAGCTCGGCTGAAGTAGAGACATGGAACGTCCACTACAGCCAGAATGCACGTGATCTCAATGTGCTGTGCAGCCTTATCGATGGGCTTCTTACCAACGACAACAAAGGCGCACTCGTCCCCAATGCTGCAAAGGAATATTCCTCACCAGATGGCGGCGTAACTTGGGTATTCACGCTGAACGAAGGCATGAAATGGGTAGATAAGGACGGCAATGTAAAGGCCGATGTAGTAGCTGAAGACTGGCTATGGGGTCTTGAGTGGGTGCTCAACTTTGCCAAGAATGATTCTTACAACGTATCCATGCCTGCCGAAATGATAGTAGGCGCAAACGACTACTATGAATATACTAAGGCACTAGCCTATGAAGTTGAACCCGGCACCGAACTCGCGGATGATGCAGTTCTTTCAGACGAAGGCATTGCTGCTGCTAAGGCGCTTACCCTAGACAAATTCCTTGAAATGGTAGGCATAAAGATAGATGGCAATGACATCATCTACACCTGCGTTGCGCCGCTGCCCTATTTCCCCTCTGTGGCTACATATAACTGCCTATACCCTGTTTCAGGTAAACTGCTTGAAGAAGTTGGTGTAGATGGCTATCGTGCTATATCTTGGGACAACATGTGGTACTCTGGCCCCTATACCATCACCCAGTATGTACACCAGAATGAGAAGGTGTTTACCAAAACTCCGGGCTACTGGAATGCCGATAATGTAAAGCTATTTGATACTGTAACAATAAAAATGGTTGAAGATCCAAACATCGCCTTTAGTCTGTTTGAAACTGGCGAGCTTGACCATGTAACTCTCAACCAGAGCCAACTTGATACCATATACAAGAATCCGTCCAACCCCTGGCACAACTATCTGTCTGAAAGGCGTCCTACCAAGTATTCTTACCACTTCCACTGGGTATACGATGTTAAGAACGAAGACGGCACTCCGGATGATAATTGGAACAAGGCGATTGCAAACCTAGCCTTCCGCCAGTCCATGTTGTACGGCCTTGATATGACCAGCTACCTTGCACGCGTCAACGCCATCAATCCCCTATCCTGCCTAAATTATGCATATACCGGTAACGCCGTATCCGTAACAAGCGACGGTACGGACTATACGGAGCTTGTGCTTGATGAGCTTGGCTATAACTATGGAGATCGCGATTCCTTCAACCGCTATGACGCTGAAAAAGGCGTCGCGCTTAAGAAGCAAGCAATGGAAGAGCTAAGCGCCCAAGGCGTAACCTTCCCTGTTGAACTTAAGTACTACATAAAGGGAGACAACCAGGATGCAAAGGATACCGCCGATGTACTTACCCAGATATTCTCCGACTATCTAGGTGATGATTATATCAAGGTAGTTACCAAGACTTATGTATCCAACATCACACCTGAGGTTCGTAAGCCACAGCTTGCTTGTATGTATGTAACCGGCTGGGGTGCGGACTTTGCTGACCCCGTCAACTTCTTAGGGCAGGAGACCTACGGCGACCCGCAGGCATATTTTTCCATGAATATGTCGCACATTAATAACGCAACAGATGAGAAGCTTATCGCCGATCTTAAGGAATTTACACGCTTAGTTGACGAAGCGAAGGTAATCTACGATGACATAGACGCTCGCTATGCTGCGTTTGCCAAAGCAGAAGCTTTTTATATTGAACATGCGTTTGTTATGCCGATATATTATAACATTGCATGGCAGCTTACCAGCATTAACCCTTACAGTCAGGTCTATTCTTCTTATGGTATGCAGGCATACCGCTATGTAGATTGGGAAACCAACAGCGATGTCTACACTACTGAGGAAATAGAAGCCTTAGCAGACGAGTATTACAAGTAATTTCTTGCTTAAGGGGCGTTGCTATCACACCTATAGCAACGCTCCTTTTCTATTTAATGCTGTTTTAAAATATTGATATTTCCTTGACAGAATGTCAAGGAAAAAGATACTATTGTAAAAGTTATCATATAACAATTGTACTAGCTTAATTGATAGGATGGTATAGTGTTAATATGATAATTAGAAGGTCGTCCGATCTATGAAGAAAGGAACCATGCCTATGCTACATTATATTCTAAAGCGATTCATTCAGAGCCTGATTACGATTTTTTTAGTCGTAACCATAGTCTTTCTCCTGCTTAGGCTTATGCCGACAGATTATTTCTTCACTGAAGATGAGCTTATGAAATTAACTGATGCTCAAAAGGAGGATAGACTTAGGGCAGCAGGTCTACTTGACCCTGTGCATATTCAGCTTGGACGTTTTTACAAAAAGCTGTTTACCGAGTTTGACCTTGGCACAAGCCGGCGCCTGCAGGTAAACCAGCCAGTATCCAAGGTTATAGGCTCTAAATTCGGCATATCTATGCGTCTTGGTTTAATAAGTCTAGGCATAAGTCTAGTAGTTGGTGTACCTATAGGCATATTACAGGCAAGGTATAAGGGAGGGGTTTTTGATAACCTAGGTATAGCTTACACAGTGTTTGTAAATGCTGTGCCTCACCTTGTTTTCTACTCGCTTGTGCTTACTCTTGGTGCAAGGTGGCTTGGGCTTCCGTCGCTTTACACCCTGAGAAATCCGGGTCCATCATCGGTGCTGCCTATTGCTTGTTTAAGCCTAGTGTCCATATCCTCATATATGCTTTGGATGCGCCGCTATATGGTGGATGAGCTTAATAAAGACTATATTAGGCTAGCCAAACTAAAGGGCCTAAGTACTACAAAGGTAATGTTCCGTCATGTTATGCGAAACGCCTTCTTACCCCTAGCGCAATATTTGCCCTATAACATTCTACTTACTGTTGGAGGCTCTCTGCTTGTTGAACGCTTCTTCTCTGTTCCTGGGTTAGGGCCGTTGTTGACTGATGCAATTTCCCGCTATGATACCAATGTAGTACAGGCTATAGTAATGTTGTATGCCTCACTTGGTATAGCTGGGCTATTCCTAGGAGATTTGCTAATTACCGTGCTTGACCCACGTATTCGTCTTACAGGAAAGGAAGGTGTACGCTAATGCAGGAAACTAAAATTATCTATAATCTAGACAAACATGCCGTTCCAATTCCTGAAGGCGCTAATGAGCTATATGTACAGGCGCTACCAGGCAGACCTGCGTTTGAATTTGCCGAGTATCATCCAGAGGAAGCTGAGCGCACAGGTTCATCGGAATATTCTTACTGGCGCAGTGTTTGGCGTAACTTTGTCAAGAAAAAAGCTGCTGTTGCAATGCTTGTAATCTTTTCTCTGCTGTTTTTGTTTACCTTTATCGCACCTCTTATCTCAAAGTTTGATGTACATAACCTGCGTATCGTTGATGATCTAATGTTCACTAAACCCAATTCTACATTTTGGTTTGGAACTGACAACTTAGGAAGGGACTACTGGAGCCAAGTATGGTATGCCACACGAACATCAATAATACTAGCAGTGAGCGTATCCGCAGGGCAGCTTATTGTGGGCGTGTTAATCGGTCTTATTTGGGGTTATGTACGCTCTCTTGACCGCTTCTTTACTGAGTTGTACAATTTTATTAACAACATACCAACAATTATATACATGACATTGATTGCGCTTATGGTAGGCAAATCCACTCTGGTTATGGGGCTTAGCATGATATTATTCGGTTGGCTTGGAACCGCCCGCAATATTAGAAACTTAGTGTTCATGTACAGAGATAGGGAGTATAATCTTGCCTCCCGTTGCCTTGGCACCAGTACTTGGCGCATACTAACCCGCAATATATTCCCCTACCTTGTAAGCGTTATTGTTCTACGCTTGGCGCTTGCTATTCCGGGTACTATTGCTTACGAAACTACATTAACCTACCTAGGTCTTATGGATATTTCTACGCCAAGCCTTGGCATACTACTGCGCAATGCCCGTAGCTTCTTCTTAGATTATCCTTATTTACTTGTTTTTCCGGCAGCTATAGTTTCAACAATTACCATCACTTTCTATTTAGCGGGCAATGCGTTTTCTGACGCTTGTGATCCCCGCAATCACCTATAAGGAGGGCGTAAAATGATAGAAACTAAACAAGCCATTCTAAGCGCCCACGATATAGAAGTGCAATTTACCCTTAGGGGTGAAAAGCTGACGGCCATCCGTGGCTGCTCACTTAATCTATACGATGGAGAAACCCTTGCTATTGTTGGCGAATCGGGCTCCGGTAAATCTGTATTTACTAAGCTGTTTGTAGGAATGTTAGATAAAAACGGAGAAATTACTCGTGGTTCAATAGAATATCAAGGCATGGATCTTTCAAAAATCCGCTCCGAAAGACAATGGGTGAACATACGTGGCGGAAAAATTGCTATGGTGACTCAAGACCCTATGACAAGCCTAAACCCGCTAAAAAAGATAGGTTTGCAGATTCAGGAGGCTATTGAGCTTCATAGGGGTCTTCGAGGCAAGGCCGCAAAAGAAGAAACTATAAAAATGCTTGAAATGGTTGGCATACCTGATGCCGGAAGACGCTACCACCAGTATCCACATGAGTTTTCGGGCGGAATGCGCCAGCGTGTTGTAATCGCCATAGCTGTTGCTTGTAAGCCGCAAATACTCATTTGTGACGAGCCAACTACTGCCCTAGATGTTACAATTCAAGCGCAGATTATTGAACTTATACGCAAACTGCAAAAAGAAGAGAACATGACAATTATATATATCACCCATGACCTTGGCGTTGTTGCCAATGTTGCTGATAGAGTGGCTGTCATGTACGCAGGGCAGATTGTTGAAGTGGGTACTGCTAATGAAATCTTCTATGATTCATGGCATCCCTATACTTGGGCATTGCTATCTGCCATGCCGCAGCTTGGCGTTAAGGGCGAAAGTCTACCTGCTATAGATGGGACGCCGCCTAATCTATATAACCATATACAAGGCTCCGCATTTGCCCCCCGAAATAAACAAGCGCTAAATGTAGACTTTTTGCAAGATCCACCAACTTTTAAATTAAGCGACACTCATTTTTCCAAGACGTGGATGCTTGATAATAGAGCTCCAAAAATAAAGCAGCCAGATGCTATACAACGCCTTTCTTTAGCTAAGTACGGACAAGCTGTTGCTAATTTGGAACATCCACATGAGGACCCTAACCGTAAGACCCTTATTGAAGCTCGCGACCTTAAAGTTACTTTTGGCACTGGTAGGAAAAAGTTTGTTGCAGTCAATAATGTGAATTTTTCCATATATAAGGGCGAAACTTTTGCTTTAGTTGGCGAATCTGGCTCAGGTAAAACTACCATAGGGCGGGCATTGCTGCGAATCAACCCTATAAGCTCAGGTGAAGTACTTTATAAAGGACGTCGCATTTCAGGTAAAATTTCTAAAGAGCTTGATCTTGAAGTTATACGTGGCTGCCAGATGATTTTCCAAGACCCCATGGCATCGCTTAACGAACGAGCTAAGGTAGATTATATAGTATCTGAGGGTCTTATAAACCATCGCTTATACATTGATGAAGCGGACCGGCAACGTAAGGTACAGGAGGTGCTTGGCGAAGTTGGTCTCCTACCGGAATTTGCTAGCCGTTTCCCCCATGAATTTTCTGGTGGTCAGCGACAGAGGATAGGCATTGCTAGAGCTCTAATAATGAGGCCTGAATTTATTGTGGCTGACGAACCAATAAGTGCGCTTGACGTAAGCATTCGAGCGCAAGTATTAAACCTGCTAAATGAACTCAAAGTTAAATATGGGTTAACTTACATGTTCATAGCACATGACCTTTCTGTTGTTCGCTTCATAAGCAACCGCATAGCAGTAATCCACCAAGGGAACATAGTAGAACTTGCTGAAGCTGAAGAACTGTTTGCGCATCCAATGCACCCCTATACTCGCAGCTTACTTTCAGCAGTGCCCATGCCCGATCCTATACACGAAAAGAAAAAGAAACTTCTTGTATATAATTCCGACTGCCATAACTACAGTATAGATAAACCCAGCTGGGTTGAAGCCAGACCAGGGCACTTTGTGTATGCCAACCAAAGGGAGCTTGATGAGTATCAAGAAGAATATGGAGCGTAGTAGCAAAGATTAAAAGTAACAGAAATAAGTACGTAAAAGGGGCTTACATCTGCCCCTTTTTAATCTGAATTGATAAAATTGTAGCAACTAGATTAGCACATTTATCCCTGTCTAGCCTTAAGCTCTCTTTCAATAAGCATTTTTCCCTTTTCTCGTAGGCAGAAAGGTAGGCTATTGTGTGGTTGACGATGCCAGACTACGCATTCGGAGCAGGTTCCGTGACGCACGCAATCAGCAGTGCAGGGGCAGCCGGGATTTATGTTCCGGTTTAAATCTACTTTTACAACTAATTTATGGACATAACCCTTTTTACCCTGTACACGTCCACCAACCATATGAGCTTCTCCAGGGAAAAAAGCAACAAAGTGTCCTGCTTTAAGGTGCAGTGGAAGTCCCTGTGGTTCGCCTAGTAATTTGCGCCCATCATTACCATCAGGTAAGGATTCCCTCGCCTCCAAGTTCTCAGCAGGGCACATATGGATAATTTCTTCGCCTTCAAGGCATATCATAACATCAACTGTATGGAAATGCTCCTCAAACTTGCGATTACTATCCTCTCTGGTATCGTAACCCTTATCACGTACCTCAAAACCTTGCGCTTGAAGAGCTTCCACAAGTTCTACGCCCCGTTTATCATGGGCAAACATCGCCTTGTCAAACCCCGGCAGTGCGCTTCGGTAACAGTTCAATCGCTCAATTTTGTCTATTATCATAACATTTCCTCCTTGCTTATACGTCCGATTGATATCATGTTCAATGCAGATCATTATACATTAATCAGTAAATAATTACCAATTTAATATACATTTGATTACCACCCTAATTAATAAGCAACGCCTTCCACCATATCCCCTATATAGTACGATATATTAATCTGAATGCTTTTTATTATAGGCTTGGAACAGTAGAACAAGTACAGCTGCAACAAAACCGCCTGTAAAGCCATTGTTGTATAGGTTCATTCCACCATGAAGATATCCAGTGTTAGATATTAAAGACACATGCATAAGTCCCGCAAGTATCCCTGCCCCGCTTCCGTAATAACCTGCAATAGGTGCAAGTGTGGTGGAAAACAATACCGTAAGCATAGCGCCGGTTGTTCCAAGAGATACTCCCATTAATAGATAACCAATTATAACCCCAGCCATAACCGGAAGCGAATTTTTAGGATGTTTACCGAAAGCTCCAAAACCTACAACAGTAAATATTCCGCCAATTAGGGGTCCATTCAAAGGCGCTTTAAATAATAGCACAATTGCGGTGGAAATTAAGCCTAACACTCCCATATTCAATATGGCAAGTGAAAAGCCACCTAAATCAACAAAATCAGTGGCGCCTTTAATTTTAAAATTAAGTAATTTTCTATAATTACTAATATTATTCTTTGCAAGCACACTTCCTAAAGCTAACATAGAAATAAAGTATAATATAAAAAACACAACAAGTGATATATCTGTTTTAATATAAACATTAGACACTATATCATGATTATAGCCCGTACTCCTAAAAAGAGACATCAAAACCATGCCAACTATTCCCGAAGTAAATCCGATATTATAGAGATTGAAACCCTGATGGAATTTTACGAAACTTGCAGCAAGAGGAGATAGTGCAAGTCCAATAAATATTCCAACTATATTTCCCAAGACTATTCCAAGAAATAGGTTAAGGCTCATTCCAAAGCTTAGCTGACTAACAACAGGCGCCAGTGCAGTACCAAAAAGAGCTACCGTTATATGCTTTGAAAAGTTTTCTTTTTTAATTAGACAGTATAGATATACGCCCAAAACAATACTAATAACATTGTAAATGTTTTTTCCGAAAAGTGCGAACCCGCCAACTGTAAAAATAGCAGCAATTAATGAACCGCTCATGCTTGTTTTGCTTATCTGACCAATAAGTGTTGATAATATTATCAATATTCCGCTGTTTACAAGGCTAGCTCCTATGCCTCCTAGAGCAAAGTAGTCTGTTATCAAAAAAGAAGGCGAAACAATAATTTTATAAATGCCTTCAAGTATTTCTTGAAAATCATTCATAAAAANCCCTGCCAATACAATAAGCGTTGAGTATATATACATTATCCAATATTTATGCTTTTCTTTAACTGCATTTGTTATTATATCTGACTTGTTCATAAATTCACCAACTATCCTCTTTGCAAGTTTTTATTCAGGAACACCTCTACAAACATAAAGGAACTCCTAAACTGGGACAAGCTACTCGGCTATAATCCCAAATTAAATCATGGTAATCAAAAAACCATAGGAGCATTTTACCACATTGCACCTAATTCTTAAAGGAAAACCGCAAAATATTTTGATAGTAATAGCAAAAAGAAAATTTTTGCGAAATAGTGTATAATACAAATCGACGATTATATAGGAGGAAGAATTAATGAGTTTACCCGCATGTCCTAAGTGCCACGAAAACTATACTTATGAGGATGGTCATCTTTTTGTTTGCCCCATGTGCTTTCACTCTTGGGATGCCATGGCGCAGGCGGCAGCTGAGGAGGCTTTGCTCACAAGGGATATAAACGGAAATATCCTTGAAGATGGTGATGAAGTAATCATCGCCCAAGACCTAAAGCTTGGTAAGGATACAATAAAACAAGGTACCAAGGTAAAAAATCTTCGTATTTTAGATGAGCCTTATGACGGGCATGATATTCAAGGCAGAGTAGCAGGTTTTGGAAACCTTTATTTAAAATCTAGTGTGGTCAAAAAATAGAATGTAATACGAAGCTTGCAAAAGCCAATAAGCCTATTTTATGCATAATTTGTACATATTGCTTGAATCAAGTCCATTTCTACTTACTTTACATTTTAAAGGTTTTTTACTATAATTAAAGAAGTTAAAGGCTAATAGCCATAAATTTAAAGGGGGATTTGTATGAAAAAATTACTATCACTTCTCTTAGCCATAATTATGATACTTTCTGTAGCTATAGTTACAGCTGAAGGTAAGGATTATTCGGGCTACACAATTCGTATCTACTCCAACTCTAACTCTACTGAGCGCGCTACTTGGCTACAAAATGCTGCCAAAGAAGCGGGCTTCACCATCTCTATGGATGATAATTCCGTACTATCAGGCGATACTACAGTTATTCAGGCAGCAAACGAAAATAAAGATGGCGATGTTATCTTCGGTCTTAATGAAATTCGCTGGTCTCAACTGGTAAACGGCATCTATGAAAATCTAAATGTAATGGATTGGACACCCAGTTGGTCTGAAGAAGTTGGGCAGTATAAGTATGACGGTAAGGCATATGGTCTTGTTGTCCAAAACATCTTGATGCTTTATCGCACAGATGAACTTGGCACCAATGGTGAAAAACTCCACTTTGAACACTGGGCAGACATTATCAATAGCGGCTTAAAGTGGTACCGCCAAGGTAAAGTAGGCGGCACAACAAATACTAATATTAATAACTCCATGCTCTACGCATTTACCGATCCACAGTCGCCTGCAGGTGGTATTAGCGTTGACGGTTGGAAGGCTCTGTGGCAGTACTGCCAGAACGGCTTCTTCACTGGTGATAGTTATGGCTTTGATCCCCTCAACCGGGGCGATGTTCAGCTATCAACCTTCTATTCCTCTTCTCTATACGGTAACATCGACGCCGCTGCCGACTCTTCCGATAACCCGTTAAAGGGCACGCTTGAGCCGGAAAACTGGGCACTTGTTGATATTGATGATGGAACCTACTACATTGCAGAATACTTGGGCATACTTAACCGTGCGGACCGCAGCGCAGAAGAAACGGAGGCTGTTGTTGCCTTTGCTGAGTGGTTTGGCTCCGCTGAAACACAGGCAGAATGGGCTGATGAGTTTGACTCCTATCCCTGCAATCAGGCTGCTGTTGAAGCCATATACGACGAAACACCCCTTATTTACACTTTGCCGAACTTTGCCTTAAACAAAGTAGAAGGTACAGAGCTTAGCTATGCTGAATATGTGGGTGAGCATATCAGCCAGTGGACCAACATAATGACTAACCTTGGATTCTACTGGGCAGATGCTACAGCTGCACCAAAAGAGCCCGACTGGGAAAACCTTGATTGGGCAGTTCTAACTCAAGCACCATCAGAATAAGGCTTTAGTAACTTAATGTGGTGGTTTCGCACTTGCGAAGCCACCATCATTAACACATCTATAAATGATAAGAGGATAAACTTTAATGATAGAACTAGAAAACATTGTTGTAAAGTTTGGCGATTTTGTAGCCCTGCATAACATCAATGTTAAAGTTAAAGAGGGAGAGTTTTTTACCTTCTTAGGTCCATCCGGCTGTGGCAAAACCACCACTTTACGTACTATTACCGGTTTTGTTGAGCCAGTAGAAGGTACTGTCAAGGTTAAAGGCGTGGATATAACTAACATGCCTATCGAAAAGCGCAACATCGGCATTGTTTTTCAAAGCTATGCACTATTCCCCTCCATGACTGTGCGAAACAATATAGCATTTGGGCTAAAAATACAAAAACTTAGCAAACATGAAATTAACCAGCGGGTTGAAGCTATTGCTAAAAAAGTAGATTTAGATGAAGAACTGCTAGATAGAGCAGTTAGCCAGCTTTCTGGTGGGCAACAGCAGCGTGTTGCTATTGCCCGTGCACTGGTAACCGAGCCTAGTATTATATGCATGGATGAACCGCTGTCCAACCTTGATGCGAAACTTCGGGTTCAGCTACGCAATGAACTCAAAAAAATGCAAAGGGATTTTGGTATAACAACCATTTACGTAACCCATGACCAAGAAGAGGCACTCACCTTATCAGACCGTATCGCCGTTTTTAACAAAGGTAATATTGAACAAATCGGCACGCCTAATGAAATATACAATCGCTCCGCCTCTGCTTTTGTATGTAACTTTATTGGAGATATCAACCATTTAGATAAGCAGATTGTAAAAGACATCGGGCTTGATACAAACAAACATCATCATATTCGTCTTGAAAGGTTGCGTATAAATACGGAGCAGAATGATGATAATGAACTGCAAATAATAGGCATAGTACAATCTAGAGAGTATTATGGTCTATATATTAAATACACAATCCAGTCAGGCGATTCTACTTTAAAAGCAGTTGAAAAAAATGATGGAATAAATCTATTAGATGTTGGTGAACAGGTAACCATTGGTATACATAAAAAGGATATAATGAGTTATGATATTAATGATAACTTGGAGGAGGTGGATGCATGAAGGAGCATACAACCCGTCCCGAATGGCTAAAACCAGAACTTTTATTCAGGGTTTTTGGCACAGCTTTTTTTGTGTATCTGTTTTTCGGCTTCATGCTCATTCCCTGCCTTAACACGCTAACACAAATTTTTACTACAAAGGGTGCTGACGGGCGTATCGACCCCTTTGCTGTAATACGTTTTTTCTTTGCAGGCTCCATGCCAAAGTTTATTTGGAATTCGTTAAAACTTGCAATTTGCCTTGTTATCACAGTAAATGTCGTCGGTATAAGCATTGTTCTGCTTACTGAATACTTTGACATAAAAGGAGCAAAAATACTGCGCCTTGGTTACATGACTACTTTAATTTATTCAGGTGTAGCTCTGGTTACAGGCTACTTATTCCTTTACGATTCAAATGGCATATTAACCTCTTGGTTGGCGCAAAAATTTCCACAAGTTGACCACAACTGGTTTTCAGGTTTTAAGGCAGTACTTTTCACCATGACTTTTGCCTGTACATCAAACCACATGTTGTTTTTACGAAATGCCATTCGCACTATCGACTACAACACTGTAGAAGCGGCTCGAAATCTTGGTGCTAAACCCTTTAAAGTATTAATGAAAGTAGTATTCCCTACCCTACTGCCAACTTTATTTTCTCTAACAGTCATGACCTTTATTACAGGGTTATGCGCTATGAGTGCCCCTACTTTACTTGGCTATAATTCCATAAACCCGGAAATAGTTCGCCTCGCTGGCTCATCTGTCGCCGATGAAGCCTTTCCACAAGCGAGAGCGGCTTTATTATCGGTTATTTTGGCGTTATTTACTATATTGCTACTAACTGTACTTTCTTCCTATGAGCACAAGGGACATTATTTAAGCGTTTCCAAAACCAAAGCAAAGCTCGTAAAACAAAAAATTCACAACCCTGTTGCTAATGTATTCGCTCATATTTATGCTTATGTGCTTTTTATCATTTATGCTACACCGGTTGTAATGATTATTCTTTTTGCTTTTCAAAATTACCCAGCAATCAGATCTAAAACCTTATCTCTTGATCAATTTACTTTAATTAATTTTTTCGGTACTCAGGATTATGAATTTATGACCAACCGTGGAAAGCTTAAGATACGCCCCAACTCTATTTCTGGTGTGTTTTCAAACGCCGACACCGTAGGTGGCATCCGCCTATCCTTCGTTCTATCCGCAATAGCAGCAGCTCTTGCCTGTGTTATAGTGGTTGTAGCGGTTAACTATATTTTCAAAAATAAAAGCAAAAAACGCAGCACAATACTAGAATATTCCTTGCTCTTTCCGTGGCTACTACCAACTATACTTATATGCTATTCCTACCGCACCTTTTTCAACGCTGACAATATTTGGTACGTGGGCAATGTCAATCTTTATCTTAGGGAAAATGTAAGGTTTCTCATAATAGTTGCCTATACTGTTGTTAAACTGCCCTTTGCTCTTCGAATGATAAAGGCGGCTTTCTATGCCATTGATGAAGAGTTAGAAGATGCTGCTCGCAACCTTGGCGCAAGTCCATTGGTTAGCTTCTTGCGCATAAAATTGCCAATAATACTTCCAAGTGTATTAGCAGTATTTGCGCTTAACTTCAATAGCTTATTTACTGAATACGACATGTCAGCCACATTCCACTCAAGCTATGGTAAAACCTATGCCATGGTTATGCAGTCCATGACCATGGAAGAAGGCAGGGACGGCTATAATGTCAACGCTTCCGGTCGTCGCTGCGCTTCGACTGTGTTTATTATGGTTGTAAGCGGTCTTATTTTGTATCTTGTATACGGTGTCGGAGCAAGAGACCTTGGCGAAAGGCTTCAAGCTAAAGAAAGACGAAAGCACAGAAGAGAAAAATGGGTTACTAGACTTAGAAGAAATTAGTAAAATAATAAAAGTTGTATATAAACGCCTAAAATTGAAGATTATTTAAATATAAAAATATTCCCATCATGGTTTTATAGTTGATTAGTTATTTTTTGAAAAAAATTTTTCAGGATGGTATCTATCTTTGCCAACGGTAGACTTACCGTATTCAATTGCGACTACCGGGCAATGGTGTAAACAACGCAGACATAGAGTGCACTTAGCTTTAATCCATTTTGGACGGTTTTCTATAAGGCGAATTGCATGGCTTGGGCAACTTCTTTCGCACAACCCACAACCTATGCATAGATTTGTGGTGTAAAAATGCTGGGTATGACGAGCTTTATCATACATTCTCCGTGCGATTGACAAACCCATACCTAATATTGGCGAAGTTTTTGCGCTGCGTTTCTGTCTTATATCCTCCGCAATATCCGGGAGTTTATTTAGTGCTGTTTGAATAGCTTTAGCTGCCATATCAGGGCTCTGCACATTATGCAGCGGGATATAGTTAGTAGTCATAACTAATGCATGTATATATGCTTTATCATAGCCAAGACCGCTTAGTTGTTTGGTGATAAGCGTTGCACCAGCACCTAAAGCTCCCCCACATGTCATAAGTACATGCAATTCTTTTATATTTAGATACTCATGTTCTGCCAAATATGATAGCACTATGCTTGGTAGGGTCCAAAAGTATAACGGCGCTACCAATATTAATATTTCTTGCTCATAAATTATTGGTGGCGCTCCATCTTCAATATTATGAACTCTTTCTTTCATAAGCACGGATAACTTTTCAGCTACTAGCTTGCTATTGCCTGTTCCGCTGAAGTATATTATCAAACGAACACCACCTTTGCACTCTATATATACATAGTATAAGCCTTTACATTAGTTTTAAGTAAAATTTAGGTAAAAAACATATGAATTTTACGATGAATTGCCAGCAATATAATAGTAAAATTTGATCCCATATTCAATAAGCCACATAAAAGCCAAAACCATCTAATAGTCAGCGCTTGCCCCGTGTGTTATAATAAATATAATTATTTATAAAGGAGGTAACACATGGCAATTATAGGGGCTATTATGGTGCCGCACCCACCGTTAATAATACCCGCAGTGGGTAGAGGCGGCGAAGCGCAGATTGAAGAAACCACCCACGCCTATAAGAAGGCTACGGAAAGCATTGCTGCATGGAAGCCTGACACGGTAGTAATTATCACCCCCCACAGCGTAATGTATAAGGATTATATACACATATCCCCAGGCGATGGCGCCAAGGGAGATTTCAGCCGCTTCGGCGCTCCCAATGCAAGATATGAAGTAACATATGATAAAGCACTTGTAGCTGAGATAGAAAAGCTAGCTTCAGCTAATGATATTGCCGCTGGCACACTAGGAGAGCGGCAACCCGCACTTGACCACGGCTTTCTTGTGCCACTGCATTTTCTAGCTAATGCCATGGGCAGCCCTTTGCCGTGTAATTTTGTGCGTATAGGCATTTCCGGTCTTTCCTTTGAAACGCACTACCGCCTAGGCATGCTAATAAGTGATGCAGCGGAGAAACTATCCCGCAAGGTATGTATTGTTGCAAGTGGGGATTTGTCCCACTATGTCCAAGCAGATGGTCCCTATGGCTTCAGACCTGAAGGACCTGAGTATGATTCTAAAATAATGGATATCATTGGCAGAGCAGCATTTGATGAACTGCTTGCAATGCCTGAAGATTTCTGCGAAACAGCCGGAGAATGCGGTCAACGCAGCTTTTTAATTATGGCTGGCTCCTTTGATGGTATTAAGGTAGAGGCGGAAATGCTATCCTACCAAGGAATTACAGGCGTAGGCTATGGCGTTGCTATTTTTACGCCTATAGAGCCCGATAATAGCCGACACTTTATTAATAAACAGGAGTGATATAATGCAAAGTCCTTATGTGCGCCTAGCGGTGCAATCTTTTACTTATTACCTTAAAACAGGAAAGCCCATGCAAATACCTGATGTGTTACCCGAGGAGTTGACAAACAAGCAAGCGGGCGCATTTGTTACACTATATAAAAATGGCAATCTGCGCGGCTGCATAGGCACAATAAATCCCATTCGGAATAGCTTGGCGGAGGAAATTATTATGAACGCCATAAGCGCCGCCTTCCGCGACCCAAGGTTTCCGCCAATTACTGCGGATGAGCTGCCTGATATCGTATGTTCAGTAGATGTGCTAGAAACGCCTGAGCCCGTTAGCGATATGCGTACGCTTGATGTTAAAACATACGGCGTTATTGTTAGCCGTGGGCATAGGCGCGGTCTGCTATTACCTAATATTGACGGCGTTGACACCGTGGAAGAACAGGTAGATATAGCCCGTCAGAAAGCGGGTATAGCCCCTCATGAAAGCTTTACACTTGAGCGCTTCAAGGTGGTGCGGCACACATGAACCGGTGCCACCTTTGCCCAAGGCACTGCCAACTTGAGGAAGGGCAAATAGGCTACTGCAAGGCGCGGATTATGTTGGCTAGAGCTTCAAAGCCCTTAGCATATGGCAAACTAACAGCACTTGCTCTTGACCCTATAGAGAAAAAACCCCTTTCAATGTTTCACCCTGGAAAGCGTATTTTATCCGTAGGCAGCTTTGGCTGCAATATGAGCTGCTATTTCTGCCAGAACTATGGCATATCTAGGGCGGGTACCGATGACAGCCGTTGGCAGGAATTTAGCCCCGACGTTCTATGTGCCTTGGCTATAGAGCTTGTACCAAAAGGCAATATAGGCATAGCTTTTACTTATAATGAGCCTATGCTAAACGCAGAATTTGTATCAGACTGCGCAGATAAGCTTAAAGAAAAAGCGCTTAAAACAGTGGTAATTACAAACGGCAACTTCTGCATTGACGCAGTGGGTAATGTTATTAAAAAGGTAGACGCTTTTAATATAGACTTAAAAGGCTTTAGCAATAGCTGGTACCGCAAACTTGGTGGTGATTTTGATACTGTGAAAGCCTTTATACAAGAAGCCTGCAAAACAGCTCATGTGGAAATAACCACACTTGTTGTTCCGGGTCAAAACGACAGCCCTGAAGAAATTGACGAACTTGCCCGCTGGCTTGCATACATAAACCCTGATATACCTCTTCACTTAAGCCGTTATTTCCCCCGCTATAAAGCGCTTGATGCGCCTACGGATAAGCAAGCGCTGTTTAAGCTTGCAGATATTGTAAGGCAGTATCTTAATAATGTGTTTGTTGGTAATGTGTGAAACATATATTAATCCGCACAGAAATATACTTTAAGAATTCATAGCCCATTTCAAAGCCCTAGGTACACTACTAGCCCTAGGGCTTAATTTGTATGTAAGGTTATTTATCAATCATATTCTGTTTATAGTATTAATACTATTCTCAACTTAATTTAGCTCTAATATCCAATCCCGACCTGTGATGCTTTTAACGGTATCGCAGGTCAGTTTGTTTATTGTTTTACTCAATCGGTCT
>JGI24711J26586_10001595_pt1 | contig 17187 bp, 15 predicted proteins | sample BioPla3DNA1_FD_26586 | JGI IMG/M metagenome (IMG submission 26586)
TTGTTTAGGAGATATAGAACATGTCAATGCCAGAACGTTATCATCCAGAGTGTCCACCTGATGCCCACAAGGTAATTCGCCCACCTCTAAATGAGGTTCATGCGCAACTTTGTGTAAGAGTGCCAGATTGTGAAGAAGAAAACGGCATGGATAATGTTACTGATATTTTATCTTTAATGAGCAAAGAGCCTATTATCATTTGCTCAGATAAAATGCGTCAGTTGATTTTAGATAAGGCAGATTACGCAGAAATCAAACCTGTATTCGTAAGAATCATTGATGACAACAAAGCTTCTCTATCCTATGCAAACGGTGCTGTAGGTGAGAGTCTTGAGTTCTTTGACTGTGCAGACAAACCAGAGAAATTCAAAGATTATCTAGATCTTCTTGAGAAAAAATGTCTAATCAGCCTTGATATGCTGTCAATGTTTATTCTTCGTTCAATTTCTACTGTTTACCCATGGGATAAACTTCTTGCAAATCAGTTCCTAGGTCAGTACATCGATGCCTGCAAGACTGTAACTGAGGACGACTTAAAGTTGTTAAAGGACGTTCGTTACGGCAGATTCGATGCTCTTAAGGTTGAAGAAACAAGCAAGACTGCATACAAGTTCTTAAGACTAGAACGTAAATTATTCTTATCTTATCCAACTGAAGATGATTAAAAAACTTTCACTGACCGCACAACTTGCGGTCAGTTTAATTTAAAAGCTATCAATTACACCTAAAGACTTAGTCTGACGGGATTTAATTCGTGAAAAGCTAACTCCTTTAGGTTTTAAATGGTTGACACTAAAAGATAGTGGAACTGAAAACCTCCTTGCACTGCACGGACAGGGTTCTCCTTTCTTTTATTTTTAGGTCATACTGATGTGGTAAGTCCTGGTAATACAGATGACAGGTCTTCTATATTCAAATTGAAAATGCTATTTGAGCGTAATATTGCAAGTAAGAGTTATTTAAAAATATTGTTCAAAATGTTAGAGATCTTTTCTGTCTTTTAGATACTGAATCATGGTCTTTGTAAGTGAGATATCAGATGGGACATCTTCAATCTCATCTCTGGATAACCATACAGCTTCTGACAATTCGCCTGCATCACGTATGATCTTATCGCTACCATCTACTGTTGCGATGTAACCTACCAAAAGATTGCTGTCAAATCCCCAAGGCTGTGAACCAAAATACTTAAGATCTTTAATCTTTAAGCCTACTTCCTCCATAGCTTCTCTCTTTGCAGTTTCTTCAGCACTCTCACCGATTTCACAAAAACCTGCAATTAGAGCGATACCTCTGTAAACTCTTTCCTTATAGCGTGTTACCAGAACTTTATCGCCATTTAAAATGGCTACAATTACAGCAGGCGCTATATTTGGATAAAAGATCTTTTTGCACTCAGGACAAATCATGGCTCTTTCTTTTTCATAAGGAACAAGTTTATGACCGCAAGTACCGCAGAAACGGGTCTTAGAATACCAGGTATAAAGATGAAATGCCGTTGCAATGGCAAAGGATGTAACTCGGGGATTGTCTGTGCGTGCTACACGTACTGATTTGTAGCTATATCCATCAAGACTTAAAGTGTCTACCTCAAGATACAAAAAGTAAGCTTTATCATCTATAGTAAATAGAAAAGTAAGCTTACTTTTATCAAAATTTTCTGCTCTTGGAAGTTCTAGCCCCAGCTCTATGCCATCTCCTTTTATGAGAAGTTCATTTTGCTCTGTAAAGGCTAAAACTAAGTCTTCTGGATTTGGTTCTCTTTTTTTTGAATACTGATTATTAAATACGTGTGGTGCTATATCTTGTATCACGATAACTCTTGTAAATAATGCTCTGCATCAAGTGCGGCCATACAGCCAGAACCTGCTGAGGTAATAGCCTGCTTATACACTCTATCTGCACAATCACCTGCTGCAAATACACCTTTAACTGAGGTTGATGTCTGAGTGGTGAAACCTGTTTTAATCACACCATCACTATAGAGTTCAAGCTGACCTTCAAACACCTGAGTATTAGCGTTATGACCAATGGCAACAAATACGCCTTCAACATCTACAGTGCAAAGACCAGTTGTAGTTACAACTCTGATACCTGTTACCTTATTACCATCACCTATAATACTGTCAACATTAGCATTTAAGATGAACTCAACCTTACCGGTTTTAGATAACTCTGTAAGTCTCTTAACCAAAGCATTTTCCGCTCTAAATGAGTCTCTACGATGGATTAAGTATACTTTATTACATAAACCTGCCAAATACAAGGCTTCAACAAAGGCTGCAGATCCTCCGCCTACTACAGCGACATCCTTGTTTCTAAAGAAAAAGCCATCACAGGTAGCACAGGCTGATACACCATGTCCTTTGTACTGCTCTTCTGATTCAAGTCCTAAATAACGGACACTTGCACCAGTGCAGATGATTATTGATTTAGCTCTTATTTCATTACCGCCAGATAATGTAAGCACCTTTTCAGTACCTTTTAGCTTTGCCTTTTCTACGCTCTCATAGATAAACTCGGTGCCTAAATCTGTTGCATGTTTCTGCAAGGANTGCATAAGTGAAATGCCGTCTGGATTATCATTTCTTCCAGGCCAGTTCTCAATTTCTGGAGTTGTAGTAAGCTGACCTCCTAACTGATTACCTGTAACTAAAACAGGATTTAAACCTGCTCTACATGCATAGATTGCTGCAGTGTATCCTGCAGGACCTGAACCTATAATGACAACTTTACGTACTTTTTCCAAATTAACCTCCTTATGCTAAGAGCTCCTTGTAATGCTCTTTTGCGTATTCTATTGCATACGGTACCCACGGCTCTTTAAATGAGGAGAGATACTCTATAGCTTCATTTATATCAAATGCTTTTATAAACTCCATAGCTTTTTTCTGATAGGAAATATGCCATGGCTCCTTTGCAATCAGACCTTTACCATTATAAGGTCTAATAAAGCCGAATTTCTGCAAACTCTGTGCTAAATACAGGCCTAAAGGATAAAAATAACTGCCCCTTTGATACTCTGATGCTGTAAGCTGAAGGCTTTGACCTTCAGGTAAAAGGTTTATAGCATAAATATCAAAGTCTGTACCGAAGTGGTGGCGGGAGAATCCAGGAATTGCTGAAAAGCGTCTTATCTCATTGAACTTCTCTTCATCAGAGAGGTTGCTGATATCAATCGGCTTTTCATCAGCATCTAAGACCACTCTTTTACCTTTGAACTTGTCGTCAAAGATCTTAAACTGTTTATAAAAGCTTCTGTATGCTGAAGCAACACGAAGCTCAAAACCGTGCTCATAGGCATCCTCGCATAACAGAGCTAATGCTTTTACCGCATCTCTGTCTGCATTTAGAATGCTCATGCAATTAGATGCATCCTTAAAGTTTACAAGCTTTGAATCATCTAATCCTAAATACTGTTCTCTAGTTACCATATGTCTGCATAATGTTTGCAGCTTCAATCTTCAGATCGTCACTGCCGTGTTCCTTTACATCATCAATGATCTTGATGGCCTCTTCAGTGTCACCTGTCTCAAAGTACAGTCTTGCAAGATTCAACTCATCAACATAGTACTGATGCTCTTTTGGTGTTAAATCGCCATAAGAGTTATCTGATGGGATCTCAAAATCGGTTTCAGGCTCTTCATCAATTGCACTTATTGGACCAATCTTATCAAAGACCTTTTCTAATACTTCCTTCTGCTCTTCATCAGGTGTCTTTTCCTTCTGTACAGCACTTTCAAGTCTTGAAGTATCTTCATCGTCATTTAGCATGTTAGCAATGTTTTGAGTGTGCTCGTCTTCCTGTTGTGCCATATGTGAAACAGTTTCTCTCTCACCTGAGCTTAACATGTTCATGATGTCATCGTCTGAATTAGGATCGTACTGTGATGATGAAGAACTTAATCTTGCCTCTAAATCAAGAAGATCAGCTTCTGTGGTTTCTTCTGTTGGCTCATCAGTAGCTGGTGCTTGCGATTCTGCATCTGTAAGCTCTGGAGCATCCTCTTTATTGCTCTCTACAACATCAAAGTCATCTTCAGGTACTGCCCATGATACAACCTTATCGTCTGTATCAGTGCTATCAACAGAAGGCTCTACTGTTTGAGCTGCTTTTTTTGCAATTTCCTCAACGTAAATTTCGTTGTTATCTGCAGCATTAACACTCTCATCAGTTTCTGATTTTGCAATATCATCAGATACTTCATCTGTATCTAATGCATCAGTTGCATTCTCTTCTGCATTTTCTGATGCGCTATCCTCTGAAAAATCTTCTGCCTGAGACTCGGACTGTTCGCCTGATTCACGCTCTGTTGTTTCTTCAGATAACAAATCTTCAAGATTCAGATCATCATTTATTACTTCATCTACATTTGAGCTTTGCTTTTCTTGCTCTGCATCTGCAGTCTCAATTTCGCTGTCAGCTGTTTGTAAATTCTGCTCACCTGCAACCTCTGCACTTTCTTCATTTTGAAGATCAGATGTTTCAGATTCAGCGATTTCATCATCAGATGGGATTTGAGCTTCGTCTAAAGAAGATGTCATGTCAGGTAAATCTTCAGCATTTGCATCTGATTGGGCATCAGCTTCATTATCCTGTGTATTCTCTGATAACAGCTCTTCAAGATTCAGATCATCATTTACGACTTCATCTACATTTGTGCTTTTTTTATCCTGTAGCTCGATAGGTTCAGCTTCAAGAGTCTCAATCTCGTTATTAGAGTTTTCCTGCTCTTTGTTTTGTTCTGAATCATTTTCAAACTCAGCATAGTCTCCAATTGATTCATCACTTTCTTCTGTGGCTTTGTTCTTTTCAGATGATAATGCTTCCATGAATGATTTTTCTTCATCTGATAAAACAGCATTAGTCTTAGCTTCATTTTCTCTTTCAAGTTGCTCTAAAGCTTCCTTTTCAGACTGACTCTCTGCAGTATCGTCAGTCTTTAAAATGATTTCATCTGAATCATCAATTAAAGGAGCACTGTCTTTAACTTCAACGTCCTTTAACAGTTCTTGAGTGCTATCAGACATTTCATTTAACAAAGTGTCAGGATCAACATCTTCAACTAATACGTCTGAGTCAGCAGGTTTTGTCTGTGCTGTATCCTGAACTTCTACATCAGATGAAGCACTCTGCATTGCCTTTGCCATTGCCTCTTCCTGCTCTGATGACTCCTGAGGCTCTTCAACTGCAGGAGAGACAACCTCAGGCTCCTCAGCTTTTGGGGATTGTGCTTCTTCATTATTCTGCTCATTTAAAGCAGCAGCCCAGGCATCAGCCATGTCTTCCTGTTCTTTTGATGGAGCAGTCTCTTTTGGCTCTTCAGCTTTTTCTACGTTTTCCTGCTCGTTTAATGCAGCAGCCCACGCATCAGCCATGTCTTCTTGCTCTTTTGATGGAGCAGTCTCTTTTGGCTCTTCAGCTTCTTCTGCGTTTTCCTGCTCATTTAAGGCTGCAGCCCACGCATCAGCCATATCCTCTTGTGAAGCGTCAGTATCAACCTTCTGTTCACCCTTTTCCTGCTCGTTTAAAGCAGATGCCCAGGCATCAGCTACACTGTCTTCATCTTCTTTTTTAACTTCTACAGAGGTATTATCCTTTTTCTCCTGCTCATCTAAAGCCTGTGACCACTCATCTAATACAGCTGACTTGTCTTCTTTCTTTTCCTCATCGGCAGCTGCAGTAGTTGCTGCATTATCCCAGGCGTCCTGAGCTTCCTTTTCCTCAGCAGTAAGATTATCATCATTACTATCTTCAGCTTTGATGTCCTCAGCTTGAGGGTCAATCTTAGTTTCTTCTACAGAATTGTCAGTACCTGAATTCTCTGTCTTAGTCTGAGTATCTTTCTCAGTCTTATCCTGAGCATCAGTATTTTCTGAATTAGTCTCAATCTCAACTGAACCGTTCTCATCTGATAGAAGAACGCTATCATCATTTCCAATATCATCATCGATATCAAAGTCATCGTTAAGCACTCTTGATGCTGCTCTTGATTTTGCCTTGAACAGAATGAATAGAAGTAACATTACAAGTGATAACAGACCTGCACCGAAAAGAATCATCATCACAGGCTTGTTTAAATCAACCGCTGACTCAGGAACGATGATAGAGAACTGAGAGAGCTGAAGCTGCATGTCTTCAATCTTCTCGTCATTTGCAAGCAGCATCTCTCTCATGCGGTCGTTATCCTGAGCAAGCTTTACGTTNGCACCTTTAAGCTCAATGATATCCTGCTGAATCTTAGCGATGATGTTGTCATACTGACTTGCAAGACCNGATACGCTGTCTGTTGCAATCTTTGCTGTTGCAGTAGATGACTTCTTCATGCGCTCTAAAGCTTCATTAAGCTGCTTTTCTAAAAANCGGATCTTGTCATCAACAGACTTCTTGTTCTCATCTAACATAATACGTACAGCCTGTACGTCTACATTTACGTTAGCCTGACCTTCTTTTGAGATTAAGTCTACTTTCTTATCTTTTGAATCTGGTGAGAATTTAGAGTCATCATTTGGAATTAACTGATTCTGCTCGCGTTTTGCTTCCTCTTCCTGAAGACGCTTTATCTTAGTTTCAGTTGCTTCATAGGTTGGAAGATTCTCTTCCTCTTTTTGAGTTTCTGTCTTTCTAGAGCTATCAGTTGCAGCATCGGCACTCTTTGCAGCTTGATTTGCAGCTGTTTGACTGTTTTGTGCTGCAGTATCTGCAGTTGCTGCAGCCGCAGTCTGAGCCTTAGGAGCATCTGCAAGTGGTGGCAGAGTCATATGTCCCTGCTTTAATAAAGCACTGCCCGTCTGTACTGTTTCTCTTGCGATAACACTGTCGTCAGGTACATTTAAAGTGGTACGTAAAAGATTGTTTACATTACCGCCAGCAAATGCTGATGGGTTGTTTCTGTATAGGGAGGCTACAATCTGAAACTCATTGATACTTCTGTCTGATGGCATCAGTCTGTGGGCTACAGACCAGATAGTATCTCCGCTTCTTACAGAATAGGTTCTTGAAGCAGGAGCTGCTGTCTGTGTAGCTGTAGCTGCAGTTGTGCTAGTGCTNGTGGTCTGTGCACTTGCAGCAACATTAGTTGCAGTTCTTTGAGTAGTTNCAGTGGTAGTATTTGCAGATGGTGTTGCAACAGTGCTCTGAGCAACAGCTGAAGGCNCACGGGTTACTGNCGCATCGGCTCTTGCAGGAGTACGAGTGGCAACATTTGCCCTTCTTTGTGTGGCAGTTCTTGGGCGAACGGTTGACTGCGATGTGGCAGCAGGAGCACTCTGTTCTACCTCTGGGCCCTGAATAGTGATGGTGAATGTACCATCATCATCATTACAAAACGCGTTGACAGGTAGTAGTGCTGCAAGCACTACCGCTAAAGATAATTTTTTTAAACCATGCATACAAATGACCACCTATACTTATGCACATTCTACATTAAAAAGCTTTCGTCAAAAAAATATCCCGATCGCACTTTTAATAATCATTGCATAAATCGTGCAAGGTTATAAACTTTTCTGTAATAACTTAATAATTTCAACACAGGGAATGGCTTCGCCACGTCTTGTATTGTCCATCATAGTAACAAAGCTGAAGGATTTGCTTCCCTTTACGCTCTGTCTTACTCTGCTTACTAGCACTGTTCTTTCATTGACAATATTCTCAACAGGACTTAATACTTCCTCATCATCACATAAGGTGATGTATTGAGATTTTTCAAAAGCCTGCTTTACCTCGTCTAAACTTGCCTTATCCTCAAGCTCAACATTAACCACCATAGTGTGACCATAGAAAACAGGCACCTGAATGCAGGTAACATCAAAACCGCGCTCGAACTTACCTAAAATTCTCTCAACTTCACTTCTTATAGTGTTTTCATGATCAGAGTAGCTATCCTCTTCTACAACGCCAATGCGGTTTAGAAGATTAAATGCAAGCTGACATGGGAAGCCCTGATGATCTCCTGCCATGCCGTTTAATAATAAGGTAGTCTCATGAGCTAGAGTCTGTGTACCTAATCTGCCATGCTCTGATGCTGACTCAAGTGAGGTAGCTGTAGCTTTGGCAATACCAAACTCGTCATGTAGTGNNGCAAGTGCAAGGCACAGCTGAACAGATGGTGCAAGTGCTGGAATTACAAGTCTTGACTGAATTGCATCCTTTACAGCATATGGATTAATCTCAGGTACCACCAGATTGGTCTTTTCATCACCAGAGAACAGATGGCTGTCATCAATTACAATACAGCCTTCCTCTTTAGCCTTCTGCACCCAGCGCTGAGTTTCATCCTGTGTAGTCAGAAATAAGGCAACGTCAGCTTTTGAAAAATCAAAAGTATCAATTGGGGTTACAAAGTAGTTCTGTTTATCTATCATTACAGCGTCATACTCGCCCTGTAATGGAGAAAGTGGATAAACCTCGGTAAGATCAAGATGTTGTTCTTCTAATGTTTCTAAAACAAGCTTTCCAATATCCGAGTCATAACCATAAATAGCTAATTTAATACCCACGGTAAACTTCCTTAATTTATAAAAATGTTTTATTCAATATGTAACTTACTCATATTATACAATATTGTACTGAGAAATGCTTTTTCAATCGCATAAGAATAAGGATAAATAACTGTCGTTTTATTATAAAAAATATCTTTTAAATCAAATAAACCTAAGCAAAAAAAAAAGAGTGCCTGTGTTATAAAACTACATAACACTCATGCTCTTATCTATGAGCAGAACGTACTATAATTTACTTGTATTTTTGTACATATTAGAATGATAATATATTAAAAAACTATACAGAACTTATCATCCTTATGCGAAAGCTGTATTTTGCCGAAAATATAATTACTCTCTGGTAATACAAAAAGTTACATATATTCTAATTTAGAACTTAAAAAGGATATAAAAGTTGTGACTGTGCCTTATCTCATGCAAATGATGATTGCTATGATGATGGCGAAAAAAAATAGTGTTATAAATTAACAGATAAAACACCCAAAAAGGCAATAGAAAGTTATAATAAGTTATCAGAGTTTTAGCTTATGTATTTTTTAAATACAATCTTTTAATCGTAATGTGCAATTAAATGATTAAAACAGATGAATGCTACCCTGCTAACATTAAGAATCAGAATATCAAAGAAAAATAGATTCATAGACAAATATTTTAGTGAGGATTTAAATGAGCGAAGAGACAATTTTTACAAAGATCATCAATGGTACTATTCCTTCAAAAACCGTTTATCACGATGATCTGGTTACCGCATTTTTAGATATCAATCCTAAAGCTGAACACCATATTCTTATTGTTACTAACAAGCCAATTCCTTCTGTAGCTCAGGTAGAGCCTGAAGATGAACAGATGTTAGGTCACCTTTTTATCGTAGCAAGAAAAATCGCTACAGATCTTGGTGTTAACGAGTCAGGCTACCGCCTAATCGTTAACGTTGGTAAAGACGGCTGTCAGGAAGTTCCTCACATTCATATGCATCTTCTTGCAGGCGGCAACTTAGGTTTATTTGGTTTCCCCGAGAAAAAATAAGATTTATAAGAATGAAGATTAAAGTTCTAAATTCCAGAAAGTTGTGTGCAATTGCACTTTTAACAAGTGCATTTGTTTTATCTGCTTGTAATAGCTATTACTTTGACAGTTCCGTAGGCCCTGACGGCAAAAAAGTCATTTTAGATGATTCAGCAAAAAAAGCTAACACTCAGAAGAAATCAACTAAGACCAGCGCTAAAAGAAAAACTGTCAAGCAGACAACTAGCTCTGCTACAAGCGCAAATGTTGCCAAAGCTTTTAACGATGATTTAAAGGCCGGTGTTGTAAAGCCTTATGTACCTGATAACGAAGGTGCATCTAATACAAGTTCACTTTTGCCTACCGTCAACGTACAGCAAAACAACAGCGACAATCCTTTATCAAAGGTCAGCGTTCAGGATGTTGTGTCAGGAAAAGTTAATTTAAATGATTTAAATTCACAGAACTCTAGCACAAATACTCAGAATGAAACAGAGACTGTTCAGACTCTGCCACAGGCTTTTGTTCCAGATGAGAATGCTTTGCAGAATCAGAATTTAACCAATCTTAAGCAACCTGAAGAAACCACTCTTGTTGTCAGCAATGACGCAAACTCTCTTGAGCAGCAGTCAAACTCTGCTCTAAAGGAAAAATGCGGTGCTAATAATACCGCAGTGGCTCAGCAGGTAGCTTATAAAATCGCCCTAAAACAGGCTGAGAGATTAAAATCTGAAACCGGCCCTATTTATATTGCTCCAACTGTAGTTCCAAACAAACTTCAGGATTGTATCGGAGATCTGACAGATGCAATCAACCAGGCTTTAACTAATGCAGGTATTCAGACTGTAGTAGGCTCTGGAGTGGATGTATCTCAAAACAGCGGTTCATCTACTGTTATCCCATCTTTAGTTAGAGCATGTAAATCAACAGGTGTCCCTCTGCTTAATGTTTCAATTATAAGAACTATCGGTACAAATACTGTAGTTACCATAAGAAACATTCGTGTAAAAGACGGTATCACCTTGGTTCAGAACACCACTTCTTTATAAATTTTTCTATAAAACAGTGGCTTTTGCCACTGTTTTTATTTAAGTAAATATCGTGATTCAATTATCTGATGTAACCATCATGCGCGGTACTAAGTACCTTCTGCAAAACGCAAGTGCAAGCATTTTCCCTGGTCAGAAAGTGGGTATTATCGGTCGTAACGGCTGTGGTAAGTCCACTTTATTTGCAGCCATTAAAGGCGAGATTGCAGCTGAGCTTGGTAATATCTCTATTCCTCGAGGCTATAAGATCTCCTCTGTTTCACAGCAGACTCCATCACTAGATATCAGTGCTCTTGAATATGTAAAGCAGGGCGATAAGGATGTAATGGAGCTTTTAGCACAAAAGCAGAGAGCCTATGATCAAAATGATGGCGAGAAGATTGCCCTTATCGAAGATAAGCTGGGCATTGCAGGTGCCTGGACCATTGATTCACGAGCAAAGATCCTTTTACACGGTCTTGGGTTTGCCGACAATCAGATGGGTAAGGCTGTAAAGGAGTTCTCTGGTGGCTGGCGTATGAGACTCAATCTTGCGCAGGCACTAATTTACCAGTCAGATGCACTTTTACTTGATGAGCCTACAAACCACCTTGATCTTGATACCATCATCTTTTTAGAGAACTATCTAAAAAATTATGAAGGTACTATCCTTTGTATCTCCCATGACAGAGATTTTCTAGATACCTTCTGCTCTCATATCATGCATTTTGAGAGTGAGCATCTTGTAATGTATACAGGTAACTACTCAGAATATGAGAAATTACGCGCTCAGAGAATCAAAAACGAGAAAGCCAATCGCAAACGCGAGGAAGCTACCCTTGCCCATATGCAGGATTTCGTGGACAGATTCAGATTTAAGGCCTCTAAAGCAAAACAGGCTCAGAGTATGCTAAAGGCTATCGACAGATTAAAGCTTACAGCTGTTACTCAGGAGGAATCTCCATACCATATTCACTTTAATGATCCTGAAAGAACTGTAGATATCATTGCGGATTTAAAAGAGCTTGATGCAGGCTACGATGATAACAATGTCATCTTAAACAAGATCAATCTGATGTTAATTGCAGGCGACAGAATTGGCCTTTTAGGTAAGAATGGTCAGGGTAAGTCCACTCTTATCAAGACCTTATGCGGTGTACTAAAACCAGTGCATGGCACTGTAACCTTAGGTAAAGGCATTAAAATCGGTTACTTTGCGCAGCATGAGCTAGATCAGCTTTCAGGTCAGATGTCAGCTCTTGACCATATAAGAGCAATCGATCCTAACGCAAAAGAAAAAGATATCCGTACCTTTTTAGGTTCATTCTCATTTAGCGGTGATAAGGCTACAGCAAGGGTTGAAACCATGTCAGGCGGAGAGCAGGCTCGACTTGCACTTGCCCTTGTCTCCTATCAGAAGCCTAATCTTTTGCTGCTTGATGAGCCAACAAACCACCTTGATCTTGATATGCGTGAGGCACTCTCTCTTGCTCTTTCAAGCTATAAGGGTGCTTTGATTCTAGTATCCCATGACAGACACCTGCTTGAGAGTATCGCTGATAAACTCTGGCTTATTGATGATGGTAAATGCTCTGTCTTTGACGGTGATTTAAACGATTATCAGAACTTCTTAAATCAGAAGAACAAAGAGTATAAGGACGCCTTAAACAGCGATTTAGATAAAGAAAACGGCAAAGTTGCCATCAGCATGTCTAATGAGGCTAAAAATCAAAGCTACAAATCTAAAGAGCAGAAGAAACTTGAAGCTCAGAAAAGACAGGCTTTAAGACCATTAAAGCTTGAAATTGAAAAGCTTGAAAAGAACATGGAAAAGCTTAAAAAGGAAATTGCAGCTATTGACGAGCAGCTTGCTGATCCTGCGTTTTATCAGAGTAACAAGGAAAAGGTTGAAGAGCTCTCTATTCACCGCTCTGATTTGTGTGGTGAGCTTGACGAAAATGAGCTTGAATGGCTTACAAAGCAGGAAGAGTTCGAAAACGCTATGAATGAAAATTAAGCGGAATATCTCATTTAAAAGCACCTGTTAAGGTGCTTTTTTTGCACACATTGTTTTGTGAGTATGTTTTTAGATCTTAGAGCTCTTTGATAAGAGCTTTGCTTGCTGTCATCTGAGTCATCTGATTTACAAACTGCTCTACATGATCTTCAGGGATTGCAAGGGTGTAATTAACCTCTGCTGAGTAATCCTGAGATAAAACCTGAATATTCAAACTTGCAAAGAGTCTTTGAGCTTGAGTTACTGTTTTATGGTCAATAGTCAAAGAATAGTCTTTGGTAATTACCATATCCTCAATCTCAAGTGTGTCAATGCCCTGCTTAATACTATCCTGATAAGCCTTTACAAGACCGCCTGTACCTAAAAGGATGCCGCCAAAATAACGGGTAACAACNGCTGTCAGCTGTCCNATATCAGAGTGCAGAAGGACATTNAGCATAGGCTGTCCTGCTGTACCATGAGGCTCACCATCATCTGAGCATCCTACATATGCAGAGGTATTNGGTTTATCTGCGTTATAGGCAAAGCAGTTATGACGGGCATCAGGAAATTCATGGCAGATCCTGTCAATGAAAGCTTTAGCCTCTTCTACGCTTTTTGTTCTAGCAATAGAGGTAATGAATTTACTCTTTTTTACCACAAGATTTGTGCGATGAAACTCGCCTGCTTTTAGCGCAGGAACTTTATAAGTACTTTTACTTGCCATAATCTTAGAGATTGATTAACTTTAAGGCGCGTTTACCTAAACCATAAATTTGAGCAATCTTGCGGTCAATCTTTTTAATGGTTTCATTATATTTTGCCTCATCGGCATCTTTAAGATCATTTACTAGGAATTCAATTTCCATCTGTTCATCAGCATTGGCAATCGGAATTGGCACTTCCTCTAAAAGAGACTTTAATACCTTGATGGTATGGAATTTCTTTTCAAAGTAGAAACGAACGGCACTTGAGTTTAGAACAGCTGCAAGATAGGTGATTGAGATGTTCTTAAATGTTGGTACAAGTACGTTACAGCTGTTTAATGTTAAGCTTCCTTTAGTATCCACAGCTACAATAGGATACTTAGCGATGAATCTGTAAACTATTTTTTCTCTAGCTCTGTAAAACTCCATAGGAGCGACCTGCTGCAGTTTTGATTCATCAAAAATAATGAAACTCTTTGGGCTGTTGATCTTAAATGGTTCAATATCAAGACCACGTAAAACAGCTTCACTGCCCTCTACTTTAGTGTCATGAATAACACCGTTATTTGAGCCCGTAACGATGCCTAAAGCAAATTTGGCGTGACCACGAAGTTTCACGCAGTGCTCTAAATCGTCCATTTTATCGAGTACTAGTGCTTCCTGATCGGTTATCTTAAAGTTGAAATCAAGAGGCTGTCTGTAACGTCTTACCACATAGTTATGCTCGTTTGTATAAACAATAACATCACCGCTTGCGCCCTTAAAGCTTGTCTTCTCTAAAGTCAGAATAACGCTAGGACATTGAACTGCGTGGAATACCTCACCTAGATATCTTACAGAACGCACACGGGCATTCTCAGAGATAAACGTACGGATCGCCTCATGGGATGCCACATTTAAAAGAGCCTCAGGCAGCACAAACTGAACAATACCGCCATCATTTAAAAGATTTAATGAACGCTCAACAAATAAATCGGCAAAGCATGGACGTTTCTTTTTAGCACAGGTAAGAACTTTGGCATAGCGTTTTATGGATGTCTCATCCTCACAGCTTCCCCATGGCGGATTACCTAAAACCACATCCACTCTTGGGAGCTGCTTGCAGGTAATGGTGTCACACTTTAAAAGGTGCTCTTTTAGAGTCTTCTCATCAGAGCAGTTACCTGATAACACAAAGTTAATTCTAGCTAGAGTAACTGAGAAACCGTCAAGATCACAGCCGTATAAATCCTCAACACGGGCACCGCGTCTTAACAGTCTTAAAAGGAAATTACCAGAGCCGCAGCATGGATCTAAAAACACACGGTGATCGCATACCTGCAGTGTCTCTACGGCAGTATCTGTTAAATTCTGAGGGGTGTAGTAACGCCCCGACTGTCTGCGCTTTGAAAGCTCCATTAAGGATAGATAGATAAGACCTAATGTATCCTCATAAGGCACATAGTGCAAAGTGAATTTTGGAAGATTGTTACATGCTCTTTGCAGTGACTTGATTGAGGTGGTATCAATAAGTTCCTGAATCAGCCAGTTGTAAATGTTAACATCAAGTTTGCCATCTAAATAGGCTTTTAGATAGTGCTCTTCAATATCTGTTTCAACCTTTTTAGCATCTACAAGTAGCTGCAAAAATGATTCACACAAAAGAGCCTTGATGGCTGTTGAGGTACCGGTAAAAATATTTACAAGTAATGCCACAGCCGCATGATTTGGGGATTCACGTGATACGTAGTTTACGTAAAGCTCACGACCTTTGACTGCGCTTTTGTTACGACGTGACTTTAAACCTTCCTGCTTGCCGGTACGAAGATGAGACAGTAAAGCCTCAATGTCCTTCTTTAAAAAGCATTCTGTACCGTCAACTGATGTTGTAGGGATCTTGCCTAAACGAAGCCAGTTTTTACCGGTGGCAAGTGAAATCTCGAGGTATTTGCAAACCTCAGGCAATGTTAAGTATTCAGTTTTTTTATCGTTACTTAGCACGGCTGTTAACCTTAAATTGAAAAAAATTGTAATAAATTAACGCAAATATTATCATACTAAAGGTAATATTTGTAAAAACTAAAAATACCTTTTTATACATAGTGTTATAAAACAATAAGTTATTTTAATTTTTATTTATTAATATTTTTTAAAATTACGATAAATATTTATTATTTCAAATAGTTTTATAAAAACGAAATGCAAAAGTATCGTGATACAATTCCATTATAAGAACGTGATTCTAGAATCAAACATTTATAACTTTTGAAATAAAAGACTGAGATGCTTCTCTTAAAATTCCTTCTAAAGAAGTCATTTTGAATGTTTTAAATTCAAATGTGTTATTTCTAAATGGAGAAAATGCCCTTTTTCCTGATGATTTTGCTTCAAACGAAGTAACATTATAAGTTGGCATTAATTGGTATTAAATTGTTCCTTTTCCTTTTATAGTATTATAATGTTTTTTCCAAATTTTTTGCTCTATGTTCCAAGCAATGCTCCTTTTTGAAACATTTTTATCTCGCTAGAATCTACTTCAAGAATTCCTGAAGTAGATTCAAAAGTACAACTCTTTATTTAATCGAATATAAATTCCGTTTTTTCACCAGATACTAATGTATAAACTACTTCTAATTTATCTGACAATTCTCTAATATTTTTTTTCTAATGCCTTATACAGTTCATAATCAATGAGTTTGTCATTTTCTAACCTTGAAATCGCGATTAGTAAACCATTGATATAACCCGTAACCTGAAGTGTTTCTGTTGATAAATCTGTCATTGTAAAGCCCTATTAATGTCTTGAATTTTGTTAAATGCATCTTTTAAAGATTTTGATGTATTGATAATATCTAGAATACCATCTACAAATCTATTGGATTGATCTCATATTTCAGTGTTAACTTGTAATCGTCATCTAAAATTTAAGATTGCTTAAAAACAACCTCATTCGTAGCAGCAGCTAGAATATATTTTATACTAATCTCAGGTTCTTCGTAAACTGCGTACTCTGTGTAACACGAGAGAGTTAAAGGTTATAAATACACTAAATATCATTTTGTATCATGGACACATTTTTTTCAGTTTTAGGAGATTTGATAAAGTCAGGGGCATTTTCAGAATTCCAGACCACTCTGATTATATTTGTCGTCCTTTTTATTTTCAGAAGAAATATTTTAAAATCAGTTTTTGGAGATAAACCTGAAGTTGAGACAGAAAAAGATCAAAAGTTACAAATCATTTTAGAAAAACTTGATGTTATTCAAAATAAAATCGATTCTTTAACTGAAAGAATTATATGTGACGAAACTAAAATGAACAAAATAGAAAATTCTATAAATCAAATTGTTTTAGAAGTAAAAACAGAAATTATAGATTTAAAAAAGGACTTAATTAAATGAAGTTAAATGAATTTTTAGAATTAACCGAAGAGCTGAGGTAACTATGAATATTACAGAACTAAACACCCTGAATAAAAAAGAGATTAGCCATATAGCCAGATCACTTTATACTTTTTATTTAAGGCCTCAGGCTGAGCAGAATCACTGTATTATTGATTTGACCTCTATTACCTCATATCTGTTTACAAGCTCTGAAAACTTTAAAACTGTTGCTAATTTTGAAATAGCAGTACAGGTTTTAGAAGAGCTTGAAAAATACAGTCTTATAAAAAGAACATCAGAAGAATCTCCTTGGCAGGGCGCAACATATACCCTACCTTTATTTGTAGCCGAGATAAACAATCTGCCAGCTCCTCCTTTTGCCATGAAACTATCATGGAGACCTAGTGCTAGTTTCTCTCAGGCCTGTTTATTAGTAGGACTTACTGACAGCAGCTTTACAGAAACAGACTTAAAAGCTTTCACAAGATACTGGGCAGGACGAAACGAAACCCGTAATCAGGTATCATGGGAGAGAGCCTTTGCGCAAAGACTTTTAAAAGGACATGAGCCTACTGTACGCAGAGCTA
>JGI24711J26586_10001596_pt1 | contig 17183 bp, 16 predicted proteins | sample BioPla3DNA1_FD_26586 | JGI IMG/M metagenome (IMG submission 26586)
TATCTTCGCGTTCGCTTTAACACCTACCAGGTACCTTGACCGAGTGGCTAGGTAGCGGTCTGCAAAACCGTTTACGGCGGTTCGAATCCGCCAGGTACCTCAACACGAGCCCCCCGATACCAGTAAGCGGTATCGGGGGGCTCGTGTTGTTCTTTTCCTTTCCATGTAAATCATTACTTTTGAACATTAGAATGATTTTCAAGATAAAAATCATTACTTTTGACTATTACACCTCATTTTCATATTTAGGGACAAAAGAAGATGTGAATATGGAGCTGGCCAAGAAATCTTTATCTCTTTTTAAACATTACACGCGGAAAACAAAAACGTTTGACTTCGGAATGGTTGAGAAAATAAATCAATAAACACGTTTATTACATCATGAATAAAAAACTCGTTTTAATTTATATGCTACTTCGTAACCGTTTACCCAAGTCGGCAAGGATTTCCCGCTTTCTATATATCCTTCTTTTGAAAATTCCAACGATTCGATAATGGCTTTTTTCACGCCATCGAACGTGCGATGAGTGGCTACTACTGCCTCTGTTGTTTGTAAAATTATTGGGGAAAAGTAAACGAATTTGTTTACTTTTATTATCTTTGTCGAAAATAGATATGGAACAATGAATAATCGCATCGAAATACTTAAAGGCATTCATCCGGGCAGGTTAATTGAGCGTGATTTAAAAAAACGATCCGTGACTCAACGTTCTTTGGCTGGGAAAACGAATATTCACTACCAAACGATTAACGCGATTATTGGCGGCAAAAGGGATTTAACAATAGAGCAAGCCATCGAAATAGAAAAAGCGATGGGCTACGAATACGGTTTCCTGTCGCTTTTGCAAACCCATTATGCCCTGCGAAATTATCGAGACAAAGAGCTTTCCGCTCTTTTTTCAGGTACGCCTAATATTCGGAAATCTCTATTTTGGGATGCCGATTTCGATAAAATAAATTGGGCGGAACATAAAAAAGCGGTTATCAACCGAGTTATGGAGCGAGGTAACAAAGCTGAAATAAAAGAAATCAGACGATTTTATAAATTAGTTCCACATGAATAAAAAAACGGATAAATATCTTTATTATGAAACTGTTACTCGGCAATTGAAAGAGATGCTCCAAACATTGATGCAGGAGCCGTTATTTAAACCATTCTGTTTAGTGGGAGGAACATCACTCAGTTTGCGATTAGGACATAGGAGGTCAGTAGATATAGACCTTTTCACCAACGTCTCCTATGGCAGTTTGGATTTTTCACTTTTCGAGAATTACTTTGAGCGAAACTTTCCTTATTGCTCTTGTATCGACAGTACAGACATCGTGGGATTCGGTCGATCGTACTTTATCGGGCGTTCTAAAGCGGATGCTGTTAAAGTTGATTTGTACTATCGCAATGAGATATCGGATTCCCTTGAGGTAATCGACGGGATACGTATGGCCAGTATTCCCGACATAATCGCCATGAAAGTGGATGTAATATCCCGAGGAGGACGAAAAAAAGATTTTTGGGATATACATGAATTACTGAACAGATATTCTGTACAGGAAATGTTTCAAATTCATCAACAACGATATAAGTATACCCACGATAGAGAAGAAGTGATTACTGCTTTTGTCGATTTTTCTACTGCAGATGAAGACTTCAACCCTATTTGTTTAAAGAATAAGGCTTGGGAACTCGTAAAATTGGATATCGTGGAGGCGATTGATGAAATGGCGAAACAGAAGGCACCCAAATGAATCAGGAGAAATAAATTACTTTGCCTTTCAACGAGACAACCGCGGTTCCAACTGCCCCGCCCGTCCACAATACTCTTTATTGTCAGGTAGATTGGAGTCTGTAGATAATGAATTTAGACTCAAAGGATATCACGTGGTGTCTCTATAATAGGGCGATCAAGCGTCTTTTGGCTCTGTCGGCTCTTTGGGTTCTTTTGGCTCCTTTTCACGGAACGCGTCGGCCACTTTCCGGTAGTTCTCTTTCCACGCTTCGGCTACCGATCCGAAGAAGCTGCCCGCGCTCTCCCGGATCACGCTCCACCTCCCTTCGGTCATGCGTTCGTACTCCTTTAGCTTCGATGCCAGCTTGTCCCTCGTCTCCTTCAGCTTGTCCAGTTGCTCCCGGTACTCCTCTTTCTTGTCGTCCGCTATCTCGTTGGCTTTCTCCTCGAGTTTGTTAATCCTGTCGGCCAAATCATTTACAATTTGGTACGTTTTCTCTTTGAAGTCATCTTTTTTCATCGTAACTTGTGTTGATTTTGATTTCAGTAGGTAAACATTTCTGAAGGGGTTTGGTTCAAGGGCATCTTTTTCACCTTACGAATTTACCCTGCGAATAGATAGAGTGGACGCGATCCTTTGGAATGAAGAAAAAAGGGTCGAAATCGGCAATAAGCTTGAGGTAAAGCAAGCAAAATAGGGAGAATAGCGTATCTTTGTAACTTATTTTACCATTTATGTTGAACATTATACTATTCGGTGCCCCAGGTTCAGGAAAAGGGACACAAAGTGAGAAGCTGATAGAGAGATATGAGCTAAAGCACATATCTACCGGGGAGTTGTGCAGGGAAGAGATCAGGGAGGGAACCGCGTTGGGTGCGGTGGCTGACTCCTACATATCCAAAGGGCACCTGGTACCCGATGACATCGTTATTGGACTGTTGGAAGATCAGCTGAAGCGATGCTGCACCAAGCCCGGTTTAATTTTTGATGGCTTCCCCCGTACGTTGGTGCAAGGTGAGGCGCTCGACCAGATGTTGGCCAAGTACAACGAGCGGGTATCGATCGTACTCAGTTTAGAGGTTGATGAGGATGAGTTGATTCAACGCTTGCTCAAGCGTGGCGAAATGTCGGGTCGTTCTGATGATAACTTAGAGGTTATCGAATCGCGGCTGCGGGTATATCATGAGCTCTCGGCCCCGCTTAAGGAGTTTTACCGTAACCAGGGTAAACTCGTGGAGATAGAGGGTGTTGGTTCGGTAGACGATATTTTTGCCTCCATGGCGTCAGCGGTAGACCAACTGTTTGTAAAGGCATGACGGGAAGCAATTTCGTTGACCATGTGAAGATTTTTTGTCGTTCCGGGAGGGGGGGGGCCGGTTCTGCCCATCTCCGGCGGGAGAAGTTTGTTCCCAAGGGCGGTCCCGATGGTGGCGATGGCGGTGATGGCGGTGACATCATTTTGCGGGGCAACCGGAATTTTTGGACGTTGCTCCACCTTCGCTACCAGCGTCATATCTTTGCAGGGGACGGTGAGAGCGGTTCCAAGGCCAACCGGACCGGGAAGTCGGGAGAGTCGAAGGTCATCGAGGTACCATGTGGCACCTTGGCGTACGATGCCGAAACCGGGGAACACCTCTGTGACATCACCGATCATGATCAGGAGGCGGTGGTCGTCAAAGGGGGACGAGGGGGCTTGGGTAACGTGAACTTTAAAACGTCCACCAACCAAACGCCGCGATATGCCCAGCCGGGTGAGCCCAGCGAGGAGCGGTGGGTGACCTTGGAGCTCAAGCTGTTGGCCGATGTGGGACTGGTGGGGTTCCCGAATGCCGGGAAATCGACCCTCCTCTCCGTGGTGTCGGCCGCGAAGCCTAAGATCGCCGACTACCCGTTTACTACCCTTGAGCCCAACTTGGGCATCGTCAGCTACCGCGACATGCAGTCGTTCGTGATGGCCGATATTCCCGGTATCATTGAAGGCGCTAGCGAGGGGAGGGGACTCGGGTTGCGCTTCCTGCGGCATATAGAACGCAACTCGCTGTTGCTCTTCCTGATCCCCGCCGATAGCGCCGATATCCGGGAGGAGTACGCTATTTTATATAACGAGCTGGAACAGTATAATCCAGACCTGCTCGACAAGAAGCACCTGCTGGCTATCTCGAAATCGGACCTGCTGGACGATGAGTTGATGCGGGAACTTCGCTTGCACCTGCCTGAAGGTATCCCCCACGTCTTTATCTCCTCCGTCACGGGTTACGGCATCACGGAATTGAAAGACCTGCTGTGGCGGGAGCTTAACTCGGATGTTTTATGAAACTGCACCCCGAACATAGTAATCTGCTTCTTTTTGACCTGTTGGATCAGGAAGGGGGCATCGTTCACTTCAGCACCACCCGCGAGGGGGGCGTGAGTCGCGGCGCCTTCGCATCGCTGAACACGGGTAATTTCTCGGACGATAGCCCGTTGAACATTCATGAGAACCGGCAACGTATCGCCCGGATGTTGTACACCCCGGTAGAGAACTTTATCATTCCCCACCAGACGCATAGCAACAGGGTGTTGACTGTCGATTCCGACTTCTTGAGCTTGAGTCGAACGGAGGCTGTTGAGGCGCTGTACGGGGTGGATGCCCTGGTAACGAACCAGCCAGGGGTGTTCTTATGTGTCACGACGGCAGACTGTGTTCCCATATTGCTGTACGATAAGGGGAGTGGGGCGATTGCTGCCATTCATGCAGGCTGGAAGGGGACCTTGGGGCGTATCGTGGAGAACAGTTTTCGCGAGATGGAGCGGAACTATGGAACTTCTGCACGGGATCTGATCGTAGGGATGGGACCCGCGATTAGCCAGCAACACTACGAGGTGGGGGATGAGCTGGTCGAGGCGTTCCGGGAGGAGGGGTTTGACCTCTCCGATAGGGCGGTCAGTTACCGGGAGCCCAGTTCAGGCAAGTGCCACATTGACTTGACGGAGATCAACCGCCGGGAACTCATCAGGCTGGGTGTCCCCGAAGGCCAGGTAGGAATAAGTGGTCTTTGTACCTTTGAAAGGGAGGACCTCTTCTTCTCGGCACGCCGGCAAACCATCCACTCGGGAAGGATGCTCACCGGCATTAAATTGGAGGTTAGAGGTTAAATGACGGAGTGGGTTTTCGTGAAATACTTTTTAATCCGGAAGATTTGAAGGGATAGATGACATAAATGGGTAGAGATAAATAAATCGGGTGAAGGAAAAACAAGGGGGCGAAACCGTTACAAGTTTCGCCCCCGATGTATGTTAGTCGTCAATCAACGTTCGCGCGTTAGGCGTACCTCTTACCTATGGCTTCCCAGTCGATGATGCTCCAGAGCTCCTTCAGGTGGTCTCCCCGCCTGTTTTGGTAGTCCAGGTAGTAGGCGTGTTCCCACACGTCGAAGCCCAAGATGGGGATTAACCCCCTGGTGATCGGGTTCCCGGCGCCGCCCTCCTTCTCGATGGAGAGTTTGCCGTCAGCGTCTTTCGCCAGCCATACCCATCCGGAGCCGAACAGGGCAACGCCGGCCGCGTTGAACTGCTCTTTGAACTGCTCGAAAGAACCAAACTGCTCATTGATCGCTTTGGCTAAAGCACCGGTCGGTTCTCCCCCGCCACCCTTTTTAAAGGAGGTAAAGAAGAGGTCGTGGTTGTATACCTGTCCGGCGTTGTTAAAAATGGCACCATCGCTCTCCTTGACCACCGTGATAAGGTCGGCGTTCTCGAACTTCGTCCCCACCGTTAACCGGTTCAAGTTATCCACGTAGGCTTGGTGGTGTTTACCGTAGTGAAACTCAATGGTTCGTTTGCTCATGACCGGCTCCAGGGCATCGGTCGCGTAGGGCAACGCTACTTTTTCAAATCTACTCTTCATACTCATTTTATTGTTAAGTTTTTGTAATCACACAACGAATCTCCCCGTTGTTTTTATTGGAGGATGCGGGCTTTATTGAGCAATCTCCTCCGTTGTAAAGGGAATTTCCGGCTTTGAGGCCTCATCTGTTTTATCACTTGACTCCTGATTGCTATCGAGGATCTCCTGCGCCCGCGATATCCATTGGCGTTTACCGAAGACATGTTCCAGGTCTTCGGCGTAGATGATCTCTTTCTCCAGCAATATTTGGGACAGTTGTTTGTGTCCTTCCGTTTTGTCACTCAATATCTGCTTCGCCCGTTCGTATTGCTCGGCGATCATTGCCTTCACCTCTGAGTCGATTAGCTCAGCAGTATCCTCGCTGTAGGGTTTTGAGAAGGCGAATTCCTGCCCGGATGAGTCGTAATAGCTCAGGTTAGGGAGCTTGTCGCTCATCCCCATGTAGGTGACCATCGCGTAAGCCTGTTTCGTTACCCGTTCCAGGTCGTTCATCGCGCCCGATGAAATTTGTCCCACGAATAGCTCTTCGGCAGCCCGTCCCCCCAGGAGGGCACACATCTCATCGAGCATCTGCTCCTTGGTGGTGATTTGTCGCTCCTCCGGCAGGTACCAGGCGGCTCCCAGCGCTTTACCGCGCGGCACAATGGTGACCTTTACCAGAGGGTTGGCATGCTCCAGGAACCAGCTAAGGGTAGCGTGTCCTGCCTCGTGTATCGCGATGGTTTTCTTCTCTTCTTGCGTGATGATCTTGTTCTTTTTCTCCAGTCCTCCCACGATACGGTCTACCGCACTCATAAAATCCTCTTTCTGCACGAACTTCTTCTTGTTTCGTGCCGCGATGAGCGCCGCTTCGTTGCATACATTGGCGATATCGGCACCCGAGAAACCCGGGGTTTGGCGCGACAGGAAATCCACGTCCACCGACTCGTCGATCTTGATAGGGCGCAGGTGCACTTTAAAGATCTCCTTTCGCTCGTTCAGGTCAGGCAACTCCACGTAGATCTGTCGGTCGAATCGCCCGGCGCGCAGCAATGCCTTGTCCAGCACGTCGGCCCGGTTGGTCGCCGCGAGGATGATGACACCACTGTTGGAGCCAAAACCGTCCATCTCGGTCAGGAGCTGGTTGAGGGTGTTCTCCCGCTCGTCGTTCGAACTGAACCCCGTGTTTTTGCCGCGCGCCCTTCCCACGGCATCGATCTCGTCGATAAAGACGATGCAGGGCGCTTTCTCTTTCGCCTGGCGGAAGAGATCCCGCACCCGCGATGCGCCTACCCCCACGAACATCTCCACGAAGTCGGACCCGGAGATGGAAAAGAAGGGCACGTTGGCTTCACCGGCTACCGCTTTGGCCAACAGGGTCTTACCTGTCCCCGGAGGACCTACCAGGAGGGCGCCCTTTGGAATTTTACCGCCCAACTTGGTATAGGTGCCCGGGTTTTTCAGGAACTCCACGATCTCCTGTACCTCCTCCTTCGCTTCGGAGAGACCCGCCACGTCTTGAAACGTCACCTTCTGGCTGGAGTCCTTATCAAACAGTTGTGCCTTGGATTTCCCCACGCTAAAGACGCCTCCGCTACCGGCACCGCCCCCTTGCATCCTGCGTAACATCCATACCCAGACGATGATCAGCAGGAGGAACGGTGCAAAGGTGAGCAGTATGCCCCATATCTCCGACGTGGTGTCGAAGCTCATTTCGATGTCGTACTTCTGCTCGCTCTTCACCTCTTCAATGAACTTGGAGATGGCATCGGCCGAAGCCCCTTTTACCTGGATAACCGGCGTTCTTCCCACGCGGTCGGCATCATCCCCGAACACGTGGTGGATGGACTCTTCCCTCACGATGGCTTGTGCGGTGCCCTTGTTGTTGTATACCACCAAGCTTTTGATGCGGTTGTCCCTCACGTACTCTTGGAAATCCGACCATTTGACCTCCTTCATCGTGGTATCTTGCCCAAAGAAGAACATCCCCATCAGCACCAGGAAGATGATGCCGTACACCCAGTAGGGGTTGAACGGTCTCTTGGCATTGGGGTTTCCCCCCAGGTTGGGACGTAGGGTAGGTTGTTTATCCTGTTTTTTATCTTTATTGCTGTTGCTCATTGCTTTTGCTCTCTTCCTTTTCTAAAAAATGATAACATAGGGCGTTGACTTTATCTCACCTCGGCTATTGGTTTTGCTTTAACAAGAAGCGATAATACCATTTCACCATGACTATTGGATTTGACTATAACTGCTGGTGTTTCAGCGTAATCGTTGATTTTATTTCATCATGGCCGAAAAAAACAGTTCAACGCTGTAAGGATGTAACAATTTTTCAAGGAATATGTTTTAATCGGCGGAAGGAATTCGCACGGCCCGTGCATCCTGCCAAAGGAGGTCGATGTTGTAGAAGCTTCTCAGTTCAGGTAGGAATATATGCACGATCACGTTCCCGTAATCCATACCTATCCATTCTGCGTTCTGTTTGCCGTGCACGCGCAATGGGCGTTCACCCATGTTTTCCCAGACCATTTTTTCTACCGATTCGGCCAGTGCCGACACCTGCGTGGGGGTATTCCCCTCACAGATCACGAAATAGTCACACACTGCCCCCGATATGCCTATCAATTCGATCGTGTTGATGTTCTTCCCCTTCTTCTCGTGAATTCCCTCAACAATATGCTTTAAAAGCTTGTTTTTAAAAAGTTCTTTTTTTTCTATCATGCTTCTTTTTAAGATGGTTACTACTCATGCAGCGATACTTGCTTGTAAATGGGAGTAGTGCGCCCACGTAAAAATACCCTGCCACTCGTGGGCAGGGTACTATAGTGAATTCACTATCCCACGGGGGGAATATTAAAGGGTTTGCAGCTTCAGGTTTCTCCAGAGTACCCGGATGCCTCCCCCGTCATGTATTTGCAGCGCGATGCGCCCTTGTGCCTTCCCAATCTTCTCATCCGTCAGGTCCACCATCTCTTCGCCGTTCAGCCACGTCTTCACGTTATCGCCTTCCACGCGAATCCGCATGGTGTTCCACTCGCCCTCTTTCAGGATGTCCTCTTTCTCGTCGGGAATCTGTACCAGCCACCCGCGCCCGTAAGATTCGTAGATGCCACCAGTATCGTGTCCTTTGGGTGCCACCTCTACCTGCCAACCGTTTACGATAACGCCTGGCTCGATAAACGAGCGGAAGAACAGGCCCGAGTTGCCATCGGCCTCTTGCTTGAATTCCACCGTCAAGTCAAAGTTGTCGTAATATTCCCGGGTCGCGAGGTAGCCGTACTGCTTGTCCGGTCCACTTTCGCATATGAGCAGTCCATCTTCAACGTACCATTTCTCCGTGCCGTACGTTTCCCACCCGTGTAGGTTTTCCCCGTTAAAGAGGACAACCTCCTTGTTCACGCGGGGTAATTCTTTGATCTTAATGTTGCGGAACCAGGCTGCAGAACCATGGTCTTGTAGACAGATCACCCCTTTACGGGCGAGCCCATATTCGGGTGCATCTTCCCACTTACCACTGTTCTTGCGTTCAAACCAGTCTTCAGTCCAGGCTTCGAACTCGATTACCTTTTCGCCGTTCAGCCAGTGTTCTACATGGCCGTTATCGAAAACGATTTTGGAGTTGTTCCACTCGCCTGCCGGCTTGATAACGGTCTTTGCTGGGTCGGTCGTATACATCGCGTAGTCTGCCGCCGTTTTCTGCCAATCTTCCAGTGGCTCGGGAAACCCGAGGTCATCGATCAATTGGTATTCAGGTCCTGTCACGTAAGGAACTGCAAATTTCGGGTTCTCTACAACGTGGTACAGTACACCGCTATTTCCCCCGTCGGCGATTCTCCACTCCCAGGTCAATTCGAAGTTCTCGTACAGCTTTTCGGTTACGATATAACCATGCTCATCGGCGCCTTCACCCTTGGCTTGGATCATGCCATCCTCCACGAACCAGGGGGCGGTGAGCTCTGTGCCGTTGTAATCGCGCCAACCGTTTAGCGTCTCCCCGTCGAACAGGAGTTCCCAACCCTCTGCTATTTCCTGCTGGGTGAGGGTATTATGTTTCCCACCAGTACAAGCAGTTACTAAAACCATCATACTTGTAACAAATAATAAAAGAATTCTAGATTTCATCGTCTTTTCTTAAAAAGGATTGTTTTATACTGTAAGTCAATTACAAAACACAAAGATATTAAAAGTAGATGAAAATGGCTAACTTTGCCCTGCGATAGTTTGTTAATTTCGCGGTTTTCAGGACTGGTTTAACTGTTTTGCTTTGAAAATTATCGATTTAGCGAAGGAATGGCGAGAGACTACCCCGGTTTTCGTGACGAGGGGAGAGGCGTTTTTTCCAGATGGTCAGGATTGGTTATCGATAGGACATACTTCCGTGGCCACGGTTGGTTTCTTTGACGGGGTACACGTGGGGCATCGCCACCTTATCGAGCAGGTGAAAGAGGAGGCACGACGCAGGGAACTTCCCTCCGTGGTGATTACTTTCCCGGTGCATCCGCGGGAGGTGTTACAGTCGGATTATCGCCCCTTACTACTCAATGAGTTTGAGGAGAAGGTGTCGCTGTTGGCATCCACTGGCATTGATTACTGTATCAACCTGCCTTTTACCGAGGCTTTATCCCGGCTTTCGGCCGAGGAATTCATGCGTCGTGTGCTTAAACAGACCCTTCAGGTAGATACCCTTTTCGTAGGGTACGATCACCGGTTTGGGCGCGATCGGGAGGAGGGGTACGAGCAGTATGCCCGCCACGGCCAGGTGATGGGCATGAAGGTAGTGTTGGCTACCCGGTTCCCGCTGGATGAGGAGCGCAATGTCAGTTCATCTCTGATTAGAAGCTTGCTGCAAAGCGGGAACATCCAAGATGCCAACCGGTTGCTTTCGTATCGTTACACCCTCTCCGGGACGATTGTTCCGGGCAACCGAGTGGGGCGCACCATCGGTTTTCCCACCGCGAATATTCAGTTACGGGAACTTAATAAGGTGGTACCTGCCAAGGGCGTTTACGCCGTTCGGGTTCAGTTGAAGGGTGATGAGGTCTTCCCGGGTATGCTATACATTGGAACCCGCCCCACGTTCAACCAGGAGAGCGTGATTAGCGTGGAGGTGAACCTGTTCAACTTCGATGGTGACCTGTACGGCCAGTCGCTAAGCGTAGAGTTTGTCGATTTCGTACGTGGCGAAGTGAAATTCAATTCGAAGGAGGAGTTGGTCGCCCGCCTTCACCGCGATAAGGAGGAGGTAATGAAAATGGTGAGTGACTGTCTCCCGGCCTCTTTGCTCTAAAACCCCCCTTTCGCGCAATACCCTTTTTAAAAGGGCGGGTAATGATGAAGTTTGGTTACCCCCGTTTTGAGCCTTTAACTACAAATCGTCCAACATTTATAAAAGGTTAGACGATGATGAAGGCGTGGTTTTTTTACTTCAATAAATTCCCCTTTCGTTTAATGCCCTCTGGTAGGCCGCCGCGTTGCGCGCATGTTCCGCGTGCGTGGTGGCGAAGTTATGCCGCCCCGACAGATCCTCCTTCGCGCACATGAAAAGGTAGTTGTGTTCTTCCGGGTTCAGCACGCCGTCGATTGCCTTGATGGAGGGTACGCGGATGGGTCCCGGGGGCAGTCCCCCGTGCTTGTAGGTGTTGTAGGGCGATTCCACTTCCAGGTGACGGAAAAGCACCCGCCGCAAAGTGAAGTCACCAACAGCGAACTTCACTGTCGGGTCCGCTTCCAGGCGCATCCCTCGCTTTAACCGGTTGAGGTACAGCCCGGCTACCGTGGGGTACTCGTCACTGTAGGTTGCCTCCTCCTCCACGATCGACGCGAGGATGGAGATCTCTACCGGGGAGAGTCCCTGCCTTTTCGCTTTCTCCTTTCTCGTCTCGTTCCAGAACCGGTCGTACTCCCGTTTCATGCGAGCCAGCAGGTCATCGATGCTCGTGTTCCAGTATACCTCGTAGCTGTTGGGAATGAACATGGCCGGGAAGGTCTCCGGGTTGAAGCCGAATTTTTCGGCTTGCCGGCTATCCCGGAAGCTTTGGAGTAGCGATAGGCTATCTACCATCAGCTGTTGTGAGAGGCGGCCTGCCAGGTTCTCGAAGACACGGATGTTGTTGAACGTCAGGTTCACGGGGGCTTGGTTCCCAGAGCGCAGCCGTCGGATTACCTCCGGCATCGTCATTCCCCCTTCAATGGCGTATCTCCCCGATTTAACGGTATTGGGGTAGTTCATCCGCTCGGCCAGGAGGTGAAAGATCTCTTCCGAGGGGATCGCCCCCTTCTTTTTCAACTGCTCGACCACCTGTTTATAATCGTTTCCCGGCTTAATGTAGACGTAGGTCGTCTCTTCCAGCGAGATGGGCTGGAATACCAATCGGTAGATATAGATCCCGGTCAGTGCGGTAAACAGGAAAAGGGAGGCGATAACCCAAAGCACCCATCGCTTGCCCCGCTTTTTCGTTTTCTCGGTTCCCACTTTCTCGTTGTTCCCCGTTTTTTCCTTGTCTCCTATTTCCCCCATATTCCCTTTTGTTACTTGTTTCCTGTCTCTCCCTTGTTTACCCTTTCCTCCATGCTTTTCCCTTTTTCCCTTGTTTTCTATCCCTACGTAGCTTCTCGGTTGACAAAAATAGCGTTTAATTTCGCATTATCAAGGAAAACAGGGGAGGCAAAAGCTGATGAACTGAAATATTCGGTTCAAATCTTCTTTTTTCTTTGAGAAGTTGAAAACAAACTCGTATATTTGCATCCGCCTAAAGGAACGGTTGATTCGCAAGTCGGTTCTATTTTGTTTCGGTAGTCGTTTCAAAAGTCGGTTCAATCTTTCATTAGGCGATCAGTTAGCTTTGGAAGTGTGGGTGAGTGGCTGAAACCAGCAGTTTGCTAAACTGCCGTACGGGTGACTGTACCGGGGGTTCGAATCCCCCCGCTTCCGCTAGAGAGTACAAAAAAAGGGCTGTCTTGAAAGAAAAGGCGGTCCTTTTTTGTATGTTGCCCCATAAAAGTTTAGGCATATCCTAGCCCGATATCTGTTAACTCTCTGTTATTTCCCATATTTGTCAAGTATCGCTCTGACTGAGCCGGCTTCAAGCAGTTGGGCTTGTGCATCGTCCTGTTCCAGCCCCAACTCCTCAACAAGCATCTTGGCACCTCGCTCAATCAGTTTTTTATTACTGAGTTGCATATTCACCATCTTGTTTCCTTCAACGCGCCCCATCTTTATCATCAGGGCAGTGGAAATCATATTTAGCACCATCTTTTGTGCCGTCCCTGATTTCATGCGTGAACTGCCTGTTACATATTCCGGTCCTACCACTGTTTCGATGGAGTATTCGGCTACCTGAGAAACAGGACTGTTGGGATTGGAGGTGATGCAGGCTGTCAGGATACCCTCTTCGCGCACCTTTTTAAGTGCTGCCACAACATAGGGGGTTGTACCGCTGGCAGCTATACCTATCACGGTATCTTTTTGACAAATATTATGCTCTTGAAGATTTTTCCAGGCCAGCTCTTCAGTATCCTCCGCATTTTCTACCGGGTGTCGCAGAGCGTAATCGCCGCCCGCGATAAGTCCAATAAAAAGGGTGGGAGGCATCCCAAAGGTAGGCGGAATTTCGGAGGCATCGAGCACTCCGAGTCTGCCGCTTGTACCCGCGCCTATATAAAAAACTCTTCCGCCACGCTCCATCCTTGGTACAATCTGCTCAATCAGCTTTTCGATTACGGGAATGGTTTTTTTGACCGCCGGCGCCACTTTATGATCCTCTACATTTATATCATTCAAAATCTCAACTATTGACTTTTTCTCAAGATCGTTATAAAGTGAGGGCTGTTCTGTTATTTTTTCAAATGAAGTTGATATGTTCATTAAATCTTGCTTATTGACAACTGTGATATTTAATTAAGCTCTTCATAGGCTCTTTTATTATGCGTCCAAAAGTAACATGCTTTTTTCCATATTGTTACATTAGTTGTTCGGGAAATAGGGTGTCACCCTATTAAAATTCATGAAATGAAAAAACATCTCAAACGGATGGTGTCGCTGTCGGTCACGCAACACCTCTATCCCCGTTTTGACAATAGGCTGCGAGAAGAGAGGGATCGTGCTGACAGCCCATAAAGCTGTTATAAAAAACAATATCTCTTTTTTTCTCATACTTTTATTGAGTTATTTAACTTTTCGCATTTTTTTACTGTTCTTGCTTTCAGGGCGAAGACCTCATAATCTTTTACGGGGACACATCCTGCGAAAATTGCGTTAAAAAAGAAAAGCTGTTTGAGCGTAAGCGAGTTTTTTTCTTTTAGCAAGCAAGCAGCAGATGGGTCGGAAAAGTTATGCCAGTCGAGCCTGAAAGTAAAAAACAATTAGGCGTTAAAAATCACTCTCCGTTTTTCTTCGCAACACCATACATGGGATCAACCTTAATCAGGGCAGTCCCGATGACGGTGGCGAGACAGCATGCCATTACAAACCAGAAGAAGTTAATGTAACCCAACGCTTCCTGAATATAACCGGCTACCATACCCGGCAGCATCATGCTTAGGGCCATAAAACCCGTGCATAGGGCGTAGTGCGCGGTTTGACTTTGCCCTTGCGCGAAATAGATCATAAACAGCATATAGGCGGTGAAGCCAAAACCGTAACCAAACTGGTCGATAACGATGCAGCTGCTGATAACGGCCATGCTGGTGGGTTGGGCGATGGCCAGGTAGAGATAGAGTGCGCAAGGCACCATGATGCTGAAAGCCATGGGCCATAGCCATTTTTTCAGTCCCCCTTTCGAGGCGGTAAAGCCCCCGATAATACCTCCTAAAGTAAGACCTATAATTCCATACGTTCCGTATGCCAGTCCCACCTGTTGCGTTGACAGTCCCAGTCCGCCCACCTCTATGGGATCCAGTAGAAAGGGATTAAGCATTTTTATTACAAACGCCTCCGGTAAACGGAAGGTGAGCATGAAAATAATAGCCGGTATTACCTGTTTCTTTTTGAAAAAGGTGATGAATGTTCCAAAAAACTCCTTCATAATCTCACCGAAGGTGCGTTGCTCGCTTCGATCCATATCTTTCGCGGCGTGAGGCAACATTCGTTTATGGTAAATGGTTAGAAGCAGGAAGAGCATGGCGAGAAGTATAAAGGTAATGCTCCAGGAACGCTCGATGCTTCCGGTAGATTTTTCGATGGAACCGGCTATAATAACCAAAACCCCCTGTCCAAATATGGTGGCGGCACGGTAGAAGGTGCTTCGTATGCCTACAAATTTTGCCTGGTCCACCTCATCCAACCCCAGCATATAGAAGCCGTCGGCCGCAATATCGTGCGTGGCGGAAGAGAAGGCCAGCAGCCAGAAGAATGCCAGCGTCAGCTGAAAGAAGTAGGGTGCAGGTATGGTAAATGCCACTCCCGCGAAAGCTACCGCTATGATGCTCTGCATGGTTATAATCCACCATCGCTTGGTTTTAAAGATATCCACGATGGGGCTCCAGAACGGTTTTATAACCCATGGCAGGTAGAGCCAACTGGTGTATAGCGCGATTTCGGCATTGCCTATCCCCAGCTTTTTATACATGATTACCGATACGGTCATGACGGCCACGTAGGGTATCCCCTCTGCAAAATAGAGGGTGGGTACCCATGCCCACGGGGAACGTTTTTTTTGCTTATTGTTCATCATGCTGATAAAGTTTTGTTAAGTCAGTACCCGGGTAGTAGTGCGAAAGAATCTCCCGGTAGCTATATCCTTTTTCCCCCATTACCGCCGCTCCCATCTGGCAAAGTCCCACGCCATGCCCCCATCCCGCACCATGTAGCGTGAAGCGCTCGGGCTTCTCTTTTGCCCCTTCCGTGTGCACGGTAAATGCCGAGGAGTAGAGGTGACTCTCCGACAGGGCCCGGCGTATTTCCAGCTCCTTGCCAATCACCACTTCGCCCTTCGTGCCCACGATAAGCAACCGAGATATCCTGGAGGAGGGGCCGCGTGTAAGCGGTTCGAGGGCTGTGATTTGCCCGAGATCCTTACCCAGCTTCTTTCTCACCAATTCGGAGAGCTCTTCTGCTGAATAGCTTACCTGCCATCGGTAAAAGTCGGTCGTGGTGCGGTCGTAGAAGTTGAGGACCTGATCCAGGATGTCCGGGTCTTGGGTGTCGCAAAAACTCGCCGGGTGGCCTTCGATAAAGGCTGTCGCATCCTCCTCGTTAGAGTAGTCGGCAGTCTTATAGTGTTCGCTTGTCTGAGCGTGTTCGCCTGTCTTAGAGCATTCAGCTGTTCCGGAAAAGTCAGCCGTACCATCGTTTTCCGTGTCGCGTACCGATAGCAGGTAGGGGTAGTGCTTGTCTTCCCAGCAGGTGGCAAACCGTTCGAGTACCCCCCCGCAACATTTATGGAAACGGGTGTCGGCCAACTTGCCCTCGTAGGTAAGTACCTCACCGAGCGTTTCCGTTATCGCTATTTGGGCTTTTTCGGTTATCTCCCGCGAGATACCCTGATACCGCTGGCAATGGTCGTCGGCACAGACGTTAAATTGCGTATGATCATCCTTGTCGTACCACTTGATCATATCCCCCTCTTCGGCCAATGTGGCGACTGCCGTTCCGGGCAGTTGGTTGAAGCCTTCAAGCTGTGCCAACACCCAGCTGCGTGAAATAACGGCATGCGCCTTCAGGAGAGGTATGTTGGCCGTGCTCTTCATTTCAGATGAGATAACGCTTAACAGGTAGGACTCCACATCTATCATGTTGATCACATGCAACAGTTGAGGTTCTCTGTCTGAAACGACCAACTTTAACGACCCGTTAAAAGTTTGGTGCTCTTTCTGCTCCCAGTGAAAATGTACGCCGATGGTTACATCGTGTATGGTGAAGCTGTCGTGGGGCAAAACGGGATGAAACTCCAAGGCTCCTTCCGTCAGTTCCGTCGCTTTAAACCGATGCTTGCCGGTAATGGTCGTACCGTCAGGTCCCTTGAAATCACCGTGAAAGTCAATGGTGACCTCCGGTGCCGTGAGTATGCCTACCGATAGGGTTGGAATCATAGGGTTGATTTTATCTTTTAAGTAATTCTATAAGCCGATGGAACTTGTCGGCAGGAAGAGAGACCTCCTCCATAAGTTGCATCCAGATAGTGCCCGTTATCCGGGAATAGTCCTCAGGACGGGGCAGTACGGCAATACCCGACATGTCGATCACCCCGGGTGAGCAGAGGAACTGCTCATCGCCTTCCCGAAAATAGCACTCCGGGCGGTGCTTACTCCTTAGAATGACCCAGAGCTGCCACTTTTTCGCTTCGGTATGCCTGAGTACCAGGTTTAGCTGGTCGTCGCTCACTTCAATCTCCTTCAGGCCCTCTGTCAACAGCGACCATAGTGAGCAGAGTGCGCTGATTGAATTCGCCTGCAGCAACAGTATGGTGCGGGGCTGTTCCTCCATCAGCCTAATCGAACCGCCGTCTCGCTCTATGATGGGAGCCTTCGGGTGCTGCTCCATTAGCGGTAGCGCACCCTGTGGCCCGGCTTGAAAGTGGAAGTGATCGGGAGCCGAGGCGCCACAGGTAGCCCCATTGAAGTAGATATCCAGCAGTTCCGAAAACAGCTCTGC
>JGI24711J26586_10001598_pt1 | contig 17165 bp, 14 predicted proteins | sample BioPla3DNA1_FD_26586 | JGI IMG/M metagenome (IMG submission 26586)
ATAATTAGCCTGACGGCAACAACGCATATTATTTATCCGCTGAGTTTTATAGAGATGACATACATTATTTTCTGTTAGTCATTAACTTGACTCGTGCAAAATTGCTGTAAAAACTTAACAAATTAAAATCAGGCTCAAATTTTACCGATGTTAAGGTTGCGAAACCACTTACAAAGGATAAAATCTATGCCTGATAGAATAATTTTAAACCAACAAAACGATATTTACAATTACTTTGGTGATTTAAAAATAAATTTGACCAAACCCCAGGAAAAACACCTGGTAAGCCTAACATCAGGCATTATTGGATGTTCTGATAAAAGAACAGTATCCAACATAGTTAGGACAATGCCACATCAAGGCGATAGGAGTTGTTCAACAAAGTTTTTGAATGACTCGCCTTGGAATGAGGCATATGTCAATTGGAAGCGAAAGCAGTATGCCAAAGAGCAAATCATGAAGGTGGTACGATACTCAGAAAAGCCATTATTTGCAATCCTTGATGATACTATCAATGCAAAAGATAAGGATTCCAAACATATTGAAGCTCTTGGTTATAACTACTCTCATTCATCAGGTAAGCAGGAATGGTCACACAATGTGATGGGCTTCCACTGTGTAGCAGAAGAATTATCGGTTCCGTATGACTACGAGCTTTACCTGAAAAAGCAGTATTGTGAAGCAAAGAGTATTGAATTTAACAGCAAAGTTGATATCGCTGTCAAAATGCTTGAAGACTTTGGCCTTGCAAAGGAATACCTGACATACTTTCTGATTGATAGTTGGTTTACATCGCCAAAGCTTATTTATGAGGCATTTAAACTTGGATACCAGACCATCGGTGCTTTAAAGAGCAATAGAGTATTCTATCCCCAAGGTATCAGGCAAAAGCTTAGCGAATTCGTCCAGTATATTGAAGAATCAGACCTTGACCTTGTTACAGTCAACGGTATGAAATACTACTTATACAGGTACGAAGGCAAGCTTAACAAGCTTGAAAACGCTGTTGTACTTATAATCTGGGAAGAGAAGTTTGACAAAACTGTAGAGCCGAAATACCTTCTTTCTACCGATGTCAGCCTTGATTCCCAAACAATTATTGAGTACTACAGCAAACGCTGGGAAATTGAAACAAGCTTCAGGTACTTAAAAGACCGATTAGGTTTTGACCATTATCAAATGCGCTCATTAAAGGCAATTAAGCGTTTTTGGCTGCTTCAATACCTTGCTTATAATTATATTGAGTTTTATAGGTACAGGTACTGCAAAATTTATTGTTTCGGAAACCTTGGAGAGGCAATTGACCATATCAAGGCTTCAAATTTTAAAACTATTATTGACTATGTTTATCAATGCGGTAAAGATAAGGTCGATATTACCGCTGTTTATAAAGCTTTAAAGCTTGCTGTTTAATCCTATCCATTTTATGGATTGAATTTTGCACAAGTCAAGTTACTTAATTATACCATAGTAGGATGACAGTAGATTTAAAGAAAATGTTATAAAGCAGAGAAAACGGTCGAAAGAATTAAAATAAAGATTCAAACAAACTCATTAAAAGAGCCAGCAAAAAGGAGCACCTATACCAAAACTGCACCATTATTTCTCCTCACCTGTACTTTTTCTCATCTGTACGCCAAAAAGCCTTTATCCTATAATCGAAGCATACTTAAGCTCATAGAAGCTTCTCACACCTAGATAACCTTCATAACGGAAAAAGTTTTGGTTCAGCAGATAACGTTTAGCAGATAGTGATTCACAAACAGTATTTAACGAAAAGAGGTTGCGTATGAAAAGGACAACAGTTAAACGAGCTTTTATCATTATTCTCATTTCAGTACTCATGCTTTGTTTTACAGGCTGCAAAGGCAAGGTTATCAACCAGGTAGCATCCGGTGGTGCCGATAAAGAACCAGGTTCAGATGAGCACTCCGGCGAAGGTAATTTACCAGGCGCGAACAATCAGCAGGAAGAGAACAGCCCGCAAAGTGCAACAACAGAAGCTGCAGATCAGCCTCAGATGGGTTTTCCTGTGGTTGAAGATAAGCCTGGCACCTCAGCAGGTCTGGCAATCAATATGCAGCCTGCTCCACAGGTACAGCTTAATTTGCAGCCATATGACGGCGGTTTTTTCAGTATGGATTTACCGGTTGGCTGGAAGATCGAGCCGGTAGGTCAATATGAGAATTTCGGCTTCCGTGCCTATGACCCCAACAGCCCCGCAAGGCAAATATTCTTCTATGGCAATATGAAGTATTTTTTAAAAAGTGACGCAGGCAAGGAGGCATGGGAAACCTACCTGGCATTCGGCGGCTATGGCGATGCTCAGGTATACGCTGACGCCCTGGTTCTCTCACCGGCCACAACCGAGCAATTTTTCTACACTTTTAATGACTATACCTCCTATGCCAAGAAATACGGCGTGGTACATAACTTTGCTGCTTTAAATGATCTGGAAATAGTAGAGAGTACGCCGCGCAACTCGCCAATTGCTTCTAACTGCGTGGACGACTCAATTGTTAGAGCGCTTTTCACTCAAAATGATACCCCCTGCGAAGGACTTTTCGCAGCGGGAGTTGCGAACGCCATGACATCCTATATGTATAATGTCGACGCCGGTTACTATGTTGTCTATTATATAACGGGAATCTCCGCACCGGCAGACGAGTTTTATGCACTTCAGGAAACGCTTTCACAATCTCTATCCAGCTTTCATTATTCTCAAAGCTATATCGATAAGGGAGTACAACAAATCGATGAAGGAACGAAGCTGGCATTGGAAATTGGTAAGATGCTATCACAAGCGGCAGACTCATACAATCAGGCATGGCACGACCGACAGCGTCCAATTGATGCATTATCTCAAAAACGAAGCGATGCAAAGCTTGGCTATGACAGGCTCTATGATACCGAGACCGGAGAAACATATCGTGCTGAGCTTGGCTTCTACGATGAATATGACATTAATCGCAATGAATATGGAAACCCGAATTTACAGCTTGTACCTGACGATGGCTATAGTCTATATGAAAAGGGAGTATCAGGGTACATTTACAAGTGAACCGGCAAAAGCAACACATATATAATGAATATTGCCATTGATAAAATAATGGAGGCGAGTAATATGGAATCACCAAGTCTGTACTTTCCTTATGAAAAAAACATCGTCATCAATGCTCTCTATGATACCATCGAGGCGCTAGGACTTTCTATCGACAACTCCAACAGTGCACGTGGCACGGTGGTAGTTTCAGACGCAGAGAGTACCGGAAAAATGCGTATAGCACTTGATTTTTGCGCGAAATCAAACCAAACTCAGGTTAAGTTTTTCTCTTGGGATTCTAATGAAAGCTTTGTCGAAAGATGGAGTCCTGTCGTTTTGGATGAACTTTCGGGGAGAATGAAGTGGTTACATCAGCTAAAAGGATGAGTATGAAAAATAACAGCCACAACGCTGTACGAATGTTGAGGGGAGCGGAATTATTATGAAAAGAACACATCGTATTTTGGCAGCCCTATGTATAGTAATTATAACACTTACAACACTTACCTTTAATGTTTATGGTGCAGAGCCTTCAATGTCTAATTTCAATCAGTCGCTTAGCTATAAGCCGGGACAGTTTCCCGATATCAGCGAAAATGAATGGTTCGGCTATAACAAGCAGCAGGTTGTTAGTAAAGCGTTTGAGCTGGGCCTTATGCAGGGAAAAGGCACCATGTTTGACCCAAATGCCGGAGTTACATTAGCTGAAGCAGTTACAATGGCCGCAAGATTAAATAATATCTATAGCGGTGGCGACTGGGAGTTTCACCAGAGCTCCCCATGGTATTATACGCATCTCGAATACGCAGTCCATAAAGAGATAGTCGGATTTGAAACCTTTGAAGACCTTACAAAGCCCGCCACCAGAGCGGAAATGGCCTACATATTTGCTCGTGCCCTTCCCGAAGTTGAATTTGCCGCTATTAATAAAATAGATGCCTTGCCTGATGTCAATTCCGGTACACCTTACCAGAGCGAAATCTTTAGGCTCTACAAATCGGGTATTCTTACCGGTAACGATGAATATGGCACTTTTGGACCAAATGAGACTATTACCCGTGCACAGGCAGCAGCTATCATAACGAGAATAGCCCTTCCCTCGGAAAGAGTATCATTCACTCCGGCAAAAAAGGATGAAGCGGCAGATAATAAAGAAACAGTGAGCGAAGAACCCGCCAGTGTGATACCTGTCTGGAGTGAGGTTTATTCTGAGGGCATGACCGTTAAAACAAAGGATGAATTAGCTGATCTGGTCGATGCCGCATTCTATAACCTGGTTCCTGAATTTGAAATCCTGCTCGAAAATGTCGCATACGATGAATACTTTGACGATGTCGATTTTTCGGTGAGGCATTCGGATTTAGGCTACGCCAGCTCGAATTATGATTATCAGACGAAGGTGTTTCGTCAAGAAATAAAATACCACCTATTTCACCAAATGCAGGCTCTCATATTCAACCGAAAAGCCGTAGAGCAGTATGTATCAGAAGAAGTGAAGACTTATGATACAAAAATGAATGCAATACTGGATGAAATAATTAAACCTGGCATGACTGAGAAAGAAAAGGTCAAGGCTGTTCACGACTATATGGTCGTTAACTACAGATATGACGAAAATTTTGAGGTAGGCTTGTACGGAACTGATACCTATGCCTTTCACGGGCTTTTGAATAACGGGACCGGTGTCTGCCAGGCATATGCGGAATTGTTCTACCTTTTTATGAGCTATGTAGATATCGAATGTATCTTTGTGGGAGGCTGGGCGGACGGCGGAACCGGCAAGTATGGACTTCATGCATGGAATGTTGTCTATGCTGACGATGGCTACTATCATGTTGATGTGACCTTTGATGACCCTGTGCCTGACTCAGGCAGCAAAATCTCATATGATTATTTTTTGAAAACAGATGATGAAATGGCAAAGGATCATGATTGGTGATAAGCCATATCTGGTGCATAAGATTGTGACCCAAAAATTGAAGGGGAGAGATGAAATAATGACAAAACTGAAGAAAATGGATCGAGCAGATGGAAAGAAGCATATTAAGTTATTAGTGTTTGTCCTGTGCGTCGCTATTCTTATAACACTTATTCCCACGGTGGCACTGGCGGCAGAGCCTGCGCAGACGGCGGACGCTGTCATAGATGTTTCAACAGTTGCTGGGCTTCGGACAGCGCTGGAAAATGATGCAGGGGCTCATATCAGGCTGACAAAGAATATCACCTTCACCAGGGCAAACGCAGCCGACGAGGATGGTGGCGTTTACCCGGGAGAGGGCTATTACATAATTGATTTGAACAACTACAAACTTGAATACAACTATATAGGCAGGAACGGTGACCCCAGCGGTTCGCCGCTGGTCACCCGTAACACAAAANGCCTTACCATCAATGGCCCCGGCACTATCATAGGTGGGGAGTATGCTGTTCAACAGGGTAACCCCAGGGGCTTTTTGAAGGTCAACGGCGGAAAGCTTCAGGCCGCTATAAACTCCGGAATCCGCATGCTCGGTGGTGTTGCCCACATCAATGGCGGGACTGTCACCGGTAATTTCTACGGCGTTTTCCACGAAGACGGCATAGTCGTCTTGAATGGCGGGACAGTGAAAAGTGTACGTTACAAGAATATGGGGCATCCGCCGCGGCAATACGGTGTTATTAAAGAGGGCATTTTCACAGGTAATGCCACTCTGGAGGACCTTGTTTTGATTGTCGATGACCTCACCATTAGCGCAGGCTCCAGCATAAAGACGGAACGTGGTGGTGGACTGATCGTTAAGAACAGCTTTGTCAACAATGGAACATTCACCCATGAATCCGGTATCAAAAGCATAGGCGGCGAGGCACTTATAATTAATTATTTGGGAGTCACAATCGGACAGGATCTAGCGTTCAAATCTCTAAAGATGCAGGAACGCGCGTGTCTGACCATAGAAAACGGCGCGACTGTGACCGTCAGCGATACCTTTGTTACGGAGCAGGGCTGCACTATCATAGCTAAAGACGGAACCCTCAAGCTTTTGGGCAGCATTGACCATAGTGGATACGCCGAAGGCGTGCCTGAGCTTGAGGCGCTTCAGGACGACAATAGCGGCGGAGATCAGGGTCAGGTTCCGGGACCAGGGCCAGGGCCGGTACCTGAGCATCGTGACTTTATTGCGGAAACCGCTGCTGCCGAGAGGCTAAAGGCACTGGGGCTATTTCAAGGCGTCGGTACCAATCCTGACGGCAGCACTAACTTTGACCTCGCCCGCAAACCCTCACGCACAGAGGCGCTGGTCATGCTCATACGTCTGCTCGGCAAGGATAACGAGGCCGTATCCGGAAGCTGGGAACATCCATTTACCGATGTTCCTAAGTGGGCGGACAATTATGTTGGATATGCTTATGAAAACAAGCTGACAAATGGCATCTCCGCCACCGAGTTCGGTACAGGAACGGCTTCCTACAAGACATATCTGACCTTCGTTTTACGTGCGCTCGGCTACTCGGATAAGGGAGGTGTCGATTTCACATGGGACATGCCTGATGATCTGGCGCTTTCCATTGGTATCATGGCTGCGGGTATGCACCATGAAGATTTCCTCCGCGCCGACGTTGTGCTGGTTTCCGAAGCCGCATTGAATGCAATGCTCAAGGATGGCAGTAATACACTGCTTGATAAGCTGATTGAAGATGGTGCTGTCACACAGACACCATAGTTCATAGTGTTGTCAAAATATTGGAAGAGGAGTGAGGTTGAAATGAAAAAATTGAAATTACTGACATTTGTCCTGTGCGCCGCAATGCTTGTGGCGCTGCTGCCCGAAACCGCGAGCGCGTCGGGTTTGACGTCGGGTGATGGGGTCGTGCCGTATCCTGTTACGGGTGGTAATATCTACTACAAGATATACGGCGAGGCTGCCAAGGTTGTGGGCTGCGACTATACCGTGACCTCTGCCGTGATACCGGATAAGCTGGGCGACAAGACGGTTACAACTATTGCTATGAACGCTTTTCAGCAGCTCTCTAGCCTGACCTCCGTAACTCTGCCAAGCGGGCTGACTACAATAAGTGATCGTGCCTTTTACAAATGCGGCAATATGGAGCTGTCCTCCATGAACCTGCCCAGTGGTTTGACGGAGATAGGAGAATATGCCTTCTTTGAGTGTAACGGTCTCAACGGCGCCCTGACTCTGCCCTCCGGCCTGACAAGTCTGGGAACAAACGCCTTTGATAGTTGCTATGGTATCACCTCCGTTAATCTGGAGGCACTCACAAATCTCAGCGTCATTCCCTGGGGCGCCTTCAAAAGCTGCAGACTAACATCGCTGACCATCCCCGCACATATTACAAGCATTGAGAGCTACGCTTTCGCTTATAACAACATAGCTACTCTGGAATTTGCCGAAGGCAGCCAACTGACCAGTATCGGGAAATATGCTTTCGCAGGAACCGTGCTGACCTCTCTTACTCTACCCGACAGCCTGAGCACAATTGGCGAGTACGCTTTCCAAGGAAGCTGGCAGCTTAAGAGTGTGACGTGGCCGCAAAATGACAACTTCACCACAGTCACCGGATTCGATGGCTGCAGCTCTCTGCCCATCTCCGTTGTGACTAGTCTACCCGACACCGTGACCACGATAGGCGCTAACGCCTTTAATGGCTGTGAAGGCTTTGAGGGTGCTCTTATGATTCCAGCCAGCGTCGAAACGATAGAATCAATGGCTTTTTTGAACTGCACGGGTCTGACTTCTCTTACCATACCGGCGGGAGTGAAAACCGTCGGTAACATGTCCTTCAGTGGCTGTTACCAACTCATTGAGCTAAACATAAATCAGGGTGTGCAGCACATAGGAGCCGAGGCGTTCCAAGACTGTAAGGGTCTTGTGGGGAAGACCGTTATAATGCCCTCTAGCGTCAACCGGGTACTGTCCGGAGCGTTCGGTGGCATTACTGACGGTGTGTTTGACGACGGAGGTAACCCTACGGGCGAGGCGCTGACGCTGGAATTTCAAAACCCCGCCGTGTCCTTTGAGGTGCTCGAAGGGGATACTGGGTACTTGGCACAAAACACATGGCTTACTACCGAGGTAGAGCCTCGAACCATGCACGACATATGCTATGGCAGCTATAGAGTAGTACTGAAGGGCAAGAGCGGCTCCGATGTGGAGCTGTACTTTAATGCTCGTAATGACGCAGTGATTGATGACTATTATTATGGCAATTGTACTAACGAATTCACTTTTGAAGCGATTGACCCACAAGAGCTGACCGAGTGCACCATAACAGGCACTGTACCGGCGAGCGCCGATGTAAGCATAGCGCGAGCAGGAGCGGATGTCACAAGCGTTACCTATGGTGAGGTCAGCGACGGTACTAAAACCTTCTCCGCTGAAGTGTACAATGGCGCAGTGGTGACAGTCAAGGTTTCGCTGTCGGGGTATTATGACAAGCATTTTTTCAAGACAGCTGAGAGCTTCACGGATGATTGGAATTTGGGGACGATCGAGTTTACCAATGGCGATAAAATCCCCGTCAATAGTGCAATGCTGGTTAATTTCACCGGCGCGTCAGTAGGCGGCTTTGATAAGCTGGAGCTGACGCTGAAAGCTGATGATGTTGAAACCGCAGATTACACTCTGCAATATCCTTATATTATATTGGGAGACAGTGTCGGAGATGACGTCAGCCTCATCCTTGAAGTAAACGCAGATGCCATATCCTGTGTAGGCGGTAGCTATACAGCCACACGCTCGGAGGGAGAATTCAACGTCACCCTTGTCCCTTGGGGTGAGCTCTCGGTTATAACAACGAGTAGCTTCGCGGGTGACAACAATATTCTGGTATTCGACAACTCAGGTGCTCTGGTGGCCTCCGGCTCGACTCCGAAAAGTGGCCTCTGGATATCTGAGGGACTGCCTGCAGGCGAATATACCGTCGTGGGCTTCAACAGTAACGCCGCTTTCTCCAAGGTTGCCGGTGTTTCTGCTTTGACCACAATGGGACTAACGGCAGGTACTGATTATGTATCGACAAACGCTACGGTATCAAATAACGAAACAACAACCGTCTCTCTGACTATTCCACTGCTGACCATGGAAGCCGCTGACATACTCGAACCCTCTCGCTGCGCCGTCACTGCTGAGCAAAGCCGCGTGGCAACGGACCAGGATGTCACCTTCCGAGTGTTCTACGGGCTGGCAGACAGCAAAATAGCGCAAAGCGTCACCATCGACCTTCCAACGGATGCGACTGTTAAATACGTCTGCTCCGAGACGATCCAGCTAACGGAGGATAGCGGCTACACCAAGACCGGAAACGCCCTCACTATTCCCACGAATAAAAACAATGGCGTGTTCTACGTCACCATCAGTGTCAGCGGCGAGGGTATACACAACGTATCCGCCAGCGTCAGCGATGGCACCGTCACGGCTCCACTCGGCAGTGCCGGCTTCGAGGCGCGTAAGCTCTACATAAGCGGCAGCGACCTGAGTCTTGCTTCTCTGAACGACCATTCATATACGGTTATTACAAAGCCGAGCACCGAGGTCAAGCTATACATAAACGACGTGCATAAAGATACAAAATTCGCCAACTACAACGGCAAGGCGACGCTGAGCTACGACTTGCCTGCTAATACCGTGCCGGGGCAGGCTCTAATCCTGAAAGTTGAAGCAAACGGCGGCAGCGAGACCATAGTCGTCACTTACGCCCCCGCACCGACTGTGCTGACTGAATTTGGCTTCGTCCACGCCGGAAATGAGTACAGCCTGTACAACAACAGCACCACAAGCTACACCTATGTAGCCAACGGGGATGAGCAAAACAAATACTGGACCTTTACCGCAGAGTTCAAGGGGGCACGGGAGCCTGAGAACGTAGTATTCTACGTGGGTATGATGGACAATAGTGTCCGATCCGTGACCATGAGCAAGACAAAGACAAGCGAACCGGCCGGAGACTCGAATACTGTTCATACCTTCGCAGCGGAGATGTACATAGAGCAGGGAGGCGACCACGTCTTCCCCGGCTCCATCATCCCCTCATCATTTGCCCTTGACTGGACGCTCGGCGGCGATGCCTTCACCGTCGATGCCACGGCACTGGCTAATATTAATGCCCAGGCCGCGGCGAGGACGGAGGCGCGTGAGGACGCTGTACTAGCAGAACTTGAAAGAACATGGGAAGTTCCGGATTGGGAAGACTTAGATCTGGTGGAGGTCGGCGACGCATTTGCGGACGGGAATATCACTATCCTCATCTTCGGGGCGGGTTATCGTGTCTCAGACGAGGAATGGTTCTCCAACTCAGCAGAGTGGGGCGACTGGCCGCCTGCAATAATAGCGGAAGCACAAAATTTGCTCTACAACGCAGAGGTTGCTGCCGATGCGGTAATGGAAGCGCTAACGGATTTATTTGGGCTTGATGAGAATATAACGACCTACGAAGACTGGGGAGAAGTTTTTGAGGAAATGGGCGGTAGCTATGGGGAATATGATGGTACCGTTTCCGACCTGGTTGCCGAGGGCTACACCGTAACGAATGAAGCAGACGGTGGATACACGGCGTTCCGTGATAACTTTACTGAGGGGAGCGGTGGTTTTGAAGGCGGCGATGTCCCCACCGGCCTCTCCTTCGTCAAGGACGGACAGATGATAAACGTGGACTTCCAAGCCGAAGCACTTGACAACACAAATAAAGCACTGTTCAACAATTCAGTAGGTGCACTTGGTCAGGGCACTGAGGCTCTGGCAGACTGGTGGGCGCTCAGACATTCCTGGTACTTGCACAACGCTGTCCCTGAGTACAGCTGGGCTTATGCGCGCTTTACGTGTCTTAATGCAGGAATGGCAGGTTTTGGTGGAGCGCTCGGTGCATACAACGCCCTGGATGACTCCAATGAATACGCTAACGCAGTGGACCGCGCCGCACAGATGCAGGGTTATATAGACGAACTGAAATTGTACGAAAACCGCTATAACGACCCCACTGACCCGACTGAGCTGTTGTGCTCCACTGCACTGATGAGGGAGAGACACAAGGCAGAGCAAATAAAGAGGCTCCTGGACTCGATGGGCAATCAGGCTCTTACCAACATGGTGATGGGCTCACTCTTTACTGCTACCTCTGTTAGTACAGGCGGCGCGGGATTTGCGGCAAACGCACTCTACGACGCTGCCTCCTGTTATGTAGGCAGTAAGCGTGCGGCGGAGTTGACCAAGCTGGTAGAGGAGCTAAACAAATTATCCCTTGAACGCAAGCAAAAATGCGCCAAGACCGATATGGAGGAGATACGCGCCAAGGTCAATGTCTCCGCCAACTGTAACGTCTTCCTCGACCCCTCAGGAATAGTCTATGAGGCGCTGGCGTCCAATCCGCTCTCGGATGTGACGGCAACGGTGTATTATGCAGATGATTCAAACGGAACAAATGCTGTAGTGTGGGATGCCTCAGACTATGACCAAATCAACCCCCAGACTACCGGCATGGATGGGGCTTACGCATGGGACGTTCCTGTGGGTTGGTGGCAGGTACGCTTTACCAAGGCCGGGTACACTCCGGCACAAACTGCCTGGATGCAGGTGCCACCACCAAGAATGAACCTTGTCACACCTATGGTATCGACCTCGGCTCCAACAGTATTATCGGCTAAAGCATATTCTGACTATATTGAGCTTGTTTTCAGCCAGTATATGGACACTAACGCCGTTTTGGCACTACCGGACGGTATGACCGGCGCCTGGCAGAGCATTGAGGAGTCATTATCTAAGGTTTTGAAAATAGAGAAGGACGGCGGTTTTGAAGGTACTGTCTCATTCACTCTTACCGGGGCAAAGAATTATGCCGGAACTGAATTGGGGGTTTACAATAGCGGCAATCTTACTGTTTCCGCCCGTCCTGCCGAAATACTCCTCAACTATGAAACAACAATACCTATGAAAGCCGGCGAGACGCCCAAAGTAACTGTACGCGTTAAGGATTCAGATGGTAACTATATGTCAGGCGTCACTGTCGATGCAGTAATAGCAAACACACTGCTTGCCGAAATAGAGGAAAGCGCTGTTACAGATGCTGACGGTAAGGCCGTGTTTAATGCCGAAGCCCTGCTGCCGGGGTTAACAACAGCAACGTTCACAGTGAACGGGACATCAGTAAGTAAAACTGCGTCTGTTCGTGTGACAGTTGATACAAACCGGCCAGCCCGACCCACGGCGCTGATTGGCGGGACAAGCCTTACAGCTGCTTCTCCGAAGGAAAACTATGTTACTGTTCAGCCCGGAGCAAATCTGACGCTAAGTGCAGAGCCCGGTGTGTCAATATTCTATACTATCGACGATACCTGCCCCTGCCAGAATAGCAGCAGCCGTCTGCAATATGCAGGCCCAATTACGCTCAACGCAAATGCAAAATATCGTATTGCGGCGTATATTGATGGCAAAGCCTATAGCGAACGCTTAAACATTACTGTTACGGTGTCAAGTGGCGATTCTCCAACTTCACCTGTTAATATGCCAATAGTCACTCTACATCCTGAAGTCGTCATAAGCAGTGGTGAAAGCTTCAGCTACTCCAACCTTGAAAAGCTTGTATCGGACGGCAATACACTGACTGTGGAGGGCGAAGACGGCGCGAAGCTGGTGTTAGACACTGACTCATTAAAAGGCATCATGAGTCAAACACGTGGCAGCATCAAGGTTGAAATTTCAGACGTGTCGGATGAATATCAGGAAACCCATCCCGACAAGCTGGTGTTCTCATTGACCGTAACTTCCGGCGACAAGGTTATCAGCAATTTCGGCGGTTCTGTCACAGTATCTCTGCCCTATGTGCTGAAAGAAGGAGAAAACCCTAAGGATGTCAAGGTCTGGCATCTCGCAGCGGACGGCTCTATGACAGAAATTCCATGTACCTATGATCCCTCGACTAAAAAGGTAAGCTTTATTGTCAGCCACTTCTCCTTGTATATAGTAGGTGTCGCTTCTACACAGGTCAATCCTTTTACCGATGTGAGTGAGGATGACTGGTTCTATAACGCGGTGAGTTTTGTCAACGAAAACGGTTTAATGACCGGCACAGGCAAAGCGACCTTCAGCCCGCAGGCCGACACCTCCCGAGGCATGATAGTCACCATCCTCTGGCGGTTGGAAGGCGAACCGGTTGCAGAAAAGCCCTTTACCTTCACCGACGTTGGAGATGGCAAATGGTATTATAAAGCCGTTGCATGGGCTGCTGAGAATGGCATAGTAGATGGCTACTCCGCAGATAAATTCGGGCCGGAGGACAACATCACTCGAGAGCAGATGGCCAAGATACTTTGCTCATATGCGGCTTACAAGAGCTACGATGTAAGCGCCCGCGGCGATCTATCAGCATTCACCGACAGCCCCTCCGGCTGGGCTCTGGAATATGTGCAGTGGGCAGTTGCCGAGGGTTTGATTCAAGGCAAGGGCAATGCTATCCTTGACCCGCTGGGCAAGACCAAACGCAGTGAGTGTGCAGCAATTTTGCAGAGATTTATTGAAAAACATACGCAGTAAGAAGGTTGGTTTATTTTACCAGTGGATGGCTAAGCTGTCCACTGGTTTTATTTTACAGTTCTTCATCGGCTTAGAACGCTATCAGGATGATAAACCTCCCTTTGACCCCTCGCTAATGGTTCACTTTCGTAAGCGATTAGACAAAGACACCATGATGGCAATTAATGAAATGATTTGTCAGCAGGGGAAACAACTGGCTGAAACCGCTGTAGAAAACGAAAACAAGAAGTCCAAAGATCCTCAAGATCCCGGGGAACCGCCCGTTTCAGGCGACAATCAAGATAACATGACTGAAACAACTTGCCCAACACACAAGGGAAAACTGCTTCTGGATGCAACGTGTGGCACTGTAAGGAGAATAAATGATAAAAGTCGTTACGCAGTATTATGTAGAATAGCACAATTACTAATTGATATTATAGCATGAAAAGAGTATAATATGATTAGAATATTACTACAAGGAGTTGATACCATGCAGATTAAACCATCCGCAAGTATCCGGCAAAACTACAATGAAATTGCAGCTTTGTGCAAGTCCACCGGAGAACCTGTTTTTCTAACCAAGAACGGCGAGGGTGATCTCGTGGTTATGGATATAGAGGCCTTTACCCGTCGAGAAAAAATGCTGAAGCTTAGGGAAGAACTGCTGGCTGTTGAGGAAGACCGTTTGGCTGGCCGTGCCGGAGTTACACCGGATGAATTGGACAGCTATCTCGAAAGCATTATTGACGAGGTGAAACATGGTAAAGAAGATTCAGTATAAGGTTATTGTTTCCGACCGTGCACGTCAAATGCTGGCGGGCCATGTACGGTTTTTAGCACAGAAAAGCCCTTCTGCTGCACGTAAAGCAAAAAACGATCTTATGGATGCTATTCGCTCCCTTTCTTTAATGCCTGAACGATTCCCATTTCTTACAGCAGAATTTATCCCACTTAATAAGTACCATAAGATGTTTGTAGAGAAATGGTATTTGATTTTGTATCAGATCAAAGACCAGACGGTATACGTTGATTATATCGTTGATTGCAGACAGGATTATGGATGGCTTGTGCGGTAGATTTCTATATATAGCGTTAATGTTTGTTAGACTGAAAATGGGAAACTGAAGTGCTTTCGTGGCATGTCAATAATGGAAAGTAAAGTTAAATTTACAAACTTGATTCGGTAATATAAGAGTCAGGCGAAGACCGTTATTTCAGGAAAGGCATAAAATAGGCGGTGAATATATGGAGATCAAGAAATACAGCAAGGCCGACGAATCTTTGCTTTTTGACCTACTTGTCGATGAAGGGGATGAGTGGAGTGACTACCATGGGGCAGCCGGTCGTGATAAGTACATTAAAGCACTTGAATCGAGCATAACTTATATAGCTTGGGATGAAACTCTTGTGTGCGGGTATGCGCGTTGTCGGGAAGACGATGGTTTCGGAGTATATGTATATGATTTGCTAGCAAGAAAAACACATCGGGGAAGGGAAATTGGAAAAAGCCTAATGGAACGGGTATGCCAAGACTTTCCGAATCAGCCCGTCTATGTTATGAGCGATGTCGACCCGTATTACGAAAAACTTGGATATCGTAGAGAGGGTTCAATATTTGAGGTTAAAGCAAAATGAAGTAAGGCACCCTACATTGTCGTTTTGCAGAGTTCCTTGCTCGCTTTTGCTCTATTCTTCCACAACCACCGTCACGCCAGACTTAAATTCCACGATGAATTTGTCTTCGTATATGGTGACCCTTTCAATCAACCGCCGGACAAGTTGCTCATCGTATTCGGCGAGGACGGTGGATTGCTTTTTTATGAATGCGCTCATATCAGCAATGCGCTTCGCAGCTGATCTGGGAAAAGCTGTAGGCACGACGATTATTCAAGGCAGCGAGGGTGCTGCAGTGAGAGCCAGTGACGACGGGAATACCATACAACTTTGCTATTACCCCGAGCAGGGGATACCTAAAATGGCTTATACTATTGATACCCGTACCGGAAGCTATACTTATGACAACTATGTACCAATTTCCCCTTACTTTTCCCCTCCTGATGAGATGTACGACCGGTTTTCAGGTGCCACGCTGGGAGAGCTTACCTACACCGATGGCAAAAAAAGCTGGCTGATTTTTGCGGATTGGCATTGGGCGAACTGAGCGTCGCGGAATCGGCAGCAGGCTCAAGGTAATACCGTAGTAAAAAACACATTGTAATTTAAAATGGATTAGTGCTTTTTATTATGCACATTGTGAAGCATATGGACCGGCGATTAAACCAGTTGATATGTTTCCTTGAACGTCGTTTTTTTAGATGCTATTATATCACTAATGGAAGCTACCAGCAGAATGAAAGACTTTTTTGATATATATTATTTGGCAACGACCTTTGATTTTGATGGAAGAAAGTTGCAGGAAGCTATTTATGAAACTCTTGCCAACCGGGGAACACCATATGAAATAGACTCTGTAACTATTATTTCCAGGTTGGCCGATGACCTTATTATTTTAAGAAGATGGGATAACTTTTGTAAAAAAATACTGCAATTTAATTTAAGCTTTACCGATGTTATCAAACTAATTATTGATTTTCTCCAACCACTTTATGAAGCGTTGATTCATGAAAAAGAATTATTTAAAAAGTGGAATCATGAAAGAAAAGAATATGAGTAATGCGAGCATGGTCAATATCAAGGGTGTATTTTGAATTTATCTGAAAAGGATATTTTATGATTGTTCTAAGAGATGTTATAAGTTCTGATGAAAATATTAATAAAAAATATGAAATAATAAGCGCAACAGGAATCGAAAGGATTGGATTTTACATTCATTGAATGGGAGGTAAACATATGATATATTTCAAAGGGAATGCTTGAAGCACATCTCAACCCGGATTGGGATGCGGCGAGTCGCAAGACATCATTATATTGACTGTTCAGTAGAGTGGCTTAAAAGTATAATACCAACAGGTAGTAAAATACTTGACTTGGGTTGTGGCCCGGGGCTTTATACTAAAAGATTATCAGATTCAGGTTATAATGTTACCGGTATAGATTATTCCAGACGTTCGATTGCTTACGCAAAAGAAAACGACAATAAAACTAAATACATATACCAGAATTATATGGACATGGATTACACTGAGGCATTTGATACAATAACATTGATTTACTGTGATTACGCTGCCCTTATTCCTCATGATAGAAAAATGCTATTATTAAAAATACACCGTGCGCTTAAACCCAATGGCCTATTCATTTTTGATGTATTTACCGAGCGTAAATACAAGGGCAAATGTGATCATACGTATTGGTCATATCATGAAAATGGGGGATTTTGGAGCGACAAGCCACATTTATGTCTGGAGGCTGAATATTATTTCGAGAACAATACTGTTAAAGTTGATAAGACTGTTGTAATTACAGAGAATAGTATACGAGAATATCTTATCTGGGATACTGTGTTCAGTAAAGATACATTACTCAAAGTGGTGATACCTTTTGGATTTCAAATACACAGTTGTCAACGCCGGAATATTTTTGACCCAATCGCCGGTTAAAAATTGACCCAAACGCCGGTGATCAATCGCCGGCTTCAGTAGCCGGTCACGCATTTTTCG
>JGI24711J26586_10001603_pt1 | contig 17124 bp, 7 predicted proteins | sample BioPla3DNA1_FD_26586 | JGI IMG/M metagenome (IMG submission 26586)
CTACATTAACCAGTGAAATGATTGATAGTTGGGTTACTCTTCCTATAAACAACTATGCATTGACAAACACCTGTACAGACTTTTATATCGGTATTGAGACCGTTGATCCCGGACATTACCTAACCGCTCAATATGAATCGCCAACTCGTGATGAAACATTTTACTTTTTAAGTGACACTATTTATACTCCACAAACTGTTGGTCGTTTTATGATAGGAGCCACTGTTGAAACAAAAATCGATAAAGAATTTGCTATTTTATCCTTGGTTAATCCTAAAACAGATTGTGACTTAGGTGTTGAAAAAATCAAAATCAAAATAGCTAATAATGGTCCCGTTAACATTATGCCGGGAACTACTTTACATTACTCTATCAATGGTGGAGCTCCAGTAACTGAGACTATTACTGATACCATTTTTGGAAGACAAATTAAACATTTCTCCTTCACCGTTCCTTACAATTTTACCAACAATCAAATCAATATCGATGACAATTATACTGTAAAGGTATGGGTTGATGTTGTTGACCAGGATCGCGTAAGATTTAACGACACTATTTTCAAACCTATCGTATCCATGGGGAAAGCAAATCTTCCTATTGCTCCTGACACCATTTTGGTAAACTACTCAACTCCCGCTACTTTAACAGCACAATTACCTCCTCAAATTGACCCGGGTATCATTCAATGGTTTACTAAAGATGAAGATAACCATTTTGTTGGACCATTATATCAAGGTCCCGGACCTTACACCACACCTAATTTAATCTTCTTTGATACTACTTACTATGTTTCAGTTGCTCCCGGAACATTATATACTCCAATCAGTGGTAATGTTGCCAATATGAATGCAACACAGCCATTCACTTTTACTTCCGGTTATTCAAGAGGAAGGGTGCTATACAAACAAAGTGACATAGGAAATTATGGAACTATAGCTAAAATAGCTGTTAATGTTCACAGTGCAGCCAACGGTATATTGGGAGTACCTCTTAAAATTTATATCAAACAAACCGAACTTGACACCCTTATGCCCGGTGATCCATTCGACTTTGAAAATGAAGTTGCAGATGCAACCCTTGTATTGGATGAACAATACTTCTTCAACACTACCGGATGGGTTGAATTCCCTATAGAAAAACCATTGAACTATTCTTCAGGAAATATTTTAATCTACACTGAGACCAATTGTGGTGGAAACAACTGTAGCGCAGCTTCAGGAGGTAACGCTTATGCCAGATTTAAAACCTCCCCGGTTCCTTACAGTGTCCAAACAAGAACTGCAAATCAGGCACCTAACTTCCCNCCTACCTGGGGTCCTGTTACAGCAAATAGAATGATTGTTAAATTCTTTATTGCTGACATGGATTGCGCCAGTGAAAAAGTTCCTGTTCAACTCCATGTTCCTGATAAACCTACTTACGACGTGCAAACTGATGCTTTAGTACATCCTATTCCTTCACCTGCAGCTACACAACAGTGTGCATTGTACCAGGAGCACATTCAAGTAGTATATACAAACCTTTTGGATATACCTATCCCCGCCAATAAAGTACTAGCTAAAGCAGGATTTAGAAATGGAACAAGCGGACCTTATACCTGGATTACACATTTAATTGATGAAGAGTTTGCTCCACTGGAATCAAAAACAGTTACTTTCACTCAAACTTATGATTTTAGTGCACCTACTTTGAACCGAAACATTCAATTTATTATACTGTCTGACTTAGTTGGAGAATCTATAGTATTTAGAATGAATGACACTATAAAAGGGACTATCGTTTCTACCAGAACTGTAACAATTCCTGACGAACTGATATACACCGGAAACTTTACCGAAACATTCCAAATTATTCCGGGCATTCAAGGCGTTAATCAATATGCTTTTTATGAAAATGACACAACTTCTTCTACTTTACATCCAATGAATTGGGTTCCAAACTACACAACTACCAATTTATACGATACTACCGTGTATTACATGAATGCACGTACTCCTGCTTCTCCTAACTGTCCAACCAAAAAAATACCTGTTACTATTAATGTAGCTGTTCCAACTAATAATCATGACCTTCAAACCAATGAGTTGATTGATCCGATATCTTATACTTGTGGACTATTGAGTACTAATTTGACCGTGAATTATAACAACACGGATTCTGTTTTAATTCCTGCAGGAACATTCAAAGTTACAGCTAAATTTACAGGAAATCATAACGTTACGGTTGTAGATACGATTACTCATAACTTTGATGCAGTTGATAGATTACCTGCAACGCAACCAACACAAAATATAACTTTCAACAATCCTGTGACATTAGGTTCTACACTAGAGAACAGAATATACAATTATTCAATTTTTACAGATCCTGTTGATCCAACTTACCAACCTTATCGTAAAAATGATACTATTACCGGAGAATTAAGAGTTCCAGGATCTCCATTAGCACCTGCAAATTTAGTATATACCGTTCCTTACGGACAAACACTGACTATTTCTCCTTTAACTCATAACTCTAATGCGGGTACACCACTTAACAAGGTTACATTCTATGATACTTCCGGAAACGATCCTCTACACAGTGGAACCAGTTATACAACTCCTAATATATATGAAGCTACACAATACAAATATGATGGTAGAATTATCTCTCCCGGATTTGAAAGTGAAGTTATAGTTGGAAATGTTGCTTCACAGAATGGTTCATTTCCTTTTGTATTTACAGCAACAGAATCACAAGGAGCTGTCTTGTATAAAAAAGATGAACTGGGAGGATATGCTGCTTTGATCGATACCATTTCTATCTATGTTCAAAACAATATTACCGGATCTTTCCCAATTCAAATCTATTTAAAAAATGTTGATACCAACCTTCTGGCTCCGGGACAATACAATTGGAATACACAATTACTTAATGGTGCAACCTTAGTTTATGATGGAACACCTAATTTCAGCGCAGGTTGGTTGCATATTCCTATTGAGGGTGGGTTCTACTATACCGGAAATAGTTTGATGGTTTTAACCTCACATAACTGCTATGGTCAACCCAACGTTGCTGCTCTGAATATTCAACCACTCCCTACTTTTAAATATACGGGTGTCCCCAACAATACTGCAGTAATATACCGTGCCGGAGTAGCATCAACAACCCCTGTTCAATTTAGTGGCTCTAACCAAAGAATAACTATGCGATTTGCAATGAACTACACCTGTGAATCTCCAAAAGCTAACATTACAATCAATACCAATGTGCCCGGTGTAGATCTTGATGTTACTCATATTGTAACTCCAATTACTCCCAACAGTAACTATCCAAACAACCAAACCGTAGTAGCTACAATTAAAAATCGTGGAACAAGTAATGCGAGTGGCTTTACCGTAGGTTATCAGTATGGTAATAATCCTCCTGTTGAACAGCAATTCTCAGGAGCTATTGCCGCAGGAGCTACTTCAAACTTTACTTTTAACACTCCGGTGGATTTAAGTGATGTTTATTTCCCTGCCTCATTTATGGTTTATGTAAGACACAATAATGATCCTTTCAAAGGCAATGATACCCTAAGAATCAAGTTAAGACAAATTGACCCCTGTGATCCTATGGTTATGATTGGATCACGTAATGAAGCCGGTGCTCACATCAGTAAATTCAAATTGGGTGGTATTGATCATGGACCAGGTACACCTATCTTTAACTGTCCTGTAAATATTACAGGTACCGGTCAATATTCTGATTTTACAGAAACAGTTCCACCCGGACAACTTGTAAGAGGACAATTCTTCCCTATTACTATTGTTAACTCATTTTCTACCAGCAGTGGTGTAAATCTATACAAATATGTATTTCTTGATATGAACAAGGATAACCAATTTACAGTGGATGAGCTCATTTTCTCAGCATTGAACGTTCCGGCTCCAAATCAAGCAAATCAAGGTAATGCAACAACAACCGGATTTACAGAAGAGATTAAAATCAACTCTCAAACCGGCTTAACAAGATTAAGAGTTATTACTTCAAATCAAAATTTATCACTTTCTATGGCGCCTTGTGCTGCATTCCCGGCAGGTGAAGTTGAAGACTATGCTATTGAGATTTTAGATCCATACGACATAGATCCCGGAGTTACTCACGTTCTTCACCCAGTTGGAAATGTATGTGCCGATGCCGGAGCAAAAGTTAAACTGTTGGTTAAAAACTTTGGAGCTAATACAATTACATTTACTGAAGATAATCCACTTAATATCTCGGCAACAGTGAGTGGACCTGTTAATGGAACATATAACAATGTGATCACTTCCGGAACTCTAAACCAATGGGAAACTATGGTTGTAACCATTCATAACGTGGATTTAAGTATGATCGGAAATTATATAGTGGATGCAATCGTTGAATATGACGATGATGAATTCACTATTAATAATGTGGCAAGTTCAATTGCTACTGTTACATCAACTACAGTTCATCAATTGCCACTATCTATTAATTTTGATGCTGATGACTACCTCCCCGGTGAGGAGAATCCATTCCCACCATTCTGGACTGCTACCANTACACATGCTAATATGAAGTGGGATGTAGACTCGCTGGGAACTCCAAACTTCCCACAAGCAGGACCGNTCTATGACCACACTTTCCGTAATCACTTCTTACGTGATGAAGGACAATATGCTGTAGTTTCAGCACCTGCAAATACAAGTTCTAGTGCAGTAGCTACTCTTTCAACTCAATGTATCAATTTCCACTATAATAACGGATACCCAAGTGAAAGTGATTACTGGCAACATATCTTTGGAGCAGCCAATGCAACTTGTAAGTTCTACGTGGAAATTGGATCAGGTGAATACTATGTGACTTTGGACTCCATTATTGGAAGAACACATACCTCATCTCCGGAGTATTACTTAAAACGTAACATTGTCATGGATCCTATCGATGAAAATGCCAGAGTTCGTTTCGTTGTTACCGGTAGAACGGGAAGGATTGACCCTGCTATTGATGATATATCATTTAAGCATGGTAAAGCAGATATTGCTATTGACGGCTTCGTGTATCCTTTAGACTTTACAGTTGCGGATGATGATTGCGTTATCAAAGGTGATTCTGTTTTCCCAATTGTAACCATTAAAAACGTGGGTAGAGTAACCATTCATACTTTCACTATTCACTATAATGCTGCTCTTGGAACACATATTCAAACAACTCCTGAAGAAAGTTGGAATGGTATCTTAAAACCAGGTGAAACTTTGGAATATACATTCCAACATGGAGTGCTTGTTCCTTCCTTACATAATTATTTACAGTTCCAAGCTTTAATAGAAACTGTTAATGATGAAAACTTACAAAACAACATTCATACTATTACAGCTTGTACAACAGTAGGTATTGATGATATTCAAATTGAAAATGGTGTAATTTTAGGACAAAATATGCCTAATCCTGCAGTAAATGAAACAGTGATCCCATTCTATACTAATAATCCGGGAGAAACAGTTCTTCAAATTCACTCAATAGAAGGAAAACTGTTACACTCAGAAGTTTACTATGCAGAAGTTGGAGAAAACAACATTGAAGTAAATACTTCTAATTTTGCACCCGGAGTTTATACATACACCATTACAATTAATCAAACTAAGCTAACGCATAAGATGATTATTCAAAAATAATTAAAAAAAGGGGCGTTGCCCCTTTTTTTTGTAATTTTTTTTGTACTTTTGCCGCTCTGTCTTCGTAGCTCAGTCGGTAGAGCAATTGACTCTTAATCAATGGGTCCGGGGTTCGAATCCCCGCGAGGACACACGTTTTGATTTCGGATTTCGGATTTTTTTGAAAGTGGATGGCGAAATTTTGAATTATTGTAGTGATAGGTCGCGACCTGTCACTACTTTTTTTATCCATTATTATCAATTGCCATCCCTGAACATTTCTTTTTCATCATATACCTTTATCTTGGAAAGATCTAGTGGCTCTAGCAACATATTTTCACGACGATCATTCAGTTGTTCCAAATCTTCTACTATCCACAACCTATTTTCCAGCGTATTATCTTCCAGATACACACCAATGCTTTGCGTACCATACAATTGCGGAAGATCTCTGTTCATCAAATCCCTGTCAATCATATAAGCCAATTCTGATCGACTGGCATTATCATTTGCTACTGCCTTTTTCATCTGTTCTACATAATATTGAAGGAAGTCAGGTTCAGCATGTTGCGCTATCAACCAAGCACAAAAAGCGTAATGATTTCCCACTTTTTCCCATGTTGGAAATCCATATAGTTCTATCAAATCCTTCAATTGCTCTAAATTTAAAGAATCTGTTTGACGTATAATCTGCCAAACAGAATCTCTTTCTTCCTGATTCAAAGGTTGATGGAGAGGCTTTCTACATTGTTGATCACTGATTTGCATTTCATACAGTTTTCTCATATAATCAGTATATTGTCGTTTATCGCAATGCATCTTAGCTAACGAATCTAACTCGGCCCAAAACTCCATTTGCTTCAATGGTTCCATTTTAGGATTATCAAAAAGCCTGTTATCAAAACACTTCCATCGAATTAATCGGAACGCCAGTTCTTTCATTTTTTCTTGCTTGTTGCACGCTATCGCAATTTTCAGATAAGAAAAAAGATCTAAATACGATGGTATTCCGCTATAGATAGAGTCCATTTTATAATAAATGCTATAAGCAGAATCAGAAGAAAGCTCTTCATATCTGACCATTTTTTGCAAACGACAATACTCTGTCCACTCAGAACTTTGTGCCCATAGAGAAGTAACGAGAACTAAAAACAGAGAAATCAAAACGGCTTTTTTCATGCTATTATTTACAAATACAACTACGTAAATTTGCAATTGATTTGATTGTACAAAATTACTAAAAAACTTTTAGGTTGTCGTAATTCGTAATTCGTAATTCGTAATTGATCCCGCATATCTAAAAAGGTATCATATTCCAGAGTGGGGAAATTATATAACTGATGAGTCAAGTTTATTCTGCCCCCCCATTTTTTTAATTTCCAAATAAGAAATATGAATATGAAATATGAAATTGCAGTAAAGACGCAATGCTTTGCGTCTCTAAATGAAACGTGATTCCGCCCTCCGAAATCCGAAATCCGAAATCAAAAAAGGCCGCCCTAATTGGACAGCCTTCAGTTTTTAGATTTAGTCTTTTAAATCGTATACTCTGGATTTGGTTCGTGCCGGTCTATTTTTCTTGTTCTTTTTTACAGCAGATGGTCGTTTCGATTTCTTCTTCTTGATGTTGTATCTCACAGTGGGTGTTCGGGTAGAACTCCAGGTACGTTGATGTTGTCTCACCTTCGTATATCCTGTAGGTTTTTTATGAACTGTAGTTCTGGATGAAGAACAACTTCCCATAGTCAAAGCACACAGAATAGCAATTCCGACAATCCACAAACGGTAAAAATAGACTCTCTTTTTCATAATAAACTATTTATTTTGAAGTGCAAATTCTCTACCCGCACGTAAACAAGCCAGATTAATATTAACTACATCTGCTCCTTTGCTACCAAAAACATCTGACACAGCTTCTTCCAAAGCCTCAAATTCAATAGCTAAAAATGGAGAAGCAGCACCCAGAACAACCATATTGGCTGAACGAGCAGAACCTAATTCCTTGGCGATATGATCTGCAGCAATAACAATTTTATGAGGTAATTTTGCAAATTCCTGATCAACAGCTTCCCTTTCAGGATAGTTAGGAATATTTACAAATGGATTATCATTGGTAATCAGCCAACCTGTTGAAGAAAGCCAGGGTAAATACCGAAGTGACTCCATCGGCTCCACAGAAATAATCAAATCTGCTTGTCCTTTTGGAATCAGGTCAGATGCAATCTCATAATCTGCCAAACGCAAATGGGATTGTACATCACCCCCTCTTTGGCTCATGCCATGAACCTCAGCCTGTTTTAACTTTAGCCCTTTCTTAAGAGCCGCATGCCCAATAATATTAGCGATAGATAGAATCCCTTGTCCACCTACACCCGCTAAAATAATATCTATTTTCATAATTTATCTTGTTTCTTTAAATGATTACTATTTTTTAGTGTTTTTCTTTTTTAAAGTTTGAATACACTCTCTGATTGGAATAATAACAGATACGCCTTCATATTCCAACTCCTCTTTTACAATCGCTAAATTCTCTTCGTGATTCTTTTTCAAAGGAACAATCTCTCTGATATGCTCCTCAGGAATACCTAATCCCTTACAAATCTGAGCAATTTTACCAAATGCATGCGATTTTTGTCCCCCGGTCATACCGGTAGTCATATTGTCGAGAATAAATACTGTAATCGGAGTATTTTCAATAACACAATCCAACAAAGAGGTCATTCCACTATGAGTAAAGGTTGAGTCTCCAATCACGGCAATTACCGGACGAAGTCCTGAGTCAGAAGCACCCTTTGCCATAGTAATGGAAGCACCCATATCCAATGTTGTATAAATCGCATTGTAGGGAGGAAGAGCTCCTAAAGTATAGCAGCCGATATCCGCAAATACTCTACCGGGAGAATAATTAGCCATAACTTCATTGATCAATGCATAAGAATCAATGTGTGGACAACCTTGACAAAGTGCAGGTGGACGAGGAGCTACAATTTTTGGAACATCGGTTCCATAAGTATCTTTTAAGCCTAAAGCCACTGCCATTAAGTTTGGATTCAATTCTCCATCACGTGGTAAAGCGCCATCCAATCTTCCTTTTACTTTTGGACCATTATCCAACATCCCTTTCAATGATTCTTCAATAAGAGGCGCCCCTTCTTCGGCAACCAAAATAGCATCACATTCAGATACCAAACGTTTTACCAATTCTGTTGGAACAGGATATTGAGAAATTTTCAACACAGTATAAGGGCATTTTCTACCTACATAATTTTCCATCAAATAGTTGTATGCAATACCGGTAGTAATGATTCCCAAAGATTTATCTTCACCCGGAATATATTTGTTATATGCTGAAGTTTCAGCTTCTTTTTCCAGTTTAGGTTGTTTAGCCAACAACTCACGATATAAGCCCCGTGCAATGGCAGGAAGCAGAATAAATTGCTTTCTGTTTTCTACTAATTTAATCTCATTTTGAGGAAGTGCTTCTTTTCTGGAAACGCCCGCTCTGGAGTGTGCCAAACGAGTAGTAACACGCAACATCACAGGAATTCTGTGTTTTTCAGAAAAAGCAAACGCCTCATAAGTCATATCATACGCCTCTTGCTGATTGGAGGGTTCAAAAACCGGAATATTCGCAAATTTTGCGTAGAATCTTGAATCTTGCTCATCTTGAGAAGAGTGCATTGATGGGTCATCGGCAATCAAATATACCAAACCGCCGTTTGCACCCGTAACCGCCGAGTTCATAAATGGGTCAGCCGCAACATTAAGCCCTACGTGTTTCATACAAACAATCGCACGTTTTCCTGCATAAGACATACCAATCGCCGCTTCCATTGCTGTTTTCTCATTGGCAGACCATTGACGATGTACTCCGCCTTCTGCAGCTTGTTTAGATTTCTGAACATACTCCATCACTTCCGTGGAAGGTGTTCCGGGATATGCGTAAACTCCGGAAATACCGGCATCTAATGCAGCTTGCGCTATCGCCTCATCTCCTAATAAAAGTAATTTTGACATAACAAATATAGTTTTTATTTATTAATAAATTTAGTTTTAATTTATTGAACTTTCAACTTACAAAGATACATAAAATATCTGATATGAATTCTAATTTCTTTCTTCTTATTTTGAAATAAAAATAATTGGGGGGCAGACAAGGTTTTCCTTTTTTCAAATTTATTTCCCCACTCGGTAACATGAACCTCTTTAGATATGCAGTGATCAATTACGAATTACGAATTACGAATTACGACAAAGTTTATCTAATAACAGTAATAGTACCATGATACTTGATAGTCCTGACTACACCTTCATAATAGAAGGTAAAGTAATAAACACCTGCCGGTATATCTCCCATACCAAAGCCACTATCCGCATTATATACGATATCATCTTTCATATAGGTTTGGTAATTTTTTTTGTCGAATACGGTTTTGCCCCATCTGTTTGCAATATAAAGTTGGTTGGTACGTTCCGGATTCAAATTCTTGATGATGAATACATCATTAAGCCCATCCCCGTTGGGTGTGATAACATTGGGAAATTCCAAATCTGCTTCAATAATCACTCCTGAACTAAAATAGGATTCACAATCATTCACAACGAGTGTTAGGTTTACTATATAATCACCCCATTGGGTATAGAGGTGTGTGAAGTGATAATCCAAGGTGGTGTCTTGTTCGCCATCGCCGAAATCCCAAACCCAGTAAAAGTTCATTTGCGCTATATCTGAAATGTCGGTAGTGTTGATAAATTGGATGGTTTGATTTTCAGAGAGCAATGCTTTATCGGGATCCGGGTAGAAATGAGGAGTAATATCGGGTGTAACTAACAACTGAAGCTCAACGAGACTATCACAGCCGAAAACATTGTTGAGGGTACGGGTAAAAATGTTTATGCCGGACGTTGCGGTTTCCGATGCTGACAAGTTAAAGCCATGGTTATTATAGGCCATTCTTTGACAAACAGTATCATTCAAGATGGTATGATGAGTAGGATGCACGGTGACTCGCATGGTAAGTATACTGTCGGCGCCGTGCAAATTGGTCAGCACTGCGGTGAGTGTGTCGCTTTGGGTAAAAGTGACATTATTCCATACGAATGGTAATTCGCTGTCGCAAATCGCAGAGTCAGCTTCTGCATAGACATTATAAAAGACATGCATATGTATGGTGACAATACTATCACAACCATCTATATTGGAAAGGGTGGCAATTTGCGTGCCGGGACCATCAAAGATCAGTCCGTTGGTATGATAGGGTAGCTGATTTTCTACAATGGTGTCATATACCGTTGTGGAGTCGATTGGTGGAGCCCAATGCAAGGTCATGGTTACCAAACTGTCACATCCGTATATATTGGACAAAACGGTTGTTCGTGTACCGTAGTCGTTGAATGTCACACCATTCCAGGTAAAGGGCAATTCACAAGGCATCAAAGAGTCTTGAACACTACTATTGGAAACAGGGTTGACTACAAGATGAAGATGAACAGCTACTTGGCAACTATCTTCAGTAGTGACTATGGTGTCGGTAAGGTATTCCACTTCTTGGGAAATATCAAGAGGCGGCAAATAAGGAGTCAGATATGGAGTCGTTGTGGCACATACCACAGCGGCAAGCGTGTCGTAGGCTAACGGTATGACATGAGCTGAAACGGTTGTCATGGGAATGGCTGTCAAGATATCAATGCTCCATCCTTCCCGATTATTTACCCAATTGGAATTGAAATGGAAAGTGACTGTGGACTGGTGAACCACGATAGTACTGTCAGTTAAAGAGGAGGTCATAACAGCAAGCAGTGAGTCTGCGGAAATCGTGCCACCGGCGTACATATATAGTGTATCACCGGGGGCAATATCTACACTGTTAAAGACCACTTCCAGAAGATTTGCACCGGGACAGGTGAACGTATGGGTCAGGTCCTCATCATCTCCATAATTTCCGAATGCTCCACCACTGTCGTATAAACGTGCACCCTCGCCATTTAACAGGTTTGTGATGCCATTTTGCATATTCACCACATGGTATAGTGAACCATATAAAGAGGGACAGTTTGTGGCATTGGAAGCTATCACGTAAACGGTAGTGTCACCAATCACATTATTGACAAAGAGTGTGGATTGATCAGCGGGATTGTTTATGGTATCACACTGTAGTAATGTGGTCTGACGGTCATCAATATACCACCGTACATAATAGGGCGTCCCGATAGAGGAAGAAGCACTAACGCCGGCTGTTTGGTTATAGCAGGCATATCCATCTATTGTTGTCAAAGGAGGTGATGTTGAAGTGATAGGATTGATTAGGACAACCTCCACGGTACCGATATAGTGATTATAGGCACAGCGTTCATCAGAGATATTGGCTGCCCAAAACATATGATCTGATTCTATGGGATAATACTGATAAATGCTGCTGCCGGAAGGAGTGCTGAAGGAGTTTGAGCCGGAAGCCGGAGCTCCATCGTGTATAATGTCAAAATTCACCATACCTGAACCCTGTGCTTGAAATTCCAGGGTAATTCCCTCGCCGGGACAAACCGTTGTATCACCCAAAATGGTGATTCTTGGTCCTTGAATCACAGCAATATATACACTATCTTTCACCTGCGTTTCACATCCTGTATTGAGAACTTCCAAAACATAATAACCACTTTCGCCTCCGTACGGCAGAACAAAGTTGTTGACGCGGTCGGTACTGCTAAAACCATTGGGACCAGTCCACTGATAAGCTACATCAAATTCGAATGGTAATGCGGTCAAAAACACACTATCCCCTTCACAATGTCCGTTGCCAACATCGTCACCATACTCCCAGGCCAATGCACTCTGGTTAATAGGAATTGCCGTAAGATTGACATAGAAGCTGTTTTGACACGAGTCCACCGCCAATATCGAAAACTGACTCCCCATGGTCATGGGCACATCCTGGAAAAAACCCGTAGTCTCTGTACCTATCATTGTTCCCATCAGATCGGGCTGGTCGTAAAGATAGTAAGTATAGGGTTCGGTGCCATTGATGGCATGCACATAAACAAAACCGGTATCAGAAAGATTGTCGCATAAAATGGCATAACCTTGATCCACCTCAATATAAACGGGCACATATTCAATGGTGTCATAATGATATATCCTAGAGCAACTAGTCGATGCGTAAGTTTCTATGACGTAAGTGCCCGGAACACTAAAAACGAAATTACCATGGGCATCCGGATACTCGTTGTAACCACCGGGAACTCCATTTACCACACGTTTGCTATGACCTCCCCAACAAGGATTTATGAGGATCTCATTGTTATTTATGTGAAAAGCATACCCGTTAATCGAGACGTTTGGATGTACTATCAAACGATCACAAATCTGCCACATATCATACGAAACATCTAAGGCCACAGAATCCCTATAAAAGTTGTCTGGAAATATATAACTTAGGGTATCATTGCCACAGGAACTGGTAACAACAAAAGTATAGCGTCCGGGTGCCAAACAGATAGAGTCCCTCACCCTTACCTGCCAATTAGTTGCACTGCTTGAACACACAGCGTATGTGTGGTTATTGGATGGATCATCCGCTGTATAACTCCACACCCCATCTTGGCAAACAGCAGTGAAATTAAATTGATTGTATAACGGGCTCTCAATCAGATGCACTGTCATATTTTGACGAAAGGAAGATGCGTTAATATTTTGTTTGATGTACAGGTATCGGTCACAGCAGCCATTCCATAACCGATCATCATAAGTACTACGAAGCTCATAGGGATAGGGTGCATCAACGATATCCTCTACATTAAAAGTTAAAGTATCTTTACGTTCTGCTAGCAAACATCATGTTGCATCCCTTATTTCAATATAAATAGGGATAATTGTATCAGCGAAAAAAACTATTGGGGCAACTAACCCTCGATGAGAATTACTAACTGCTTGCGTAATCAATGAAGAGTCCACCGCCGAATAAACATTATACGACAGGGGGGAAAAATATAAATGGCTTGGCACCACCGTTGGACTATTGATATCATTATTAGACCAATAACAATAATTAGGATTGGTTGCTAAAATAAAATTATATTTTTGTGTGGTTTGCCCTGAAATGGCGTGAATGATACAGGTATCAGGGTCGGTTGATACATCCATTAAAACAGAGAACAACTCATCTCGAAAACCGAAATTTTTTTTATAGTAGAATTTACTACTGAGTATGGTATCAAGGCATAAATCTCGGATTTGAAAAATTACCGTATCATTATAGAAGTCACAGTAGGAATTTATCTGACTGAGTGTATCTATAAATACCCTATAAGTAGATGGATTCGATGTACTACAACCGTACGGATACCAAACGGTAGTATCTCCCCCGGGATTAATAAAACGATACTGGATGATACTGTCAAGATAGGAGGCATCATAGTCGTGCAGTGTTTGAGAAGAGATAATCCGTGACCGGAATCGTAACGTTGTCGTATCCTGAATATCAGAATAGCAACATGCATAACGTTCTATATTATAGGGTTCCGCATTTGGAATTTCTATGGAAAACCAAAGAGTATAATCGCATGAGTCAGATACCCGGATACTATAATTGCCTATGGGCATGTTATCGAAAGTGTAATAGTCTTGATAATCGGCATAAACGGGATCAGCACCCGACTGTTGCCGTTGCCAGAAGGTAGCGTGTCTTATGGTATCCTGGGAAGCATCAAGTATCAGAACCTTGTAGGGAAATTTACCTTTGAGCAGTTTTAATTGGATGCGCCCGCGATCAACACATTGAAATGAGGGGCGCCAGCCGCACCGTCCCCCATTGCCTGCCATAGTTGACAATATGGAGGCCTCCAAGTGGTCATAATTTGCCACAACTTCTACATTATACACCATGGTGTCCACCAGCTCATAATCAGTCTGCCCATTCGGCAATGTTACCGGAACAAAAGCTGTTACTCCAATGCTGTAAATGCCCGCAAGCACTTGAATGTTGTTTAAAGTGTCATATTGTGTGTTTGTACCCGCACTGACATTACGATAGTTGTATTGGATATTGTACAGTGGATATAGAGTTGTATTTTGCGCATTATGGGTTTGGGGATCAACCAAAATCTCATTTCCCGCTGCATCGTACATATTGATGATAATCCGGCAATCGTCATAACAATTTCCCGGAATAGTGGTTATGCCAATGTTATATGGAAAAGCTGTCGATTGAGCGTATCCTGAAAGGGTAGATATATATAAGGCAATGAAAAAGATAAAGTAAATTTTTCTTTTAATCTTCATATATATTGATTATTTTAACTTTAGAGGGGTTCTATAAACTCATCCTCACCACCCCGGAGCAGGCAGAACCCGTTAACTTGCACCTCAACTTAATTACCTTAAAGTTGCAAAAATACTAATTATTTTCCATTACCGCCCGATAAAAAACCAAAAACTCTCACAAGGAAATATATAGTATTGATTATCAAATGCTTGATACAAAATTTAATTTTTTTTCACAACAATATCATCGATTCTAAATTCTACCTTCTAAATTCATTCCGCCTTCCGCCTTCCGCCCTCCGCCTTTTTATTCGACTTTCGACTTCCGATTTTGATCGCCTTTATTTTTTTTATTCTTTTTTTGGAAATAAAAAATATTGGGGGGCAGCGATGATATTCCGGTTCTGCTATTCCATTTCCCCACTCGGCAAAGGGCAGGGACAAGCCCAGCCCCTACAACTGCGTTCAATTCAAATTTTCGGTCTCGTAATTCGTAATTCGTAATTCGTAATTGATTGATCTTCAATATCCATCATCGCATTGATTAAATACACCTTTTTGTAAGAAGGAATATCTTCCAGGGTAATCTCCCGCTCATGGATGATTCCTTCTTGCAGCAATTGTTTTCGCTTTGTTCCTTCAAGCAGGCAAGTTGCAGGCGTATAGAGTTCTCCCTCAAAAGTTTCAAACACCAGGTTGGCAAAAAAACTATCCGTTACTTTTCCGTTTTTTACGATAATAATATCATCTGCACCGGCTCTTTTCTCAAATAAATATTTCAAATGGTCCCTGTCGGTAGATTTGTGAGCATACTCTATCGTGTTATCCTCTACAATCTGTAAAGAGGAGATTTGAGGCAATTGGTAAGCATGAAACTCCACAGCTTCAATCCCGGAGGAGTACAAAACCCGACATTTGATTCTCCCCTGTTGCAACTCCGGATCTATGGTTGAAAGATCAATCTTTAATTCCGGCTTTGTGCCAAAATAGGCGAAGGCAGTTTTTTGCATCCTCTCNTGGTGCAACTCCAAATTATGGATTTCTCTATTTTCAATTCGTATCGTTTCAACAAAAACAGGTTTCTCCGTACGAAAAGGCAAATACACTTTGTTTAAAACCTCCTGATACTCACTTTCACAATCACTATCAACCGTAATACCTCCCCCACTTCTAAAATAGAACTTATTGCTCTGCGAATCCTGTTCAATAAAGCGGATTAAAACCGCTGAATCCATTTCAGAGCCATCAAAATAGCCGGCAATTCCGGAATAGTAGCCTCTCTCTTTCTGCTCTATATCCTGTAATACCTCCACCACTTTTTGTTTTGGTGCTCCCGAAATGGAACCGGCTGGCAAGAGCGAAAAAATGATGTCGCCCATGCATTCTTTGTAGTTGGCAGGAAGTTCACCCACTATTTCGGAACTGACTTGCAATAATTGTTTCCTACTCGTTTTGACAAAATCAATATAGCGATATCTTGACGTATAAACATGATCGGAGACTGCTCTCAACTCTTCACTCAACAAATCGACTGCGGCTTTGTGTTCATCAATCTCTTTGGGGTTGTTTTGTATCAACTCTTCCGCATCGGGGATGGTTGCGTCTATTGTTCCCTTCATCGGATTGGTAGAGATAATTCCATCCGCAATTTTGACAAATCTTTCCGGAGAAAAACAGACAAACCTACCGGGCACATACACTTGATACAACGATTCACTCAAAGCAAAAATTTGCTCTAACGAAATATTGGGTTTTATTTCAGTTCGTTCTGTCAAATTCGCTAACCAAACCTCCCGATTCTTCATATAATGCTGCAATTTCTCAAATTTAGACCTGTAAGATTCAAATTGATTCGGGATAATCTTCATAGTAACCTCATCGGGAGAGTAAGTAAAAGGTTTATTTTCTGCTGTTGGAAACTTAAAAAAAACCTCCGACTGATGCAGCGGATCCTCAACAAGATACCCCTCCGTTTGCTCATAATTAATGACAAAGAAAAAGGGACAACCCTGTCCCGATAAATAGTTCATTCTTGATTTTAAAGCAGATAAGTCTTGATATAGCATAATATTGACGTAATAACTATAGTTCGCGAAATTATAGAAAAATCGAAGACGGAAGGCAGGATCAATTACGAATTACGAATTAGACCTCCCCTAGCCCCTCCAACAGGCTGTGTAAAAATTAAAAATTGTTAAATTAACAAAAAAATGTTAACAAAAGTTCTTT
>JGI24711J26586_10001606_pt1 | contig 17110 bp, 17 predicted proteins | sample BioPla3DNA1_FD_26586 | JGI IMG/M metagenome (IMG submission 26586)
CATAACCTTATACACAATTTGTTTTATGAAATCATGTTGATTGAATAAATCCTGATTCATCCTATACACCACCCGGAATTTCGCTTACACTATTTAGCTTGCGGCAGAATACTTTCAACTTCGGAATGGGGACGAGGAATAACATGTACGGATTTTAATTCCCCGACACGGCCTGCCGCTGCAGCACCGGCATCAGTGGCGGCTTTAACTGCACCAACATCTCCACGAACCATTACAGTAACGTATCCTCCGCCTATGGTTTCTTTTCCTATAAGCCTTACGTTAGCTGCTTTAACCATGGCATCAGCTGCCTCAATGGCTCCTACAAGACCTTTTGTTTCGATCATTCCTAATGCGTTTTCCATTACAAAGACCTCCTGTTTTAATTTATTAATTTTTGGCATTTTTCACACCTCAATCAGCTAAATGTTTATTATAAAAACTCCTTTTTAAGCATTTATACAATCGGATATTGCTTTTATCACTTCGGCCCGGGAATAGATATACACAGCGGCGCTTTTTGTACAGTCTGAATCTTCTTCCTTGCTGTATGCGAGTCTTTTTCTATTTATTAGGTGCTGTGGCCCGACATTATCCGAGGTTATATTACCGCCTTTTGTTCCACACCCNAGGGTAAGCGATGGCTGTAATCCTGTTGANAGTCCAATTGCTCCGAACGATGAAGGCGTATTAACTAATATCCTGTTTACTGGCTTTTTAAGGGCAAATTCTCTTATAATTCGGTCATCCTTTGAGTGAATAACCAAGCTATGCCCCAAACCACCTAACTCCAACAACTCAAAAGATCTTTCACAAGCAGCCTGCCAACTGCTCTCTATGTAGAAAGCCAATACAGGACACAGCTTTTCATGGGATAAAGGCGCATCCTTACCGGTCTTTTCCAAAGGAGCAATTAACACTCTCGTACCCTCGGGCACTTTTATACCTGCCATTTTAGCTATCATTTCCGCACTTTTCCCAACAACTGAAGGATTCACCCCACCGCCCGGCTGTATGACTGTTTTCTCAAGAAGCTTAAGATCATTTGGATCAAGGACGAAATGTCCACCCTGCTTTATGAATTCCCTGACCACCTCTTTGGCGATGGACTCATCGGTGATAACTGCCTGCTCGGACGCACAAATGGTACCATTATCAAATGATTTACTGGTTATAATATCACAGACTGCTTTGGGAATTTCGGCACTTTTCTCAATAAATGCCGGAACATTTCCAGGCCCGACTCCAAATGCGGGTTTTCCTGAGCTATATGCTGCTTTTACCATTGCTGAACCACCTGTTGCCAGTATGACGTCAACATCTCTGTGACTCATTAGCTCATTGGTTCCTTCCTTTGTACAAAGCCGTATGCAGTTAATCAGTCCCTTTGGAGCTCCTGCAGATTCAGCTGCCTCGGCCATAATCCTTGTTGTTTCATAAGAACATTCCACTGCCCTGGGATGAGGGGAAAAAACAATTGCATTGCGTGACTTAACAGATATGATTGACTTGAATATTATGGTAGAGGTCGGGTTGGTGGTTGGAATTATTCCGGCCAAAACGCCCATTGGATCTCCCACTTCAATGACACCGTTCTCCTTGTCCTCTCTTATAATTCCTGCTGTTTTCATATCTTTTATATACTCATAAACATTGCGGCTGGCAAATTCGTTCTTTTTAATCTTGTCTTCGACAACTCCGATACCTGTCTCTTTAACAGCCATTTCAGCAAGTTTTCTTGAATTTTTGAGTCCTGCCTTAGCCATTGCCTCTACTATTCTGTCCACATCCTTCTGATTAGTGCCGGCAAATAAGCTCTGAGCTGCCTTTGCATTTGCAATCAAGTCACGTGTCTGCTGAATGGAAGCAAGATCATCCATTTAATTCATCCCTCCTTGAAATTAGCTTCTAAAAAACTAATAACCCAGATTAGTAACTGCTCTTAGCCACATTCAAGGCCAGTGCGGAAATGCCTTTGACAATTGCTATCCCCTTGCTGGTACCGAGTCTGACCGCTCCTGCTTTTATCATTTTATCAGCGTCCTCACGAGAGTTTATTCCGGTAGATGCTTTAACCTGTACATTTTCTCCCACTGTCTTTTTCATGAGCTGAACATCCTCGACAGTAGCTCCGCCTTTACCAAATCCTGTCGAGGTCTTAACAAAATCGGCTCCTGCGTTTTTGGCGAGAAGGCAAGCTTTTATTTTTTCCTGATCTGTTAAAGCGCTGGTCTCAATAATTACTTTTACAATTGCCTGACCGGCTGCTGCTTCCACAACCGCTTTTATATCCTGAGAAACAAGGTCATAATCTCCGTCCTTTAGTGCTCCGATATTGATAACCATATCTACTTCCTCTGCACCGTTGGCAATAGCATCTCTGGTCTCCATTGCCTTGACAAATGGAGTATTTGCACCCAATGGAAAGCCTATTACCGTGCAGGTCTTGACACCTGATCCCTTAAGCAGTTCTGATACATATCGAACATGCGTAGGATTAACACAGACTGAAGCAAATCCATATTCTTTAGCCTCATCACAAAACTGCTTGACTGTTTTTCGTGATGTTTCAGGCTTTAATACGGTGTGGTCACAATACTTTGCATAGCTTGCATCGTAGCTGGCTGAGTTGCAGGAATCGCCGGAAGAACCTTTTTTACTCATTTCATTAGCCAGTTCTCTTGCGATTTCCTCAATTAGTTTATTGATATCCATCGTACCACCTCACGTTTTTGATGAATTTTTAATAAAGTCATTAAATTAGGAACAAGATATACTGTCGACTATACCAGCTATGGCAATATCTATTGGTGCAAGGTTCTCGGCTTTGGTAACAATTCTGGCTGAACCACCCTCGCAAATTGCCAGAACCAGCTCCCCGACTCCGCAACCGACACCGTCTACCGCCAGTATTTCATTGCCTGCATTTTTACATTGACAATCAACCGGTTGGACAATCATTAGTTTTTTTCCGGAAAGGTGATAGTTTTTCTGTGTGGCAACAACATTACCTACAACACGCCCAAGTATCATAATTTTATATCTCCCGAATCTTTATAGACGTAATCCACGATTCCGATAATGCCTGCATCAGCGCATGCGTTTGGATTTGGAAGAGGAAATGCTCCCTCTTTACTCTTCGCATAGAAGACCAGCTCCCCGAAACCGGCGCCAATTGTATCTACAGCAACAATGGGTGAACCGATATTTCTTTTTTCAGAATCAACGGGCTGTATAACAAGAAGTTTAATGCCTGTCAAAAGCTCATCTTTGCAAACCGCTACAACTGTACCTATAACTTTTGCAAGTTGCATGATTTTTCACCCCTTTGGTGCCCTACCTATTTTTCCGGTATTCTTCATTGTCTTTTGCTGATACAGATGTTTGTCGAACACCTTTTTCCCTTCAATGTCAATGTAATCAACTATAGCCATGATTGTTGCATCTACCGGTAAATTGGCCGTCCTCGCAGTCTGCCTCGCAGAGCTGCCACCAACCACAAGGACTATTTCGGTAGTTCCTGCACCTACTGCATCAACTGCAACAACAGGCTTTCCCTCATCTTGTAGATTCAAAAGACTGACAGGCTGCACAATCTGAAGCTTAAGGCCTTTCATTTTTTCTTCCTTGACCGTGGATACTACAGTTCCAATTATTCTGGCTGCATACACTATCGTGCCGCCTCCCTTTTATTTAAAATTTTTTATTACATTGTCAAAAATATCCTTATTTATAATAAACCTTGATCTTTCACAATTCCAAACTTTAATTATTTCTGCTGCCAGCTTTTTAGGTGAATTAAGAAATGCATCGTTAGAACCTCCTGCCATATGAGGAGTTATTGTAACATTATCAAGCTTTACCAGAGGATAATCTTTTCCCGGCGGCTCTACATCAAATACATCCAGCGCCGCTCCGGCTATCCTCTTATTTTGTAAGGCTTCGGATATCGCTTTTTCATCAGCAACTGACGAACGAGAAGTGTTAATAAAATAAGCTGTTGGTTTCATCATAAAGATGAGATCCCTGTTAACCATATTTTCGGTTTCCTTCGTTGCTCTGACATGAATTGTTACAAAATCAGACTCTCTCATAAGCTCCTCAAGGCTGACCATTTTAATACCGTAAGGAGGATTCGTCACGAAAGGATCATAACCCAGGATATTAACATCAAATCCGGTCAGTCTCCGGGCAACCTTTAGTCCAATTTCACCAAGACCTATGATTCCAACATTCTTACCCGGCAGATCGGGGATATGTCCGGAATTTGGGTACTCTCTTATCCATTCTCCATTCTTCAGACCCATATGGCCCCTAGCAATATTTCTGCTTTCGCATATCATAAGACCAATTGTAAAATCGGCAACAGCATCGGCGTTTCTGCCCGGCGTGTTGTAAACCAGAATATTCTTTGAGGAGGCATATGAAATATTTATATTTTCATAACCCGCTCTCAGCACTCCAATAATCTTGAGATTTTTACAGCTGTCAATTACCTTTTTTGTGATAGGGCAAAACTCAGTTATGATGATATCTGCGTCTATTACTGCATCCAATATGTACTGAGGAGGATCGTAAGCTTCACTCCCGCCATGCTCAACAGCAAGATTGATATTCTGGAGTTCTTCAAAATCCTTAAGTTTCCATTCTACGGCCGTTACCTCTACACCAAGCTTCTCCAATTCTTTAAACCCTGAGAGAATATAGTCGTTTGGTATAAAGAGATCACCTATTCCAACGAGTTTCATATTAATCCACACCCTATCCTTTATTTGTTACTATGGTACAAGAACTATTTTAACAGCATCTCCGGCTTTAATCACATCCATCGCCTTATGAAAATCAGACATTGGCATCACATGGGTAATTAATGGTTTAAATCTTTCAGGGTTTCTCCGCAGTAACTCTACTGCTGCTTCAACATGTTTTACAGTTGAATCTGAGGTTCCGTATAAAATGAGCTCGTTATAGTGAATTGTCCTGCTGCTTATAGAAAGCATCTCGTCTTTCACCGGAAGGCTGGCAAATAATGAAACATATCCGCCTTTACGTGCATAGGCGGGAGCTTTTCCCTGGGATGCATTATGGGGGGCGGTGACAATCACCAAGTCAAAGCCCTCGCTTTCAGTAAACTTTTTATAGTTATCGTCTAATTCATCAGGGACAAGGGTGGTAAAACCCATTTCCTTTGCCATATCTGTTCTTTTCCCCGGAAATTCAACACATATAATATTCTTTACACCTTTTTCGCGCAGACAAACAGCGTGAAGAAGGCCAAGAGGGCCAAGCCCAATAATTAAAACCGATTTAAGTTCTTCTATAGGGACTCTGCTGATATCATTCATTGCACAAGACATAGGCTCACTTAAAGAAGCAACCACAGCATCCAGATTGCCTACATCGACAAGATGCCCCTGCCTTACAGCTTTTGCAGGAATTTTTATGTAAGGACCCATGGCTCCGGGATAATGAAATCCCATTGCCTCCGCACTCCTGCAGAGATTTGTCCTTCCTTTTCTGCAGTAAATGCACTCCCCACATCCTATAGTGGTTGCCATGGTTACTCTCTGTCCGATACTATAGTTATCAACACCTTTGCCAATTTCAACAATTGTTCCGCAGAATTCATGTCCCATGACCTGGGGAGGTTTTATTCTAGGGTTGCCGACTAAAAACGATTTTACATCGGTTCCGCAAATGGCACAGGCTTCAACTTTTACAAGCACCTCGCCTTCTCCGGTAATAGGGATTTCTTTCATTTCTTCTATTCTGACATCTCCGGGTGCATAGAAATTAACACACAATCCATCAGAAGTTTCTGCGTTCATATCAGTGTACCTCCCTTCCTCCGCTGATGTTAAGAGCCTGGCCGGTACAGTAATCACCGCTGGCAGTTAAAAAATAAACATAATCTACAACGTCATCAATAGCAGTGAGCCTGCCCAAAGGTATTTTTGCTGTGAATTTTTTGATTACTTCCTCTCTGGAAAGTTTAAGATTATTTGTATATCCTGAACTTACTTCACTCCATACACCGGTGGAATCGGTAATTCCGGGGCATACACAATTAACATTAATATTATAGGGGGCCAGCTCGAATGCCAGTGCGTGTGTTAACGCAATTATTGCACCTTTTGCAGCTGAATAATGTGCCATAAGAGCGGAACCGGTTTTCCCGGATTTGGATGAAAAATTAATAATCTTTCCTCCTTTTTGAGCTTTCATACTCTTAACCGCTCCCTGTGAACAGAAGAGAGCCCCGTTTACGTTAACAGCCATTTGTTTGTTAATCTGTTCGGCCGTGATTTCTTCAAAAGGTCTCTGGTCTACAATACCAGCATTATTTACCAATGCATAAATAGGACCAAAGTCATTCTCAATTTGTTTAAAGCAGGATAAAACATCATCCCTATTAGTGATGTCCAGTATGTATCCCTTAACAGAATAGCCTTGATCAGCAAGACGATTGGCTTCCTTTACAACATCCGGATTTATATCTATCATTGCGACTTTAGCCTTGTCATAGCAATACCTTTCGGCTATAGCAAGACCTATGCTCCTGGCTGCTCCGGTAACAACACATGTTTTTCCTTGCAACGATTTAAACATTCTTAAGTCCCCCTTATTAAGTTTTTATTTTGTTGTCGTGAAATATTCCATGACAACTGTCAATCTCATTATAAATTATTCCATAACATATGTCAACAATAGATTTACTATTCCCTCTGGTTTCAGTTTTGGTTGTGAAGATGAAGCATTGATACAAGACTATATTTATACTAAATCATTGTATTATTAGCTATAAAATATGGGTATATATAAAGCTGTAATTCCAAAATACGGAGGTTTATTATAAATGTATAAATATGGAAAAATAAAAGTTTCAACTACCTTGCCTGAAAAGCTTTTAGGGCTTCGTGATATATCAAAGAATCTCTGGTGGTCATGGAATAGTGAGGCTATTGATCTCTTTCGCGAAATAGATTTGGCTCTTTGGGAAAAGCTGAATAGAAATCCTGTTCGCTTCCTTCAGGAGATTAGTCTGAAAAAGCTTGAAGAAAAGCTATCAGATAATGAGTTCATGAATAATTACAATAAGGTTCTGAAGAATTTTTATGATTATTTGAATGAAGAGGATACATGGTTTAACCACAACTATCCTGACTATAAAAACGAACAGATAATTTATTTCTCTGCCGAGTATGGACTTCACGAGGTTTTACCGGTATATTCAGGCGGTCTTGGTGTATTATCCGGAGACCATTGTAAAACTGCAAGCGACTTGGGCTTGCCTTTTACAGCCATTGGTCTTTTTTATAAACAGGGCTATTTTGATCAGCATATCAATGCGGAAGGATGGCAGGAAACACGTTTCACAAATCTGAATTATTCACAGCTTCCTGTATCGCCTGTTTATAACGCTGACGGGCAGCCTCTTACCATTTATGTTGAACTATCGGGCCGTGTAGTTTATGCCCGTATCTGGTGTATTAATATTGGGCGGGTAAAGCTTTATCTTATGGATACCGATGTGCCTGAAAACAATCAATATGACAGAGCGCTGACCAACAGACTTTATGGTGGAGACAAAGAAACCCGCATTCAACAGGAAATACTCTTAGGTATTGGCGGAATCCGAACCCTGGACGCTTTGGGAATCAAGGGAACAGTATATCACATGAATGAAGGGCACTCAGCCTTTATGGCTCTTGAGCTTGCCCGTAAGCTGGTTATGGAAAAAAACATGCCCTTTAGAGAGGCAAAAGAAATTGTCTACTCTTCTTCTGTGTTTACCACTCATACTCCGGTACCGGCAGGAAACGATATANTTCCGTTAGATATGATTGATCGCTATTTCAGCAATTATTGGGTGCAATTGGGGCTTCAGCGTAACGAGTTCATTAGTCTGGGACTAAAGCCCGATGAGCCGAATGTCTTCAACATGGCCGTCCTGGCATTAAACATGTCTGGACGTAAAAACGGTGTAAGCAAGCTGCATGGAGCCGTTTCCCGGAATATATTCAATGCTGTCTGGCCTGAAATACCGGAAGAGGAAGTACCTGTTACCCATGTCACTAATGGTATACATACCATGACATGGTTGGCACCGGGCTTCAAATATATTTTCGATAAATATCTTCCTTCGGATTGGCAAAACAGATTATATGATCCATCTGTATGGGAGGAGATTAATAATATTCCAGACGAAGAAATCTGGAAGACGCACAATGCGTTGAAGACTAAAATGATACGTTTTATCACCGACAGACTAAAGAAGCAATATTTGCAAAATGGCATACCTTTGCATGAAGTGAATGAGCTTGACAGTATGCTTGATACCCAAGCTCTTACTATAGGTTTTGCAAGACGCTTTGCCACATATAAAAGAGCAAACCTTATTTTCAGGGATCTGGCAAGAATTGAAAAAATACTAAACAATAAAAGCATGCCGGTTCAGATTATATTTGCCGGTAAAGCTCATCCTGCAGATCATCCCGCACACCAGGTCATTAAGAATATACACGATATAGCAAGAAGCGCAGGCTTCAAGGGTAAAATATTCCTTGTTGAAAATTATAACATGACCGTGGCACGCCATCTCGTTCAAGGTGTTGATGTCTGGATGAACAATCCCCGCCGTCCGCTTGAGGCAAGCGGAACCAGTGGCCAAAAGGCATGCATTAATGGTGTACTCAACTTCAGTATTCTGGACGGTTGGTGGTGTGAAGGATATAATGGCATGAACGGCTGGATAATCGGTGATGATACACCATTTGACAATGAGCAGCATCAGGATGATTACGACAGTAAATCCCTTTACGAAACTCTTGAGCATGAAATTATACCTCTTTACTTTAACCGGGAAAATGGTATACCTGTCGGCTGGATAAAGCGAATGAAGGAATCTATCAAGTCGCTGGCTCCGGTATACAGCACTCATCGCATGGTTAAGGATTATACCGAAAGCATGTACATTCCTGCCATCATCAGAAATATTAAAATCCGTGAATCAAAGTATGAATTTATCCACACCCTTGCTGACTGGAAACAGTACATTGAGCGAGGATGGCCACAAGTAAGCATAATTGCAAATCAGGATATTCATGGCCTTGTAGATCATAACATGTTTTCAGGGCAGGAGCTTAATTTAAACGTAACAGTACAGCTTTCCACTTTAAAACCCGAGGACGTGCGGGTGGAGGTTTATTATGGACCTCTGGGGCAGGAGGGTATTATTAACGGTTCATCGGTAGAGATGAGGGTAGCCCGTCAGACCGATGCCTCAACCTACTGTTATGAAGCAACGATTTGTCTTCTTGATGGCGGTGAGTACGGATACTCCTTCAGAGTGCTTCCTCATCACCCAAATCTGATGAATAAGTTTGATTTACCCCTTATTAAATGGGCTAATTCATAATAAAACTATATAACTATTCTGTGGGAAATGAACTAAAATAATTTATGCTGGGATGATTGTAACAACTTTACCTTAATTGACAGTGTAAGGGTGGTATGTTATAACGAGAATAAAGAAATCGCTTACCTCTAAGGTGGCGGGTAGAGGTTACCGTTTCCCTCGAGTTTCAACGATTCGGGTCCCGTTCGAAATCTTTGATTTCGGTAACGGGTGAGATCGTTATAATTTGATTGACCTTCTATGTTGGGTTGGTCAATCACAATAAATATTTCATCAGGAAGTTTAATAATGGAAAAAAGGCTACGCTATATAATAATACTTTTACTTATTGCACTACTATCGGTTTGGTTGGAAGTATCGCTAGTAAACTCTGTATTTGCTGATGATGAATCTAATATACCTAAAACTGATGCAGTCTCAGCGATACTTTTTGATGCCCGCAGAGGACAGATTCTTTTCTCCAAAACTTCTGACGATAAATCTCTTTCACCTTTGGCAAGCCGCATTATGACTACTCTGATTATTCTGGAAAAAGTTGATCCCGAGGCTATGATAATTGCCAGTAAAGAAGCCGCCAATACAGAGGGTGCAATACTTAAGCTCACTGTGGGAGAAAAATATGCCACTAAGAATCTTCTAACGGCACTATTACTCACTGGATCACCTGATGCTGCCATAACTCTGGCTGAATATGTGGGTGGAAGCGAGCAGGGATTCGTTGATTTAATGAACCAGTATGCCGCTAATCTTGGCTTATCAAATACCAGATTTACAAATAGTGTCGGCAGGTATGACGAAAAACAATATACTACCGTAAATGACATTTTGATACTCATGAAATATGCTTTATCAAACACCAGCTTTAACAAATTGTTTGCTACTCAGGCAAAACCCTGGTATGACGAGCATAAAACATTGGTTCTTACAAATACAAATAATATGTTTTGGAGCTATCCGGGAACTGACGGCGGAATAACCGCTGGCTATGATGCAGATTTTCAAAGTATTGTAACGACTGCTACCAAGAACAATATGCGACTGGTGTGTGTCTTATTGGATGTACCCACCAAAAGTATGTATAACGACTCCATAGATATTTTGAACTATGGCTTTGATAATTTTCTTCATGGAACACTTGTAGCAGCAGGCAGCAGCCAGCAGGCTATAACTGTGGAGGGACAGTCCTTAAATCTTATTGTTGCATCTGATGTCCAGTATGTACATCCAAAAGGCCAGGATTATATCAAAGACATTGCCATTAATGTAGATCAGTCGAAACTCAAACTGCCTATTACAAAAAATACGGTCGTGGGTATGTTGACGTTTATACTTGAAGATGATACGACTATAAATGTTGAACTTTTCCCGGATCGGGAGATTCTTCCGCAGAAAACTAAAAGCCAGGTCCTAAAGGAGAGATTCCTGGAAAGCCGTGAGCTGGTATATGTCATAATAGGGCTGATTGTTATAGAGTTGATAATTGGTTCATATAAGTTATTTAACTTTATCAAAAAAAAGTATATCAGTTACAAGGCGAAAAAGACGCATGGGCATATAAGCACCCGGAGCAGAAAGTAAGAGGCTGTCATCCTGAGCAAAGCGAAGGATTATAATCAAGCTGTGTATAACAGCTTGATTTTTAGATTCTTCGGCTATTCTATGGTCTCAGAATGACACATTCCGCCTTTTGGGATAGCCTCCTTTTTCTTTTACATACTTAGGTACGCTTGAATGAATTCGTCAATTTCACCATCCATAATTTTTTGAATATTACCATCTTCATGGTCGGTGCGATGATCCTTTACCATGGTATAAGGACAGAAAACATATGATCTTATCTGGCTGCCCCAGGCGATATCCTTTTGCTCGCCCTGTATCTGATTCAGTTTTTCGGCCTGCTCTTTCTCCATCTTCTCCAGAAGCTTCGCTTTGAGCATTTTCATTGCCATTTCTCTGTTCTGAAGCTGCGATCTTTCGTTTTGGCAGGCAACAATTATTCCCGTGGGTATATGTGTAATGCGTACTGCCGAAGAAGTCTTGTTTACATGCTGGCCACCAGCACCGGATGCACGGTACACGTCCATTTTTAAATCATCCGGATTAATCTCGACAGTTACCGAATCATCTAATTCAGGCATAACTTCCATTGACGCAAAAGAAGTGTGTCTTCTTCCTGATGAGTCAAAAGGTGATATTCTGACTAAGCGGTGAACTCCTTTTTCGGATCTCAGATACCCATATGCGTAATCACCTGCAATACTTGCCGTCACACTTTTAATACCGGCCTCATCACCGTCAAGCATATCCAAAATCCGAACAGCAAAACCATTTCTCTCGGCCCAACGTGTATACATCCGGAAAAGCATCTGTACCCAGTCCATGGCCTCGGTTCCTCCAGCCCCCGCATGCAGAGTAATTATGGCATTATTGGCATCATATTCGCCCTTCATAAGGGTTTCCAGCCTAAGCTTTTCATATCTCGATTTAATGTCTTCAAAACTGGTATTTACTTCTTCAAAAATTGTATCATCTTTTTCATCCAGTCCAAGCTCAACAAGTGTTAAAATGTCTTCGCAATCATTGAGCAGTTGTTGGTAATTCTGTAGTTTGTTTTGAAGACTTTTTGTGCGTTGCAAAACTTTTTGTGAATTTTCGGTGTCATTCCAGAATTCCGGCTCTGCTGCCCTGAGTTCTAATTCTTCCAGCTCTTTTTTTATTTCGGGCAGGTCAAAGTGAATCCCCCAATTCTTTGATGTTTTTTTCGAGCACTTTAAGTTCGATACCTTTTTGTTCCAGCTCTAACAGGCTCATATCTATCATTCCTTCCATTAATAAAATCTGCTATTTAAATGCCTATTTATTATACTTACTATCATAACATTTTACAATGGTTATACAACCTTGTCCTTTACTTGTAATATTGTAATGGCTAACTTATAATAGTGTAATGGAAAAAGTAGTGAATTGTATTAAATGTCAACACTATTATATTACTTGGGATAAGAACTATCCAAAAGGCTGCCGGCTTTTTGGATTTAAAGGGCAAATCATGCCTTCCCAGATGGTAAAATCGTCCAGCGGTGAAGAATGCAAAGGATTTCTAGCTAAAAAAAATAATAAATGATAATTAATAAGAAAACTAAGGTCCATTTAAAAGGACAACTACAAAACCATAGGCTAGAATTAATTGAGAAAAAATAAGGAAGCTTAAAATAAGCCTCCATAATTTTAATTGGCGATTTTTCAGCTTATCAGCAGATTCCACGATCACAACCTCTTCCGCAGCCTTTTCCGTCAAAAATACCCGGACAGAAGCATATAATAAGAACAATTATGATAATTAACCACCATATATTGTCGCCTCCGAATATACCTCCACCGCCGCAACAGCAATCTTGTTTACAACAATCACCCATAATAACACCCCATCCTGATTCAGCCTTCTTCATCTTATGCAAAAGACCAGCGGGGTGACACTTGTTTAGGCACTAAATCTCTTGAGCATTTCCTTATACAGCTCTTTATATTCTTTTGCCGAGTTTTGCCATGAAAAGTCCTGATTCATGCATCTCCTGATAAGGTTTTCCCATTCTTCTTTATTGCGGTATATTTCAATGGAACGTGCAACAGCATCCTTCATTTCGTGAGCATTATAGTTTGCAAAGGTAAATCCGGTGCCTTCTTTGGTAAACACATTATATGGTTTTACCGTGTCCTTCAGCCCTCCCGTTTCCCTTACGACAGGAACAGTTCCATAGCGCATGGAAAATATTTGTGAAAGGCCGCAAGGCTCAAACAAAGATGGCATAAGATACATATCACTTGCTGCATACAAACGCTGAGCCAATACACCGTCATATTTAATATTTGCCGAAACCTTTCCGGGAAGCTGGCTTTGGGCATACAAGAAGAAGTCTTCATATTTCTTGTCGCCTGTACCCAATACAACGAACTGTATCCCTAAATCAATAAGTTCCCAAAGCATATTTTGGATTAAATCTAAACCCTTTTGGTCAACAAGGCGGGATATAAAAGAAACCAGAGGTACATCATCTATTATATCCAAACCGAGCTCCTGTTGAATCTTACGCTTATTTTCGTATTTACCCCTTAAATCATCCTGGTCGTAGTTGGCGTAAAGCCTTTTATCTGTTTTGGGATTGTTAGTTTCGTAATCTATTCCGTTTATAATGCCATACAAATCATTGGAACGCCGTTTAATAAGATCCTGAAGATTCTCTCCAAAAAAATCATATTTAATTTCTTCAGCATAGGTATGACTGACTGTACTGATTATTGACGAATAAGAAAGTCCCGCTTTCATAAAGTTTATATTATCGTAAAATTCAACTCCATCCACGTTGAAATATTTCCAGTCCAGGCCAAGCAGATCACCAAGAATACACTTTGGAAAAATCCCCTGATATTTGAGGTTATGTATAGTAAACAATGTATGGATATTCCGGTAGAATCCACCCTCCCGATCCCTGTAATGAGCATCAAGAAGAAGACTTACCATACCGGTCTGCCAATCATTAAGGTGAATAATGTCCGGCTTAAACCCTATAACGGGCAAAACCTCCAAAATTGCCTTACAAAAGAAACTAAACCTCTCTCCGTCATCATATAAGCCATATATGCCATTTCTGAAAAAATAATACTCATTGTCAATAAAATAATATGTCACACCTTCATAATCCAGCTTAAATATACCGCAATACTGCTTCCTCCATGACAGATCAACCTGACAGCTTCCAACGAACATCATTTGAGAGACATATTTTGCATCTATCTTACCGTACTTAGGTAGAACCACTCTAATATCAATATCCAGAGCTTTAAGTGCCTTGGGAAGGGAACCTGCCACATCTGCCAGACCACCGGTTTTAATAAAAGGATATACTTCAGATGAAGCTAACCATACTTTAAGTTTATCCATGGCCTTAATTCCTTTCTTAAAGAATTATAATAATTAATCTCTAAATAATATACCACTTTATTCCATGAAATCACCAGCATTCTGTGTTGAATAAACTAATTAATAATATATAAAACTAATCCGGGAGGGATGCTATATGGACAAAAAAAATAAACGGTCTGATATCTTAAGCAAGTACCGTGCTTATGTTACTAATGCAGCTACAGAAATTAAAGAAACTATAACTGAGGGGCAAATACCTTATGCATCCGATGAAGCTGTAGAGGAAGCACGTGATTGGGTAAATAACGGAAGCCAGCTCTAAACCGGGGGCATATGCCCCCGGTAATCTAAGATGCCCTGTTTAATTAACAAAAGTGTAATTCATACCGGAATTGTTATCCCAGTTTTCTACAGAATCCTTAAAGGCCACGTTTATATTTTTCCCTTGTTCTATAGGGAAAACTGCTTTAAAAGTACCTTCTCCTTCTTTTTTCAATTGGATAGTGGATACTCCTTCCCAATTTTGATTACTTCCAAAGCCATACACACCATGAACTTCCTGAGCACCACTTTTTGCAAGCAGTCCTGAATAACTGATTTCTGCCTGTGTCTCGGACAATTTTTCAAAGGCAACACCGGATTTTGAATATGATTGAATACCATACCTGGAAACATTATTTGCCAGCTCTTCGGAATATTCTTCTTTAAATGACTTGCTGCTGTTTTTCTTCATATTGCTTTGTTTTTCGTTCTTAACATTATTCATCATCATATTGTCAAAAATACTCATAGATCTAATCCTCCTTTCAACTATTTATTATTTGATTTTTTTATTTTTTTATTACATGGCAAAAATCAAATAAAGGCGTTGAAAAGAGTGCGGAGCGCAGCGCTCCCACTGTCATACCGGATGTTAGCGAAGGATCATATTGAATTTTGTGTATACAGAGAGGTGCCTGTAGAGTGAGTCAAATGCGCCGCTCCGAAAATCCGTCCGGGATTTTAGTCGCGTAGCTACGCAATCCATGCTCCGCTGACGCCATTTGACATCACTCACGGCACCTATTGCGTTTAAAGTAATCCTGAGCATTACTTATTTCATCATTCTGAACGAGCCGCAGCACCCTGCTGTCATCCTGAGCGAAGCGTAGCAGAGTCGAAGGATCTTTCACGTTAATGATAAGATTCTTCGCTTGCTCAGAATGACATAAAGGCCAACAATGATATTACATGTGAAATTCAATATGGCTTTACCGCAGCAAATGACAGGTCAACGAATAAAGGCTTCAATAAGCTTCACTGCGTTTTCCACATCTTTCATATCAACAATTTCGGCTGAATTATGAACATTTCTTGTGGGAACAGCTACTCCCCCCGAGGGGATTCCTCCTGCGGTGGTATGTATGCTCCCTGCATCGGTACCACCATGAACCAGGATTTCGAACTGATGAGGAATATTATACTCCTNTGCGCATTTTATTAAGCGGTCTTTAATCTCAGGATGGGCAATAACGCTTCTGTCTTTAATTTTTATTGCTGGTCCGTCTCCAATATTCACAGTCATAGGTTTACATTCAGGTGTATCTCCTGTTGTTGTAACATCCACTGCTAAAGCCAAATCCGGCATAATCCCATAAGCAGCTGTCCGGGCTCCTCTTAGTCCAACCTCTTCTTGTGCCGTAAAGACATAATATATTTCATTATCAGTCTCAGGCTGATTTAAAGCTGTCTGCACAAGAATAGCACATCCGATTCTGTTATCCATTGATCTGGATATGATTCGTCCGTTCTGCAGGGTTGTTCCGGATTCAAATACGGCCATATCTCCGACACTTACAAGCTTTTCTGCATCTTCTTGTGATTTAGCTGCTATATCAATATACATTTTTTCAAGCTTTATATTCTTTATATCATCAATGTTTTCCTCATACCAAATAACACCCACAGTCCCATTTTCAAAGATTACACGCTGACCCAGTATAACAAAGGGATTAATCCCTCCTNCACCACTAAATCTTAAAAAACCTTTTTTATCAATATAGGAGACAATAATACCTATTTCGTCCATATGGGCGGCTAACATAATCTTCTTACCACTGCCTTTTTTAATACATATCAGATTTCCCAGGGCATCGGTTTTAATCTCATCAACCTTACCTTTTAATATATCGCCTATTAAATCAGCTACTTTTCTCTCATTTCCCGATGGACCAAAGGTATTTGTTAGTTTATTTATTATATCAAACATTTACTTTTCCTCCTTGTTCGCGATAAAGGGTAATTGATGTTGGAAGTGTCTCCAGTACTTTCTTCGCAAGCTTTATCATGTTTTCAAAATCATTAATATCCATAACGGATACGGGAGAATGTATATATCTGCATGGAACAGCTATTACTGCTACCTTTACTCCTGTGCCACCGGCCTGAATTCTCCCTGCATTTGTACCACCGGTAATTGTTTTTTTAAACTGATAAGGTATCCCGTTCAGTTTGGCGGTTTCATTTATATGCTTAAGCAAATCCTTGTCTGCAATTACTGACCTGTCCATAACAGTAATTGCGGGACCATTTCCGCAAACAGTACTCATACCGTATTCTTTAGTATCAGGAACATCATAGCATGTAGTACCTTCCAGCACCAGAGCAATATCAGGCTGAACCTGGAATGTTGAAGTTTTAGCACCCTTTAGACCGATTTCTTCCTGTACTGTAAAACAACCGTATATGTCACTTTCATATTTATGCTTCAAAAGCTCAATGAGAGCGGCACA
>JGI24711J26586_10001608_pt1 | contig 17103 bp, 18 predicted proteins | sample BioPla3DNA1_FD_26586 | JGI IMG/M metagenome (IMG submission 26586)
TATTATAGTTTTTTTTAGTAAATATAATATTCTTTTATATTATTATATTAAATGATTTCTATATTTATATTTTCTCTTATGTTTATTTTTAAACTTATCTTTTTCCAAAAATTATATTTTTGTTTTGTATTAAAATTTTTACTATTTTTATAAAGATATTTTTGTATAACAAAAATACTTGCATTAATATCTAGGATAAAAATTTGATTTTATTNTATTTTTTCTTTTGCATTCCTCTACTAATAGAGATGAGGGATTTGGTATGGGAGATCTGTTTTAAAATAAAATAGGTATATGCCTCTACTTATAATAGATCCCATATACCTATTTTATATAATTAATCTAACATTTTACCAAAATCAACTTTCTGTCTATCCTCTTTATATCCTGTAGCAGATGCATATTTTGCTAATTTAATGCTCTCTTCACCTGGAGATCCTTGAGAAAAAACATCAATTCTTAAAATTTTATCATTATTTTTCTTAGCAATATGTACAGCTGCGCTCCTACATATATCCCTTTTTATGCTATCTGTTAAACTTGGATTATCCCACTCTTTTCTTGATACTATTATTCTTCTTTTTTTAATATCTACAGATTTAACTATTCCTCTTGACTGCCATAATGCTATATCTTTATCTGCTGTGACACCGTATTTCTCTATTTTTTTGCTAGAAGATGTAACTGCATCTATAAAGTTTTCTTTTCTATAAGGATCTTTAAAAGTAAATATAAGCCCAGCAATTGCAACCCCTGCTATAATAATATTGCTTATTTTCAAAATATACACCTCTCTTTTTATATTATATATCCTTTTTGTAAATAAATTCATCTTTCACTTATAGAAAATAAATGAAAGATGAAAGTTTTTTAATAATGTATAAATTACTTAAAACTTATTCATTTTGTAATACTTCTAGAATTCTACTTTGTGATATCTTTCCTGCTTGTGCATCTAAGGCTAAACTTGAATTAGTTGAAATATCACTTACCATTTGCTTAAATTTAGATATATCAAATTCTGATGTAGCAGCTTTAGTATTCTCATTTGCAATTTCTCGCTGTTTTACCTGTACCTGCTCACTATAACTACTTAATGTTAATTCAGTTTTATCAGTTGAATCTAAATCTGTTTTTTTTAAGTTTTCATCAGTTTTAACATCTTTTTTACCATCACGTTGCTCTACATTTTTGAAATATGCTCCTCCATAAGCACCACTTACTAACATTCTAAACACCTCCCTGTTTAATTACTCCCCTATAAGTAGTATACCACCATTAGTACTTTTTTTCAATGGTATTTTATTTTTTTTTATCAAAATAATTTTTATCAAAATTTGTTCCTACATTCCCGTAATATGTTTTCTTTAGTTTTTCCTCTGTTTTTATACTTTTTATATCATTTTGTATTTTTTCTATATACATTCTATATTCATTATTTATTTCTTTCTCTTTAAATTGAATTTTATTTATTAGAACTATAAGATTATTTTTTATATCATTTGATAGACCGTTTTTATCTATTTTATTAATCATATCCATTATAATTTTTTTTTTATCTGTGAACTTTGTTATCTCTCTATCGTTTAAATCTCCTTTTTTTATATAACTATATTCATTTTCAACAGTATCTAGAAACTCTTGATATAATTTTAATATCTCCATATTTTATCTCCTTGGTCTTACACCGCCAGTTTTTTTAACCGCTTCTTGCCAAGCGGATTCTAATTCTTCTAATAGTGATTGAACCTCGCTTATAATTTCAATATCTTTTTTTATATTTGCTTCCAATAATTTTCTATTCATATATTCATATAAACTACTTAAATTTTTAGCTATCTCACTACCTGATTTCATATCCAAAGAAATAGTAAGTTCTGTAATTATATCTTGTACTTTTATTAGATATTTATTTGCCTTTATGAAGTCCTTATCTTCAATTGAAATTTTTGATATTTTACAAAATTTTATNGCACCTTGATATAACATAAGGATAAGTTGTCCAGGAGTTGCTGTCTGTATCTGTGTAGTTTTATATTTATCGTATGGATTACCTACGGCCATTTTGTTTCCTCCTTTTTATTACATCACAAATTTTCCTATGAATCCTGCATATCTTCCTTTGTATGTATGTTCATTTATTTTTTCTTTTAAAATTTCATCTTCATTTATATTTTTTAAATAAAAATAAAAATTAGAAATAAGTGCCAAAGTTATAAAAACTTCACCTAAAACATCAAATAATGTAAAAAAGAAAATTTTTATCATATCGCTATTATCCACCAATATCACTGATTGCATATAAAAATTAGTTACTATAATTAACACATATATCAATACTTGAGCTATTACAGAGATGAAAAATTTACTATTTTGCCATAAAATTTCTTTTATTTTAATAATTCCATATTTCCCACCCTCTTTATTTACAGCAGCTGGTGTAACTGCACTTAATAAAAAAAGAGGAGCTCTATATATTATTATCGGCAGAATACTTATAATTATTAATATTTTTGAATATTTTTCATCTATCCCTGCACCAGATATTACAATTGGTAGAATTGTAAAAAACATTACAAGTATGAAATCTACTATAAAAATAGTAAATGAGTGAAAAATATTAAATATTGTATATGGAAAATTTTTAGTTGAATTTACAAAGATCGCTTTAAATCCCACTTTAGATAATTTTTCATAATCTCTTGCTACTCCCAATATACCACTAATAAAAAATATTTGGAAAAAAACTGGTGTTAATATAGTAAAAAAGTTTGATTTTAAAGGTGACATTATAATTGCTACAAGCAATATTGCCCATATAATTAATGGATTCTTTTTTAAGAATATTCTCATCTCTTTGTATGATTCATTCAAATTACTTCACTCCGTTTTCTATTGTATCTAAAATTTTTATAACTTTTTTTGTCTCTTTAACATCATGTACTCTTAAAATTGATGCACCATTTTTTATTGCAATTGCAGCAACTGCTAAACTTCCAATTAGTCTATCTTCCACTTCTTCATTTAATATCTTTCCTATAAAAGATTTTCTCGAACCTCCAACAAGAATCGGATATCCTAAACTTTTAAGTTCTTTTAATTTATTAATTATCTCGTAATTTTGAGATAATGTTTTACTAAATCCAATACCTGGATCAATTATTATATTACTATTTCTAATTCCTGCAATTTCTGCTATATTTATACTATTTTTAAAATCAATACATATATCCTCTATTAAATCATTATATTCTTTAGTTTCATGCATACTAGAAACATCACCTTTAATATGCATTATAATTGCTATAGCATCGTGATCTGATATTACTTCGGCTATTTTTTTATCACCTTTTAATCCTGTAATATCATTTACTATAATAGCTCCATTTTTTAATGCTTCTTCGGCAACAGAAGATTTATATGTATCTATTGATATAGCAATATCTACCTCTTTATTTAATCTTTCTATAATAGGTACCACTCTATCTAATTCCTCTTGTTCAGTTAAAATTTTAGCACCTGGTCTTGTTGATTCAGCACCAATATCGATTATATCAGCACCTTCGTTTTTCATCTCAATTGCTCTTTTAATTGCTAAATCGACATTATTATATTTTCCACCATCAAAAAAAGAATCAGGTGTAATATTTAAAATTCCCATAATATATTTGTTTTTATTAAAATCAAAAGAATAATTTCCTTTTTTAAAAATAGGATACTCATTATTATATCTATGTAATGTTTGTTTTATTGATTCACCTACTCTATCAAGACCAAATTCTTTTGTTTGTAAATTATAACATAATAATTTATATTGATAAAGTGTCGCTAAAATTAATACATCTGATTTTGTTGTATTAAACATTGCTACATCTGGAGATACAATTGCTTCTGCTCCGATTATAAGAGCTTCCTCTCTTAATAGGTTTGCAGCACGTACACTTAGATCAAGTATTTTTACTGCCTTATATAAAGATTTTTCAGTAAACATATTTAATTTAGTTGTATCTCGATTTATTTTTTCTATTTCTTTAATAGCCGTTTTTATATCTAATATATCTAATATTCTAGTATTTACAGTACTCATTACAACACTACTATTAATATAATAGTAGCTCTCACCTCCTAAATTAATTATTTTTCCACTCCAAATTTACCTAATCTAGAGTCTCTATAGTCTTTTAATATTGCATATGCAGTCTGTTCAGTTCTTAAAATACCACCCTTTTGAATATTCCCCATTTTTATACTTACCCTATCTATAATTTCAGAGTTACTAAATTCATCTATAGATTCTTCTATTTTATATCTTTCTCTTATTACAGACAATTTATTTGACTTTCTAAGGTAATTTATAAATTCATTAGTTATATATTCAATATCTAGTATGTCATCTTTTATAGAGCCTACAATTGCAAGGTTTATACCAACTTGCTCACTTTCAAATTTTGGCCATAAAATCCCAGGTGTATCTAATAATTCATAGTTTGATTTTATTCTAACCCACTGTTTCCCCTTTGTAAAACCAGGTCGATCTCCTACTCCTGTAGCTTTTTTACCAACTAATATATTTATTAATTTTGATTTACCGACATTTGGTATTCCAGCGATTAAGATTTTCGCCGTTGTATTTAAAATTCCCCTTTTTAACATTTTCTCTTTTTTCTTATTAAGAAATTTATTCATTATTTCATAAAGTTTTTTTATATTTTGTCCTGTTTCTGCGCTAATATCCAAAACCTCATCTGCTAAATTGTTTTTTATAAAATACTCTCTCCAATAATCAATTTCACTTTTTGTAACAAGATCTGATTTATTTAAAAGTAAGATTCTATGCTTATTTTTAGTTATTTTTTCTATATCAGGATTTTTACTACTAAGAGGCACCCTTGCATCTACAATTTCTAAAACAATATCTATAATTTTTAAATTTTCTAAGATCATATCCTTTGTTTTTTTCATATGCCCTGGATACCAATTTATACTTGTCATACTCAATTTTATTTTACTAGTAATTTAATATATTTACTAGCAAATTCACCTCCATTTTTAGTATTTAATTATCATCTTCTTCTATTTCATAAGGAGATTCTGAGTCTATTATCATTACAATTTCACCTTTAATACCTTTTTCCTCTATTTTTTCTATTAATTCACTTACTCTTCCTCTGATTACCTCTTCATATATTTTAGAGATTTCCCTTACAATTACAATGTTTCTTTCCCCTAGATAAGTTTTAATATCATTTAAAGTTCTAATTACCCTATGTGGAGATTCAAATAATACTATAGTTCTCTCTTCTGACTGTAATTTCTTAAATAAAGTTTGTCTTCCCTTTTTTTTCGGAAGAAATCCCTCAAATGCTATTCTTCTCATGTTAACACCTGAAATAGAAGAAGCTGCTGTCATTGCACTGGCTCCTGGTATAGCAACTACCTTTATATTTTCATCGTGTGCTAATTTTACCACTTCATATCCTGGATCAGATATACAAGGAGTTCCTGCATCTGTAGTTAGACCTATTTTTTTCCCCTCTTTTAGAAGATTAATTATATTTATAGATTGATGCATTTTATTATGTTCGTGATATTGATATACTACTTTTTCAATATTATAGTAATTTAATATTTTTTTAGTTACCCTTGTATCTTCAGCAAAAATATAGTCTACCTCTTTTAAAGTATTTAATGCTCTGATTGTTATATCTTCCATATTTCCTATTGGAGTCGCTATTATATAAAACATCGTNTTTATTAGAATAATCTAATAAACTTCACCTCCTATTTATTATTATTATGAATTAATATCCCTTTTAAAATATTTATTGCTGTATTTAATTGTATATCCTCTGGTTTGTTGATTTTATTTTCTGTATTTTCCTCTTGCACTGTTTTTTCTTTATTCTCTTCCGATTTATCCACCTTATTTTTTTCAATTTTTTTCTTGTTTACATTATCTTTTTTATCAGATTTTTTATCTGTTTCCTCTGATACAATATTTGTAATTGTACCATCAAACGGGATAAAATTAGAAGATTCTTTTACATAAATATCTGGTTCAATCCCTTTTTTATGAATACTTTCCCCAGATGGTGTATAATATTTTGCAATAGTTAATTTTAGAGCATCTCCATCATTTAAAGGTACCAGANTTTGAACAGAACCTTTACCAAAAGTTTTTTCCCCAACTAATAACCCTCTTTTATGATCTTTAATTGCACCAGATACAATTTCAGATGCAGAAGCACTTCCGCCATTGATAAGGACAACTAAAGGAAATCCTGTATACGCTTTACCTTTTCTATCATATTTTTCCACTGTATTCGATCTATCTTTTACTGTAACAATTGGATTTTTATCTACAAATAATGACGAGATATCTATTGCTTCTTTAAGAGATCCACCAGGATTATATCTTAAATCAAATACTAGACCTTTCATATTTTTACCTACTAATTCATCTAATGATTTTTGTACATCTTTTCCTACATTTTCACTAAATTGAGTTAGTTTAATATATCCTATTTCATTATCTATCATTGAGTGTTTTACATATTTTAATTTAATTAATGATCTTACTAATTCAACATCAAAACGTTCATTTCGTTCCTCTCTTAAAACATTTATTTTAACTTTTGTATTTGGTTTACCTTTTAATTTTTCTACACACTGCTCAANTGTAAGATCAAAGGTAGAAACATCCTCTATAGATATTATTTTATCATTTGGTTTCATTCCAGCTTTATATGCAGGTGTTTCATCAATTGGAGATACAACCGTTAGATAATTGTCTTTTTTTGTAACAACCATACCAACTCCAGCATATTCACCTTTCATATCTTCACTAAAGCTTTTCATCTCTTTCTCAGGAAAATACACCGAATGTGGATCATCTAAAGAATCCATCATCCCTTTTATCGCTCCATGTAATAACTCTTTTTTATCAATATCTTTTTCACCAACAAAATTTAATATTATTACGTCCATTATATCTGAAATTTCTTTTAACTCAGTTAAATTATTCATAAATCCTATTGTAGGTACATTTACTTCCTCGCTTACATTTTTTGTGTATAAACTAGTTACCATAAATAACATTATAAAAATTAATAATATTTTTTTCAATTTTAACACCCCTTATATATTTTTATTTTATATTAATTCTCTATCTAATTTAAAATTATTTTCCACTCTACTAAACAGAGCTAAGTATTCTATATTTCCTTTTACACCTGTTATTGGAGATTTAATTAAATTATTTAGATAATATTTATGTTCTTTGGCATTATTAATAACTACTTCAATAGCTCTTAAATGCTCCTTTTCATCTTTTACAATTCCACCTTTTGTTATATTCTCTTTACCAACTTCGAATTGAGGCTTTATAAGTGTAATTATATTTCCACTTTCATTTAAAAATTTTTCAAAATATAATATTATTTTAGTAAGAGAGATAAACGATACATCAATAACAATAATATCTACTTTTTCATTATCAAGATCATCTAATTCAAGATTTTTAATATGCATATTTTCTATTGACTTCACTTTATTGTTTTCCCTTAGTTTCCAATTAAGTTGATTCGTACCTACATCGACACTATAAACATAACTTGCACCATTTTGTAATGCACAGTCTGTAAAACCACCTGTTGATGCACCTATATCTAAGACTCTTCTATTATTAAAATCTATATTAAAATCTACAATTGCTTTTTCTAGTTTTAATCCTCCTCTACTTACATATTTAAGAGTTTCCCCTTTTATTCTTATATTAGATTCCTCTTTAATTAGAGTCCCTGCTTTATCAATCTTTTTATCATCTACAACAATAATTCCTGCCATAATAGCACTTTTTGCTTTTTCTCTTGTTTCAAACAATCCTTTTTTTACTAATAATATATCTAACCTTTCTTTCATAATTTTATTCCTCTCTATTTCTTAAGAATTTACAAGTTATGAGTCAATTTATATAATTATACTATACTCATAACCAATATTTCTTAAAAAACTTTAAAATCTTTCATATAATTAATCAAAGATATCTGTAATATTAGTTCTTCAAAGCCTACTTTTTCTACCTTGTAAATTAAGTTTTGTATCTCGTTTATTCTTTTTGTAAAAAAACTATCTCCATCAGGTATTTTGCCTTTTCTTAAATAATGTTTTATTAAATCTCTATTAGTTTTTAATTTTAATTCTTGTTTTGCTCTTTTTAGTCTATCTGTTATAATTCCTTCGGTATAACCTGTCATTTTAATTATTTCTTCTTTTCTGTATCCTTCAGACATAAGTTTTACTATTTTTTTAGCTCCGATTGGTGTTATTCTATGGTACAATGCAGAATATTTATCTGCTTCATGTACTATTCTTGCCTCTAAAGTTTCTGGCCTTACTTTTCCCCATCTACCGTGATGAGATACAACAATATGTTTTATATGTGTTTTTATCTCCTCTTTTATCTTTAAATTAAGCATATCTTCTACTTCACTTAATATAAATTCAGCTTCTTCCTCTACTAATTCAGGATATTTTCTCATTACATTACTATGAGAAATATTTGAATCGCTAAGCCTAAGTGTAGCTTTTGTAGTATCATGAATTATAACACCAACTACTAATGCAAAAAAATCTATCCTTTTACTTGCTTGTTCCATATTGTTTGGATAGTCTTTTTTTATATTCCATACAGCAGTTCTTAAAACATCATATGTATGTGTAGAAACTGTAATTCCTTTATCATCTACTAATTTTAACTTTTGAATAGTTGAATGCTGTAAAAGAGTTTTTATAAATAGTACCACTTTCTCGTTTTGCAATTTTTCCATACTAATTATTCCCTTCTTCCTAATATCCTTGCAGTTAATTTATCGCCTCTTAATCCTATCTCATCCATTATTTCAACTCTTTTACCCTGTTCTACAAAATTATCCTCTATCCCTATCCTTTCTATATTCATATTTAAATTAATATCATTTAAATATTCTAGTAACATAGATCCAAATCCGCCTTTTAGTATCCCCTCTTCAAGGGTAATGATCCTTTTATATTTTGATTTATTCACAATATTTTTAGCAATATATTCATAATCAAGCGGTTTAATAAAAATAGCTGAAACTATAGTTGGATTTATACCATTTTCCAAAAGCTTATCTCTTATTTCTAATATCTCTTTCACCATTGAGCCAGTTGCTAAAATAATCATGTCTTCTCCTTTATATAGTTCTATCCATTTACCATATTGAATACTATAAGTTTTATCAATATTATAAGCAATATCTCTAGGTATTCTAATTGATACAGGTCCCTTACTCTCTTTTATAGAATATTCTAAAAGCATCTCTAGATCATATTTACAGGCAGGTGCCGTTACTGTAAAGTTTGGAATACCTGATATATACGATATATCAAATACACCTTGATGAGTTTCTCCATCTTCGCCTACAATACCAGCTCTATCCACTATAAAAACAACTGGTAAATTTTGTATAGCAATATCATGTATTAGTGGGTCGTATGCTCTTTGTAAAAATGTAGAGTAAATAGATACAACTGGTTTTTTCCCTTTAATTGCAAGTCCTCCTGCAAAAATTACAGCATGTTCCTCTGCAATACCGACATCGTAACTCCTATCAGAAAATCTATTAAAAAAACTTTGTAATCCTGTTCCATTAATCATAGCAGCTGTAATTGCAATAATATTTTCATTTTGTTCTGCTAATTCACATAGTTTTTTTCCAAATACTTCTGAATAACTATTACAACTACCTTTTGTAACCTCACCTGTTTCTATATCAAATGGAGCTATACCATGAAATTTTTCTTTATTTTTTTCTGCGTATTTAAAACCTTTTCCTTTTTGTGTTTTAACATGGATAACAATAGGTTCTTTTATCTTATCTGTATCTTTTAATACATTTATTAACTTTTGAATATTGTGTCCGTCTATAGGACCACGGTAATTAAATCCAAGTGTTTCAAATAATGCCCCTGGATGAAAGAAATATCTCACAGCATGCTCTACTCTTCGTATTATATTTGCAATTTTATTACCAATTATTCCTCGTCTAAGGGATTTTTCTACATCAAATTTTAAATTATTATAAAATTTAGAGCTCATTGCATTACTAAGATTTTTCGATAATGCTCCAACATTTTCACCTATAGACATCTCATTATCATTTATAATTATAATCATATTTTTTGATGCTCCACCAATATTATTTATTGCTTCTAATGATATTCCGTTTGATAATGATGCATCCCCTAAAACAACTATAACTTTTTTATCCCTATTTGCTTCTGCAATACCATAACCTGCTGATAATGCATTTCCTGCATGTCCCGCAATAAAATGGTCGTGTTTACTTTCTCTTGGGTTTGAAAATGGATATAATCCTCCCTTTTTTCTAATTGTATAAAGTTTTTCATCTCTTCCGGTTAAGATTTTATGTATATAAGATTGATGTCCTATATCCCACAATATTATATCTTCAGGGGAATTAAAAACATAATGTAGCGCTACAGTAAGCTCTACTACACCTAAATTAGAAGAAAGATGTCCACCGTTTTTGCTTACAACATCTATTATTCTTTCTCTTATCTCTTCACAAAGTTCATATAGTTCATCTATTGTTTTTTTCTTAATATCCAATATTGTAATCACACTCAATTCTACATAAATACTATAATAGACGTAATTGCACCTAAAGTTGCTCCAAAAAATACCTCAACAGGTGTATGTCCTAAAAGTTCTTTTAGATTTTCTTCTATTATTTTTATTCCACGTTGCTCTTTTATATCTTTGATAATTTTATTTATTACATTCGCTTGTTTACCCGCAGCATGTCTTACTCCGGCAGCATCATACATTACAACCAAAGCAAGTACAAAACAAATTGCAAAATTAATAGATTTTACCCCATTAGGATCCACTTTTGCAACAGCTACCATAAGAGATACAACTGTAGAGGAATGCGAACTAGGCATTCCTCCTGTTTCTATAAATTTTTTTAAATTTATTTTTTTTTCTTTTATATAAAAATCAATTACCTTCCAACTTTGTGCTAGAAACCAAGCTATAAATACCGCATCAATAATTTTATTTCCAAAAATAACCCCTTCCATTACTTTATCTCCTTTAGTTTTTACTTTATTTCTTTTAGTTTTAAACTAATATCAGGTTTTTTCTCATTTTCCTTATAATATAGAATAGTTTTTCCTAGTATATGTATAATCTCTGCTCCGACACCTTCACTTAATATTTCTGCTGTTTCTTCTATTTCATCTTCTGAGTTTTGTAACATTTTGACTTTGACTAATTCCCGTTTTCGAAATAAATCTTCTAAACTTTTAATTACATTTTCATTAATACCATCTTTTCCAACTCTCATCATAGGTTCTAAATTATGTGCATATTTTCTTAAAAAAGCTCTCTGTTTACTACTTAAAATCATTAATAATCCCTCACTTTATATTTCCATAATAATCGGTAATATTACTGGGGACCTTTTTGTTTTTTCATAAAAATAGTTCCCTGCTACTTCTCTTACAGTATTTTTTATTACTGACCACTCTGTTATGTTATTTTCTTCATGTTTTTTCAATTCTTGTTTGATAATCTCTGTAGTTTCTTTTATAAGAGCTTCAGATTCTCTTGCATAGATAAATCCTCGCGTAATAATATCAGGCCCTGCTACCATTTCTCCTATTTTAGATGACATTGTCATTACTACTATAACAATTCCATCTTTTGCTAAGTTTTGTCTATCTCTTAAGACTATATTTCCTACATCGCCTACACCAATTCCATCTATTAATACTTCGCCAGATGGTACTTTTCCAGCGACTTTTATAGATGATTTCATTAATTCTATTTTTGCGCCATTATTTGCTATTATTATATTTTCTTTATCAATACCGCAACTAATTGCTAAATCTTTATGTTTTTTTAGATGTTTAAATTCTCCATGTAAGGGCATGAAAAATTTAGGTTTTATCATATTCAACATAAGCTTTAATTCATCTTGACTCCCATGACCTGATACATGTATACCAGAAACTTTTTCATATATAACTTCGGCATCATTTTTTAGTAATTTACTAATATTATTATGTACAGCTTTCTCATTTCCTGGTATTGGAGTTGCCGATATAATTACAGTATCCCCCTCTTTTATCTCAATATATTTATGCATCCCTTTTGCAATTCTAGACAATACTGCTAAAGGTTCCCCTTGTGTACCAGTACAAAGGATCACTATCTCATCATCTCTATAATTATCAACATCTTTTAGCTGGATTATCATCTCTTTTTCAAAATTTAAATACCCTAATCTAGAGGCAATATCAAAAACTTTTACCATACTTTTACCATCAATGGCTATTTTTCTATTTAATTTTTTTGAAACTTCTACAATTTGCTGCAATCTATGAACATGTGATGCAAATGCTGCTATTACAATTCTACCTTTTGCAGATTCAAACTCATCTTTTAACGCTTCTCCTACTCTACTTTCGGATTTAGTAAATCCCTCAACTTCAGAATTGGTACTATCCGATAACATTAAAAGTACCCCTTTTTCCCCATATTCAGAAAATTTAAAAAAGTCCACTCCTTCTCCATCTACTGGAGTTAGATCTATTTTAAAGTCTCCTGTATGTAATATTACCCCAATTGGAGTTGTTATTGCTATAGAATAAGCATCTGCTATACTGTGAGTTGTTGATATAAACTCAACCTTAAAGTACTTACCTATATTAAATTTATCTCTTCCTTTAATTTCTATTTTCGGTATACCATCAAAACTATTTTTCTTTTCAAATTTTGCCTCAGCTAATGCTAACGTTAATCTCCCACCATAAAGAGGTGTTTCTCTATGTATTTTATTATATAGATACGGCAATCCCCCAATATGGTCTTCATGTCCATGAGTTAGTATTATACTTTTTATTTTATCCTTATTTTTTTCCAAATAGGTAAAATCTGGTATTACTAAATCTATACCAAGAAGTTCATCATCAGGAAATGCTAAACCTGCATCTATAACTATAATTTCATCTCTATACTGAATCAAAGTCATATTTTTCCCAACTTCTTCAAGTCCACCTAGTGGTATAACATATAGTTTTTCTTCTTTTTTAGGAACAATATTTTTATTTTTTTTATCGTCTTTTATTTTAGGAGAAATTTTTTCTTTAAAAATTTCTATAATTTTAGGCTTTTCATCCTTTAAAGAATCATTTTTATTTGAGTAATTATTATTATTATTATTATTATTATTATTATTGTCTTTAAAATTTTTCATATCTATTTTCGATTGTTTATTCTCTTCATTACTATTTATATTCTCTTCATCATTATCTATATCATTTTTAGACTCTGGATTAGAGAAGATTTTCCAAACCATAAATTAACCCCCGTATCTCTCCAATTTTTTTAATACACATAATGATTCCCGGCATGAACGACTCACGATTAATAGAATCGTGTCTAATTGTAAGTGTTTGCCCTAATCCACCAAATATTACTTCCTGTGACGCTACAAATCCATTTAATCTTACGCTATGTATATTTATATCACCTAAAGTTGCACCTCTTGCACCTTTTATTAATTCAGTCCCTACCAACTCTCCACGATCTAATTTTACCTCTTGTATAAGTTGTGCCGTTTTAATAGCTGTGCCTGATGGAGCATCAAGTTTTGCAGGATGATGATATTCTATTATCTCAACCTCATTTAAATATTCTGCTGCTTTTTTAGAAAATTCCATCATAAGTACCGCTCCAATAGCAAAATTAGGTATTATCATAACATTTACATTTTTTTCATCTGAAATCTTTTTTAGATATTCTATGTTTTCATTTGATAAACCTGTTGCTCCTATTATTAAGTTTTTTCCTAATTCAATAGTTTTTTTCGCATTTTCAAAAACAGTATTTGGACCTGTTAAATCAAGAAATACATCAACTTTATCTGCAAGTTCTTCAATCGAACCATAGACTTTGTATTCTATGTTATCTATATTTTTAGTTTCATTTACAAAAAATATATCTACTATCCCCGATAATTGCATATTTTTATCTTTACTTATTGCTTTAATGGCTTCTTGTCCCATCTTTCCAAGACCGCCAATTATTCCAACTTTTATCATTTTTCCTCCTTCTTTATAAATATTTATATTCTACAACTATTATTTTATCATTTTCAACATAAGCTTTTTCTACAATATCTGATTTAGACTCTTCACTATCATTTTTAGTAAAAATATTTCCTATTCTAATTTGATTTGCTTCTAAACTAAGTGCTAAAATTATATTGTCGTTATTTCCACCATTACCTGCATGGATAATTCCTCNTGCTCTTCCGAATATGTATACATCTCCATCAGCAATTAGCTCTGAACCAGGGTTTAAATCCCCAACAACTACAATATTTCCTTTATACTCTATTCTTTGTCCCGATCTTATCGTTCTTTTAATTATAAGAGTTTCCATACCATTTTTATCTATTACTTCATCAGACTCACTATTTGAATAATGATTTTCCTCTTTTTTTTCCTCTTTTACTACAACAACTTCCTCTTTATACTTTATTAAATATAAATTATGACCAAACTTATCTGTAATTTTAAGAAAATCCTTATAATATTCCTTATCTTTTTCTTTTAATAAAAAATCTATATCTTTTCCAAAGAAAGATTTATTCATTAATCTTTCTTCAAATTCTGTAATGTCTTCTTTAAAATTTTTTATCTCAATAAGTACACCGCCGTTTACACCTTTTAACATTTTTATTAATTCACCTTCCTAAACATTATTCGATTTTATTACCATATTTTTTATAATACTCATTTAAAAATTCTTTTACCACTGGTGCGGCAACACCACCACCACCACCGGCTCCTTCCATAAAGCACGTAAATGTAATCTCTGGATTATCAATTGGAACAAATCCAGCAGCCCAAGCATGAGTGTCTTCATAATGCGAGTTCTGCGCAGAGCCTGTTTTCGCAACAACAACATGATCATCTCTTCTTAGGACTTTTGCTGTTCCGTGTGCACCATATACTACTCTTCTAAGGCCTTCTTTTACAATATTAAAATGTTTTTTATTCGTATCATATTTATACTCCGTTTTAATTATCGTTTCTTTCATTGTACCGTCATGCTCTTTTATTTTTTTTAAATAATGTGCACTGTATCTAATACCATTATTTGCAATCATATTATACAGCTGCAATATCTGCATAGGTGTTGTTAAAACATAACCCTGACCTATAGCCATATTTATTGTATCTCCTTGATACCAACTTTGTTTTTCCCGTTCCTGTTTCCATTTTTCAGTTGGGATTCTACCAGCTCCGACTTCATATACATCAAGTTCTACAGGTCTACCCAAACCAAATTGAAAAGATGTCTCTATTATTTTATCTTTTCCAATTCTATTGCCCATATTATAAAAATAAGTATTACAAGACTCCTCTATTGCTGTATACATATCAACTAGTCCATGCCCGCCTTTTTTCCAATCTTTCCATTCCCAGTTACCGATTCTATAAGTCCCAGTAGAATAATACTTCTCGTCTGGTGAGATATTAGAATCTAATATTCCGAAACATACAACTGGTTTAAATACTGAGCCTGGAGCATAACTCCCCACTGAAATTCTATTTGTAAGTGGCATATTTACATTATTCTGTATTTTTTCCCAATCATTTACCGACATTTTTGATGCTAATGTATTTAAATTATATGTTGGACTACTAACAGCGGTTATAATCTCACCTGTTTTTGAATCCATTGCAATAAATGCACCTTTCTTACCGTTCATAAACTTAGTCATATGTACTTGTAAATCTAAATCTAATGTTAAATATAGATCTTTTCCTGGGATTGCTTTTTTACTTTCAATCTCTTTTAAACCTATATTTTTCACATCTACCTCTACGTAATTAAACCCATNCTCACCTTTAAGTTCATGATCATAGTATTTTTCAAGTCCGTCTTTACCAATATTATCAGTTTTTTCATAGCCTAAATGCTTTAGACTATCGTACTCTGTTTGAGAAATTGCTTTTACATAACCAATAATATGGCAAGCAATGTCATTATATAAATATTTCCGTTTTGGATAATCAACTATATCTAAAAATGGATATTCTGAAAGTTTTTCCATTAATATATGAGCTTTTTTTTCTTCGAAATCGTCTAATATAACTAAATCATCAGGACTATAAATACTAAGTTTTTTCCCGCGATTTATAATTCCTTTTACACTTTTTTCATCAATCTCTAAAATTTTAGAGATATTTTTTGTGTAATCTCTTTCATATGCCTCTTTCATTGCCGATGGAATATAATAAACAGCATTATATTGTTTTTTGAAAAACTTTAAATGCTTTTCTTCACGACTTACAATCTCTAAAAATGAATATTTTTTTATATCCTTTATAATCTTATAATCAGTTTTATCGTTAAGTTTTTTTAATTCATATGCAATAATTCTTTTATTTTCATCTTTTTTTGTGAAATATTTTCTACTTTTACGTCCAAAACTTTTTACATATATATTATTATATTCTTCATCTAATAAATCTGCAATCTCTTTTAGTCTATCTTTTTTATAGTTTTGATACCCTTTTTTCTCTGTGAACACAAGCTTATATCCTGCTATATTAGTTACAATTAGTTTTCCATTTCTATCGTATATTTTTCCTCTTGGAGATTCTATTTTTTTTCTTTTAATACTATTATCCTCTGCTAATTTTTTATAGTAATCGTATTTAACTACCTGCAAATGATACATTTTTAAAATTAAAAGTAAATAAATTAATACAATTACACCAAAAAAAATATAAACTCTATTTTTTGTATCTTTTCCCATTTTCATTTCTTTTTTTTTCATAATAATTACACCTATCTAGAGAATTTTTTTTCAAATGTTACAAATAGATAATTATAAATAAATATAAAAATATACTGTTTAATCCAAAATATAAATACAAATTCATATTTTTTAAAAATAAGTATATATATATTATATAATAAAACTTCCACCAAAGTTATAATGAATATATTAAATTTATGAAAAAGGATATATT
>JGI24711J26586_10001614_pt1 | contig 17068 bp, 17 predicted proteins | sample BioPla3DNA1_FD_26586 | JGI IMG/M metagenome (IMG submission 26586)
TATATATTATATAATAAAAACTTCCACCAAAGTTATAATGAATATATTAAATTTATGAAAAAGGATATATTTAAACATTCTTTTTAATAAAATTGTAAACAATATAAAAAACATTATATCATAAGGAATGGTACTACTATATAAACTTATAAAAAAAGCAATTAACATATTATAGTAAAGTGCTTCCTCTTCGAATTTATAGCTTATATATCCCATAAAGCTAATACTTATAAAATAATATGGATACAATGAATATATTGAACTTTCTACTAGCATTAATATACAGACTGCTATATAAAATATTAATTTCATTTGCTTAACCTCATCATAATTTAGTATTTAACTCCATAATTCCTCTATTCTATAAAAATCCCGTGTATCCTCATCAAAAACATGAACAATAATATCTCCAAAATCGATTAATATCCAATTCGCATCTCTATACCCACTTATACTTAATATTTTTAAATTTTCTAATTCCATCTTTTCTGTTAATTCGTCTGCAATTGCCTGAATAGTTTTATTTGTGTTTCCTGTACAAATCACAAAATAATCCGCTATACTACTTTTCAATCCTACATTAATATCAATAATATTTTTTGCTTTTTTATCTTCCATAACTTTTTTTATTAATTCTACTTTTTCTTTCATTGAAATTGCCATTTCTGACAATATTCACCTCCTATTTTATTCATTTAAATTTATATTAATTCTTTCATTCAATTTTACATTTTCAACCATGTTATCTATCCCGATAAGTTTCGATATTTTTAGTGCAATATAGTAATCTACGGGATTATATTCTATACTTTTTTCTTCTATATTGGTTTTTATTTTTATTTGCTTTGTATTTCTATAATTATTTTTCAATGTTAAATACTCTTTCGAATTAAGTTTTGTATTACTCTGCACAACAATTTGTGTTAAAAATCCAACCTCTCTTCCTAGTATTATAACAGCATCAGCAATTGTCGGAACAATATAATCGGTTTTTATTTTAATATATTTTTCATCTAAAAGCTCTATTAATTCAACTATTTCACTTTCTTGTAATGAATTATTTATTATATAGCTATATCTGCTTACTTCATCATAGTTTGCTGCATTGTATTTATATCCTAAATTTTCACTTATTTTCTTGCCAATTGTATTTGCGGAACCAGATCTACCATTTCCATTTAATATGTCTATAATTTTATTTTTATTTTTATCATAAGAAATATTAAAATAATTTACTTCAAAAATACTTGCAAGTAAATAGGTATTTATATATTTTTTCCCGTCTAATTCTATTACAGGTATCTCTATTGCGTCATTATTAGTGTGATTAATATCGTAATTATATTCTTCGATCTTAACCGGTAAAATATAATTTAATTCATTAACAATTTCATCATAATTTTTTTTAGAAATTATTGAATTTATAGCCTTATCTTTACTTAAATAGATATCATTTTTTAGTTTTAAACACATTTTATTTTTATATAATATAAAAGTTTCATTTTTACTAATTATTATGACTTTATCAATCTCTTTTTCTATATTTTCAGTTTTATCTATCTCATTTATAATTTTTTTATCCGATTTGTATACAATATAAATTACAGAAAACAACATAAGCCATATTAGAAGAATAATAATTTTATTCATTTTATCTTGATTCTTCACAAATTAGCATCTCCTTTTCATAACCTATTATTTTTACTTTTACAATTTCGTTAATCTCTTTTTTACAATTTTTTATAATTGCTTTTAAATAATTTTCTGTATAGCCAACGGCATTTTGATTTTTTAACTCCTCAACTAATATATAGTCCGTTTTACCTATATTTTTCAATCTTTCTTTTAAGTACATCTCATGATTAAGTTTTTCTAATAATAGAGCTCTTTCATTTTTTATATTAGAAGGAACTTTCATTTTAAAACTTATAGCTTTAGTATTTTTTCTTTCAGAATATTTAAAAATATGTAAATCCGAAAATGAAATTTTATTTATAAAATTATATGTGTTTTTAAAATAATCATCTGTTTCACCTGGAAACCCTACTATTACATCTCCTGTGAACATTATATTAGGTATCTCTTCTCTAATTTTTGTTAACCTTTCTTCAATATCCTTGGTTTTATACGCCCTTCCCATTTGATTTAATATAAAATCATCACCAGATTGTAAAGATATATGTAAATGTGGCATAAGTTTTTTGTTGTTTTTTAACATCTCCACGAAATCATCAGTTAATCTGTCTGGATACACTGAGCCTAATCTTATTCTTGTAATTCCATCTATTTTAGAGATATTATCTATGATTTTTTCTAGATTAATATTTTCTGAATTTAAATCTAAACCATATGCTCCTAAATTTATACCAATTAAAATAATCTCTTTAAAGTTGTCCTTTGAAAGAGTTATTGCTTCGTTTAGTATACTTTCAGAAGTTCTACTACGACTTTTACCTCGTGCAAAAGGGATTTTACAATAAGAACAGTAATTATTACATCCATCCTGTATTTTTATATATGCACGATTCATCTCTCTATATGTTGATAGATTTAAGTCTTTAAATATATCTTCTAAATAGATATTTTCTACATAATTAATATCATTTTCGTTAGTTCTTATATATTCAGAAATAATCTTAAATATATGATTTTTATTACTATTGCCTACTATTAAGTCAATTTCAGGAAATTTTTTAAGCTCATCTCCGTCTGTTTGTGCATAACATCCTGTTGCGACAAGTATAGAACTGCTATTTATTTTTTTTGCTCTTCTTAATATATTTCGAGTTTTTCTATCAGCTATACTTGTTACAGTACATGTATTTACAATATATACATCTGCATTTTCATCAAAATTAACAATTTTTACATTATTATCTAAAAATTGTTGTTTTATTGATTCTGTTTCATACTGATTTACTTTACACCCTAAAGTATAAAAAGCAACAGTGTTAATGTACTTCATTTAATATTATTCCTCCTGCTACAATTGCTGCTGTTTCTGCTCTTAATATCCGTTTTCCTAAAGTTACTATAGAAGCTCCCTCTTTTATAAAATATTCTATTTCCGATTTATCAAATCCACCCTCTGCACCTATTATATATAATATTCTATCATTATTCGAGGAAATTTTTCCAATTTCTTTCTCCTCTTCATTTTCATAAAAAACTATCACTTTAGAGTACTTATTATATTCAATCTCAGTTACAGATTTTGGGTCGCTAATTTCGATAAATTTAACACCTCTGCACTGTTTTAGAGCTTCTTTTGATACTTTATCCCATTTATCCTTTTTTTTATCTATTTTAACTACATTTCTTTTGGTAATCAGTGGTATTATTTTATTTATACCTAATTCTGTTAATTTTTGTACAACAAGATCCATTTTATCACTTTTTAAAATCCCTATAGCAATATCAACCTTTGTTTTTTTAGAGTAATAATCTTCGTTCTTTTCAATAAGTTCTCCTATAATTAATCTATTTTCTATTTTTTTAATTTTAAAAAGATATTCTGATTCACCATCTATTGCCCTAAATAGATCATTCTCTCTCATTCTATATACATTTTTCATATGATTAATTTCATTAAGATCTCTTAAATTTAAAATATTATCATTTAAATCTTCTCTATTTATTATTACTGTTAACATTGTCTTCCCTTTTCATCAAAATTTTTTTCTTGTAATTCTTTTATTGATGTTTGTTTCATAATTTCAATAATAGAATTATTTATTTTTTTCCATAAGTAAATAGTTGTGCAATCTTTTCCAACACAACTTTGAACTCCATTGCCACAACTTACTATTTTTATATTAGATTCCAATGTAGAAAAAATATCATATACACTTATTTCATCTGCTGGTTTACTTAATCTATATCCACCATTTGGTCCTCTTTTAGCGTATATTATCTTATTTTTCTTTAATTTATATAATATTTGTTCTAAATATTGTACTGAGATTTTTTCATTTTCTGAGATTTCTTTGATCCTAACATAATAATCTTCTGTAACACAAGCTTTTGAAATATAGATTAAAGCTCTTAAGCCATATCTCGTTTTTGTAGTTATTTGCATACCCTAATCCCTTACTCTCAATCTTTTTTCGTTTTTATTTTCTGATGATAATTTTTCTAAAACAGCATCAGTTACATTTAATTGAGTTTTCATTTCATTTATAATAGTCATACCTTCTTTTATAAGATTCATTAATTTTTCTATATTTCCTAATTCTTGATTAATAAAGCCAGCATTTAAGTCCATTTGATTTGCAATTTCATGTGTATTTGCGGATTGTTGTTGTGCACCAGCAGCTACATCTTGCATCATATTATTTATTTTACTAATAGAATCAAGCATGATCGTTAAGCTTTCTCCTACAGAACTTGAACTTTCTGATCCTTCTGTAACAACTTCTGAGGCTTTATTCATTTTTGCAACTGCTTGTTTCGTTTGACTTTGAATTACTGTTACAATATTATTTATATTTTCAGCAGCTTTTCTACTTTCATCTGCTAGACCTCTTATCTCTTGTGCAACTACAGCAAATCCTTTTCCTGCTTCACCTGCTCTTGCAGCTTCTATAGCGGCATTTAGAGCAAGTAAGTTTGTTTGTTCAGATATTTTTGTAATTGATCCAATTATACCTCCAATTTCATTTGCTTTTTCCTCAAGTTTTATAACTGATTCAGCTGTAATATCAGTATTTTCTTTTATTTCTCCCATTTTAATAAGTGATTTTTCTACATTTTCAACACCACTTGTTGCTAATTCAACTGTTGATGAAGTTAATTCTAATGTTTTTAGAGATGTTTGAGCTGCTACATTTGCTGCTGAGGTGATCTCTTGTACTTCACCAGTTGTTTTTTCAAAGTTTCCTATAACTTTTCTATATACATTATTCTGTTCGCTTACTTTTTCTTCAAAACTATTTACTATTGAAAAAAGTTCTTCTGATTTTTTTAATAAAAACTCTTTATTTGATTTTATACTTTTTGCAATCTCGTCTTTTTCAGATTTTTTAGGTATTCTTTTTATTATCTCTTCGTATTTTTTCGTTAATTCGCTACTAAAGTCCTCTTCTAAATCAACATTACCTTGTGATAATTCCTCTAAAAATAATATATTTTCATTCTGTTTATCAATATATTTTTTTATAACTACCCAAGATACCGCACCTATAATTGCTATTTCTAAAAACGAGAACACCATTACTAAGAAAACATTTTCTGAAAAACTAACAACACTTAATAGATTTAAAACAACCACAGTCAGCAAGCTAAATACTCCTAAAATTACAATATTTCTTTTCATATTATCATCTCCTAAAATATTTTTATATTATTATTTTCATCTTCTTTTATTCCTACATGCTTATATGCATGAGAGGTTACTACACGACCTCTGCTTGTTCTTTTTATGAATCCTATTTTTACTAAATACGGTTCATACACTTCCTCTATTGTTCTTTTATCTTCACCTAGTAGCAAGGATAATGTCTCAATACCAACAGGTCCACCATTATAATTCATAATAATTCCTGTTAAAATCTCTCTGTCTAACTGATCCAGGCCTATCTCATCAACCTCTAAAAGTTCTAAAGCATCCTTAGTTATTTTAGAAGTTATAATCCCATCCCCCCTTATTAATGCATAATCTCTTACTCTTTTTAGAAATCTATTTGCAATCCTAGGTGTCCCCCTGCTCCTAATTGCAATTTCAGCAGCACCTTTTTTTTCTATACCAATATTTAATATTTTTGCTCCCCTTACGATTATTTTTGTTAAATCCTCCTCTTCGTAGTAATCCATTCGATGTGTAATTCCAAATCTATCTCTTAATGGAGAAGTTAATAATCCAGCTCTCGTGGTTGCCCCTACTAGTGTAAATTTAGGAAGTGCTATCCGAATCGATCTTGCTCCAGGACCTTTCCCGATTATAATATCTAACTCACTATCTTCCATTGCAGGATATAAAATTTCCTCTACATTTGAACTAAGCCTATGTATCTCGTCTATAAATAGTATATCATTTTCATCCAGTGAGGTTAATATTGCCGCTAAATCACCAGCTTTTTCCAATACAGGTCCGGAAGTTATTTTTAGATTAACTCCCATTTCATTAGCTAAAACCGAAGCTAGTGTTGTTTTTCCTAATCCTGGCGGTCCATATAAAAGTAGATGATCAATTGGTTCTTCTCGTAATTTTGCCGCTTCTATAAATATTTTTAATTTTTCTTTTAATTTATTTTGTCCAATATATTCATCAAATACCCTTGGTCTTAATGTTTGTTGTAAATCTTCTTCATATGTTTTTTCATTTGGAGATAATATCCTTTCATCCAAGTCTATCACCTTTTTTCATTTTATTTATATAATTTTTTATATCTATTTGCTTTGTCATGATTTTCCCTTGCACTATTATCCATTCCAAGCTTTATATATAGATCTCCAATAAAATTATATATTTCGTATTTTGCTTCAGTATATTTTTTTTCTAATAATATTTTTTCTAAATACTCTATACACTCTTTATACTTATTATCTAGTTTTTTTCGTTTTTTCCCATAAGTTAAATCTTCATTTTCTATTACAATAATTGATTTATTCATCTCTATAATATCTTGTCTTATTTTTCTATCTAGATCAAATGTATCATCTCTAATTTGTCTAATTTTTCTATATAAATTGTCAATATCTTTTTGTAATACTACAGAGTCTTTATCTTTTTTCAAGTTATCTAAATGTAATTCTGCCTCTCTAATTTCCCCTAGTTCTATAAGTTTTTTAATATCTTCAATATAGTTTGTTATTTCCAATTTATATTTTTCAATATTTTTCATAATTAAATTTATCTCTTTTATTTCACCTGCTTCGATTAATCTTATATTTTCTGTTATTGTTATATAGTCTTTTTTATAAAACGTTATTTTATATTCACCGGGCATTAGTTTTTTTTCAAACTTTTTATCTTTTATGAACTCTTTTTTGTCGTTAATAGATATTTCAAATTCATTTACATTAGATTTTACAAAAATATAAGNTTCAGGGTTAAGTTCTATATTTAATTCCCTTATTTCTTTATCCTCTATATATACTTTTTCTCGAACCTCAGTATATCCAAGTTTTTTATAGCTAATATTATATATTCCCCGTGGTATATCTGCAAAATAATATCTACCATTTTTATTAGCATATTGCCACATACCTAATTCTTCTATTGTAACAATTAAATTTTCATAATCATTAATTGTATTATTTATTCTGCCATATAGTGAAGTTTTTAAAGGTTCTATATCAATATTTACATTTTTTGTTTCTGTATTTTTATATAGTGTTCTATATTCTTTATATTCTTTAAAATTTTTTGCTCTAACTTTGATTATTTTTCTACCAGTTTTTTGATTTTCATCAGATTCTAGCTCATAATTTCCATATTCATCACATACTGTTTTTGCAATAATTTTATCATCATCTAGCAGCATTACCTCTGCCATACTATTAAATGGATACACAGTGCCACTTACTCTCACTCCTTTTATATCCCTTACCATTGCAACATCTATTTTTTCCCCTACACCCACACTCTTTAAGTGTAAATTTTTATACCCTTCTGATTCAATTAAAATATCGTACTTTTTACTCCAATCTAAATTTGAAAAAGAGTGAAGACCATTTTTCCCAGTTTCTTTTTTTAATAAAATACCGTCATCGCTATATATTTTTATAGTTATTGGTTGTGTATTTGGATATAAATCTAGTACAATATTATTTAAATCAGATAATTTTTTTAAAGTAATATTTAAATTTTCAATTTGATTGTTCTCTTTAATACTTACTACTTTTTCATAGTTTTCCTTCCCATAAGTTTTAATCTCTAATTTGTATTTACCAGTTTCTAGATTTTTAATCTCAAAGTTTTTCTTTATTTCTTTAATTTTTTCAATATATTTTAATTCGTCATCTTTATATAAAATTAAATACCCGTTATCTATCGGATCATTTAAATTTATTTTAATTATATTACCAGTTTTTGTTTGTAAACTAATAACTCCTAAATTATTATTTTCTATCTCTTTAATCTCAAAATTTATTTTTTTTGAAAATGACCCCTCTTGCATTACTTCACCACTGTATTTACCCGCTTCCAATTCACTTAAAGTATATTTATTTGATTTTAGAAGTATTCCATAAGGAAAATTATCTATTTTTAAATATCCATCTTTTTCACTTGAAGAACTTAATAATATTTGTAGTTTATATTTAGTTTTTTCTTGTTCTTGTCTCAGAATATAGTTCTCGTATTGAATATTTTTTTTAACACTTAGTTTCTTCCTAACATCATTTAAATTTTCTTTCTGAAAAATTAGAGTATAATCATTATCCATTTTTAGTTCCTTTATTTTAAAGTTTCCTAACTCATCTGTTATATCATATTCTCCTGTTTCTAGAACATATACAAATACTCCAAAATTTTCCATATTCTCTACACGTACATTTCCTATTAACTCTGCTCCGATTAAAGAGATGCATAAAAAAATTCCCATTATTAATATAATTATTTTTTTCATTTAATCACCCTTTTAGTTGCAAAATTATTATAATATTCTTGTAATTAGAAATTGAACCATACCTATTAATGCTCCTAATATAGCACCGATTAGCTCAATATGTTTTAACTCTTTTTTTGCGATTTGATAAACAATTTCTTCCTGTTTTTGTAATGAAAACTTCTCAACTCTCTCAATTATTAAATCTTGTATATTAATTTCACTTTCTAGTTTATCAACTACTATTTTAAAAAATTTATCTTTATTGGCCTCAATTGCATTTACAATAAATTCTTTAATTTTATTTTCCATATTATTATTGATAAACATTGTAGCCATTGGAAATTTAGATAATATTTCTTTTTTCAGATTGTTTTTTACTATATTTTCGGCTATTATATCGATTTCTTTATCAAACTCTATAGAATTAATTACATTTATAATATCATTTAATGATATTAATTCATTATCAATTGTTTCGGCTACATTTTTAGCTATTTCTACTCTTCTTTTAGGTATTAATCCTTGCAATTTAAAACCAATTAAATTTATCTCTTTGTATGGTTTAAATAATAATTTTATTGCAATATAATTAGTAATCCAACCTATTAAACTTCCTATTGACACAATTAAAAAAAACTCTAATACTATTTTCATTATATTTTAAATTAACATAAATTATATAAATTTACATTAATTTTATCACCACCTTTTTATGTAAATATCAAAAAAAACAATATTTCGAATTATTTTTTTTGATATTCAACTTTCGTAACTTACGAATTACGAAAGTTGAGTTATAATGTTATTTTTTTATAGTTTCTTTTTCATTATATTTTTCTAATTCTTCTGTTGCTTCTTTTTCTTCAATTTTTTTTATAGATAGTTTTATTTTTTGTTCTTCGTTATTTATTTCTATTATTTCAGCAGTAACTTCTCCGTTAATTTCAAATCTATCATCTAATTTTTTTATATAATCAATAGACGCTTCTGATATATGAATCATTCCATCAATTCCATTTTCTATCTCAACAAATATACCAAATACAGTTATATTATTAATATTTCTAGTAATTTTTTGTCCAATTTCATATTTTTCTACTATTTTTTCCCACGGACTTTTTTCTAATTGTTTTATTCCACCTTTTATTTTTTCATTTTCTCCATCTAGCTCTAATATTTGTAATTTTACTTTATCACCTATTTTAAATTTTTTCTCATCATCTTTTATCCATGCAATATCAGATATATGAACAAAAATATCTACTCCCTCTTCTGCTTTTACAAATATTCCAAAATCTTTTGATTCTACAATTTCACCCTCTACAATTTTACCTACTGGATATTTTTCATCAATATTTGTCCATGGATTTTTACTTAAATCTTTTACACTTAGTTTTAATTTTTTTTCCTCTGGTAATAATTCGATAATTTTAACTTTCACAACATCGTCTATTTTTAGGTAATCGTCAACATTTTTTAAACTTTTATCCCATGAAAGATCCGATATATGAATTAAACCCTCTAGCCCCTCTTCTAATTCAGCAAATGCACCAAATTTCACTGTTCTTACTACTTTTGCATCTAATATATCACCTATTTTATAATTATCAGAAACAAGTTCCCATGGATCCTGTTTTAGTTTTTTTATACTTAATTTTAAACTACGTTTTTCTTCATCTAGAGTAATAACTTTTGCTTTAATTTTTTCCCCTACAGTGAACATTTCATTTAAATTATCTATTTTTTTCCATGCTATTTCCGAAATGTGTATAAATCCTAAAATTGGACCAACATTTACAGATAATCCAAATTCTAATATTCCTTTTATTTCAACTTCTAATACATCATTTTCGTTAATATTATTCATATATTTTTTTTCTTCTTTTAATTTAACATCTTTTGCAGAAACAACAATTTTTTTCTTTCTACCATCTTTAAATAACTTTATTACAAGTTTTAATTTTTTCCCTATGATATTTTCATCATTTTTTGTAGATGATAAAGAGTTTGGCATAAACGCCATGAATTTAAGTAAATCAACAACATATCCACCATTTATTTTTTTTATAACTTTACCTTCTAGCACTTCTTCATTTTCATAAGCAGATTTTATGATTTCTAGATTTTTAACTTGTTCTATTGCAAGTCTTGACACTCTTACATAACCCTCTTTATCTTCTCTGTTTAAAACTAAAATCTCTATTTCATCGCCAATAGCATACTCTTCTATCTCTTCAACTCTAACTTTTCCTTCAGATTTACCACCTATATGTAAATATCCGTATTCAGAATCTTTTGAAATTATAACACCATTTTTTATTTGCCCATTTTCTATTTCAGGCATATACTCTTCAAGCATTTCCTTAAAATCATCTTTGTTTTCTCCTAAATTTCCCATTATTCTTCCTCCTCAAATTTTATACTCTTTATTTTATTTTCTATTTCTTCTATACTTTCTTTAGGTGTTGATGCTCCTGCTGTAATTCCTATACTCTTTGCATTTTTTAATACTTTTTTATCCAAATCGTTTAATTCGGTTATAAGATATGTATTTTTATTTATTTTCTTCGAAATATCGTATAATTTTTTTGTATTCGAGCTTTTTTTACCACCTACTACCAGTAAAACATCAACTTTACTTGAAAGTTCTTTTACTGATTTTTGTCTCTCATATGTAGCGCCACATATTGTTTTTTTTATTTCAATATTATCATAATTATTATTTATAAAGTTTACAATTAAATCATATTCATCATTATTAAATGTAGTTTGAAAGATCATAAAATATTTTTTATATATATTTTTAAATTTAGTTTTAAATGAATCTATATTTTCATAAATTTCAATATCCTTTCCAAAGCTAATAATTCCTTTAATTTCAGGATGCAATACATCCCCTAATACAATAATTTTATACCCTTCCTTGGTTTTTTCTTCTACGAGTTCGCGTGATTTTTTTACAAATACACATGCAGTATCGTAAACTATTAATTCCTTTTTACTTAACTTTTCATAAATATTTTTAGTAGCTCCATGTGCCCTTACTATTACAATGCTATTATTTGAAATTGAATCTATATCTTGTTCATCAATAAAAATTACACCTTTTTTTTCAAAATCAGAAATGACTTTCTCATTATGTACTAACATCCCTAAAACATATGTTTTTTTATTATTATTATTTTTTATTATACTATTTACAGTTTGAATAGCTTCCTCTACACCAAAACAAAATCCTAGTTTAGAAGCTCTTATTATTTCCATTATTTAAAGCTCCTTCCTAAGATAAGTAGGTAAAATTTTCATACTTTCCCTATAGTTTGTTACTGTTCTGGATGAAATTTTTAATCCTTTTTTATCTTTTAAAAATTCACAAATTTCATTATCGGTAAGAGGTTTTTTTTTATTTTCTCTTTTTATTATTTCGCCTATCATTTTTTGTACTGCCACTATAGACATTGCTGCTCCTCTATATGTTTCAACTCTACCAGAAAAGAAATATTTTAATTCAAATATTCCTCTTGGTGTTTCCATATATTTATTATTTACAACTCTACTTATTGTTGATTCATGAAGATTTAAAACAACTCCAATATCATATAAAGTAAGTGGTTTAAAATATTTTTCTCCAAATTTGAAGAAATCTTTTTGCGCCTCTACAATAGTTTTCGCTACTCTATACATTGTTATATTTCTTTGCTCTATACATTTTTCTAAAGTTCTTATTTTCATAGCTTTTTCTTTTAAATAATTTAATGCTTTTTCATCATTACTTAACATTTTATAATATTCATTATTTATTTTTATTTCTGGTAAATATTTATCATTTAGATAAATTTCAAATTCACCATTCTCCTCTTTTAAAATAATTTCAGGTATAATAACTTCTTTGCTTTTATTATCTTCCATTGCATACCCAACCAATGGATATGGTTTTAATGTTGATACCAGTGTATAGATCTTCTTTAGTTCCTCTTCTGAAAAACCCAAATCTTTTTTTAATTGCTTAATTTTCTTTCGCATAAAATCTTCAAAGTTTTCATTTAACATTTTTATAACAATTTCTTTTTTAATAATCTCTTTATTTTCAATTTGAAATATTAGATATTCACTTATATCATTACACCCAATTCCACCCGGTTCAGTATTTTTTATAATTTTTTTTACTTTTATTATAGATTCTAAATTAAATTTTGTATTAGGATTTTTGTTTAAATTTTCTAATATTTCCTCTTCTGTTATCTCTAAAAATCCTTTATTATTTATATAATTAATAATTTCTTCAGCTATTTTTTGTTCGGATTCATTTTTCAAATCTAATCGCACTTCGCTTAATAATTCTTCCAAAATAGGCGTCTCTTTTGCTGTAAGCTTATTAATAATATCAGTAGTTGAATCATCGTGATTAAAATAGGATGTTTTCTTAATATCCTCATATATATCTTCATCTATATATCCCTCTTCTAAATTTGAGTGGTCAGATGTTCTTGAAATATCTTCAAATCTATCTTCTAGAATTTCTATCAATGGGTTATCTTCAGCTTCTTTTTCTATAATATTAATAAGTTCTAATGCAGATACTTGTAGTACTTCTAAGGATTGACGCATTTCTTGTGTCATAATAAGTTGCTGTTCTTGACGTTGTTCTTGAAAAAGTTCCAATCCACTCACCTACCTTTATACTTCATTAAACTTAGATACTTCAACTAAATGTTTTAAAGCCTCTAATGCTTCTTCCGCATCACTACCATTTGCCTTAATAGTTAATACTCTACCTTGCTCCGCTGCCAATAACATGAGTCCCATTATACTTTTCCCATTTACTTCTTCGTTATCACACATAATAATAATTTCTGATTCAAATTGACTTGCAACCTGAACAAATAGTGCCGATGGTCGTGCATGAAGTCCAGCTTTATTTTTTATCTCCACTTCTATGCTTTTCAATTTACATCACCTCCATTAAATAATCTTCTAATAATTCCTTAACCTCTTTTGAAGTTTTTGATAATAAAATTTTTTTCTTTATTCTATCCAATGAATTTATATCTAAAAGTTTTATATTTTTTTTAATTTGAGTCGTTAGACTAGGCAACATACTAAAGTTAGTAATACCAAAACTTAAAAATGCAATAATAGCCAGTTTATCTCCGGCCATCTCGCCGCATATACTTATTTTTTTATTTTTTTCAATAGAAGCTTCTGCTACAATATTAATCGCTCTTAAAACTGCAGGATGAAAATTATCATAAACTTCTGATACTTCTTCATTTAATCTATCTGCAGCTAAGATATATTGTGTTAAGTCATTTGTTCCTATACTAAAAAAATCAACCATATCGACAAATAAATCTGCCATTATTGCAGTTGATGGTACTTCTACCATTATACCTACTTTAATTTTATTATTAAATTGAATTCCCTCTATTAATAGTTCCCTTTTACACTCTTCTAAGACTTCGTTTGCTTTAGTTAATTCCTCTATACTTGAAATCATAGGATACATTAGCTGTATATCACCATAATATGATGCTCTTAAAATTGCTCTTAATTGTATTTTAAATATCTCTATATGTAATAAAGTAAACCGTATCGCTCTTAACCCTAAAAATGGATTTTCTTCAATTGGCATTTCAAAATAATTTAATTTTTTATCCGCACCAATATCTAATGTTCTAATAGTTAAAGTTTTATCTTTACCTAGAGTTTTAATTATATTTTTATATATATTAAATTGTTCCTCTTCAGTGGGAAATTTTTTAGACTCCATATATAAAAATTCCGTCCTAAGAAGTCCTATACCATCTAAATTATATCTAATAATATTATCTAATTCAATAAAATTACCCATGTTTGCATATAAATTTATCCTATTTCCTAATTTATCGAGTGAATCTCTTTTTATAAGTTTTTCCAGTTCTTGTTTTTCATGTTCAAATTCTAATAACTCTTTCTCATACCATTTTAAAGTATATGAATCATAATCAATTAATAAAAACTCATTTCTTTTTCTGGTATCTAATATAATATTCTTTTCTTCAGTAAATTTTGTTTCTGTTAGATCTTTTACACCGATTAAAGTTGGTATACCTATAGTTTTTGCAAGTATTGAGACATGAGAGGTTTCACCACCATATTCAGTTATTATGCCTAATATTTTAATTCCTAAATTATGATAAGTTAAAAGCTCAGATGGTTTAACTTCTTTGGCTATTAAAATCTTATTATTTAAATTTATATCAAAAAATTGATTTCCTTGTAAATTAGAGATAACCTTGTCAGATACATCTTCAATATCCGCACCTCTTTCTCGTGACGTTGGATCTTCTAATTTTTTAAACATCTCAACATATTTATTTCTTACTTTTAAAACTGCATTTTCTGCACTTAAATTTTCAATTTTTATTATATTAATAATTTCAGTTAAAAATAAAGGATCCTCTAAAAGCATTACATGTACATTTAATATTTTAATATCATTTTGATTAACTTTTCCAGATAATGATTCAGCTAGTTTAGACAACTGTTTTTTTGTATCATCTATAGCATTTTTAAATTGTTTAATCTCTTCATCAATTTTATCTATATTAATTTTCTCATTGCAAATTTTAATTTTGCTTTTTTTAGGTATATATGGTTTTGCAATTACAATTCCTTCATATATTGATATACCGCCTAATTTATTTAAATTCGCCTTATTTTCATTATTCATAATAATATACCTCACGATTTTATTATATTTTTATTAATAAATTATCTATAAGTCTTGTTGTTCCAATATAAATTGCACCAGCTAATAAAACTTCTGTATAAACAAAATCTTCCTCTTCTAAAGTTTCAAAATTCACAATACTTATATAATCAATACTTTTTATGGAAAATTTTTCTAAAATAAAATCAATTATAGATTTTTTTATTTTTTCTACATCTTTTTCTCCGTTCTGAATTAGAGATTTTCCATAATTAAGTCCTTCTTTTAAAGCGATCGCATCTTTTCTTTCATTTTGTGATAAATATTTGTTTCGAGAACTATATGCAAGCCCATCTGATTCTCTTATTATTTCTCCTCTTATGATTTCAACATCAATATTCAAATCATATACCATTTTCTCAATAATTCTAACTTGCTGCGCATCTTTCATACCAAATACTGCGTAATCAGGTTTAATAATATTAAATAATTTCAAAACAACTGTTGCAACACCAGTAAAATGAATTGGTCTAGTCTTACCACACATTTTTTGCGAAAGGTCTCTTACTTCTACAAATGTTTTAAAATTATTATACATTTCCTCTTCTTCTGGATAAAATATATAATCAACACCTAATTCAAAAGCGATATTTTTGTCTCGTTCAAAATCTTTTGGATATTTGTCTAAATCTTCATTTTCTCCAAATTGTAAAGGATTAACAAAAATACTTATAACTACAATATCTCCTATTTTTTTTGCTTCTTTAATTAAAGATTTATGACCTTCGTGTAGATAGCCCATAGTTGGAACAAGAGCAATGGTTTGATTATTTTTTTTTATTATTTCAACTTCCTGTTTTGTAGTCTCTATATTATTAAGTATTTTCATTATGTCCTCCTAAAATAAAAAATAAATTTTATTCATTCTATTATACTCTATTTTTGTAAATTTTTCAAAGATTTTTTTTATATAATCTTTAATCTATGTTATAGTTTTTATTTTCTGTGCAAATTCTAATAGATTTTCATAAATATTTGCTTTAAAATAAATTTTATTTTTTTCTTTTTTACCATTTCCAGTTTCAACTAATATAGGTTTCATCCCTAATTGAATAGCAACTTCTAAATCCGATATTTTATCTCCAACAAAATATGAATTAAAAAAATCAATTTCGTATTTTTTTTGTGCTTTATCAATTAATCCAATATTAGGTTTTCTACATTTACAATCTACATTATATTTTTCAATTCCACTTGTATGATGTGGACAATAATAAATACCATCAATTATTATATTTTTTTCTTTTAGTAAATTAATTAAATATTGATTCAATATATTCAAATCATTTTCTGTATAATATCCTCTTGCAATACCAGATTGATTTGTAATTATAATTATTTTAAATCCTCTTTCTTGAAAAATTGACAACGCTTCAATTACTCCAACTTCGAATTCAAAATCTTCCACTCTATATAAATAATTTTTTTCTATATTTATAGTTCCGTCTCGATCTAAAAATATAATTTTTTCCATTTTTCTCTACCACTCCTATTTAGAAAATGTAATATTCTATTTTTATATAATTTGTTGTATTATTATATCATTTTTATTTCTAAAAGTACATATACTTGTTAATATACTAATAAAATATTTATTACACTGATACGCTATTTATAATTCTTTTATATAATCAATTTAAATATTGCTATATCGTTTTTTCAATGCTTTACTATTCTTAATTGCTAAATTCCTACTTTTACTTAATTCACATTCTTTCGAATCAATCCAAACTACTTTATCATCACTATTATTTTCTTTTCTAAT
>JGI24711J26586_10001615_pt1 | contig 17068 bp, 13 predicted proteins | sample BioPla3DNA1_FD_26586 | JGI IMG/M metagenome (IMG submission 26586)
CATAGTCTTGCATCTGCTGTGAAATACGAGCTGGATCACTGTTAGTTGGTATGTTGATTGACCAAGCTGGGAAGTAAATTGGGTTTTCAGGTGGTTCAGAGTGTAACTGTCCCTGAGTTTCAACTCCATATCCCCTAAGCATTTCTTTTTCAGGTTCTGTCAATCCGTCAAAATATTCTATTGGCTGCATTCCTGGTGATGTTGCGTTGCCATCAGAATATGAACCTTCCATTTTTGGTAAATACTCAAATAAGTCATCTGCTTTATTTCTAAGCTTCCAATCAGGACTTTGCTGTTCTTTTCTCATTTCATCATTTCTATAATATAGTCCATCTTCGTTAACAAGATAGTCTATACCCTCTTCACCCCACTGAAGAAGTTTTTGCCATTTTTCATCTAATAAGCTTTCAAATAACTTCATTACTCTGTCAGGATCTTTACAGCTTGTAGTTATAGCAAAACCACTGTTAACATTAAGCTCTGGACGAGTCAAATACCAATCTTTTATGCTCTTATCGTGTACAATTGGAACTGGCATATACATTCTTTCATATTTTCCTTGTTGGTGTAGAGCTTCGTTTGCCTTATTAAAGCTCCAACGCTGGTCAAAAAGTCCTAAAACAGTTCCACTTGCAAGCTTTTGTATATATTGGTCAAAGTCAATAACAAAACTCTCTGGATCCACTATACCTTTATTGTACATTTCATTAAGCTTTTTAAAGTATTTTTTTGAAGTTTCTTTGTGCTGATAAACTTCAGCTTTAAGAGTATCTTGATTTACCATAACAATACCGTCATTAGGATGTCCTGCAAGATGAGATGGAGCATTTCTTAAAGTCCAGTCTCTTCCACGGTCTGTTAAAATAAGGAATCCTATTGTGTCCTGTCCATCAATTTGTGGATATTTTTCCACATACCTTTCTATAATATCAAAGTAGTCATCTAGTGTAGTGATTTCTGGATAACCAAATTCTTTTAGTACTTCGATTTGAATCCAGAACGCAGGACCCCAGTTTTCATTTTGATAAACTGTGCCGTAGTGCACTCCATAGTTTGGCATAATGTACACATGACCATCATCATGTTTTATTCTATTGATTAAATCTCCATAATGTTTATTAAGATTTGGATAGTTTTCTGCATCGTTGATGTATTTTTCTAGTGGAATAAACGCTCCTGCATCAATGAACTGATTTGCTTCATTAGACTGTACACCTATAAGATCGGGATATTCCCCACCTGCTGTCATTGTTCCAACTCTTTCTCCTATTTCTCCCACAACATATTCAAATTTAAATTCAACGCCAAATTCTTCTTTAATCTTTTGATAAATTCTGTTGTCTTTTGTGGGATTGGTTCCAGCACGGCTGATAAATGCACTTATTGTAACAGTATCAGTTCCTTTAGAACCTCCATCGTTGTTATTAGATGAGCCTCCATCGCCGTTGTCTTTCTTACAGCCTGCTAATGCAAAAGATAATGCAAGTACTACAGAAAGACAAATGATCAACAATTTCTTGCTATTTTTCATTGTTTTTCCCCCTTAGTGATAATTTGTACATTGCTTTAAAAAAGCTTATGTACTACTTGATTTTATTATACAATTATTTATCGGATTTTTGATTTCACAAATTAAAGATGTATACCCTAAAAATTAAACTTTTATTTATAACTTATTAAATCTATAATAAAAGAAATGATTTTATGTAAATATGCAGAGCCTTTTTTTGTAAAGCACTCCACACATTGTACTTCCAATGGAAATTGTTACTCTTTCGGTGTTTTTATTAGATTATCATCTTAATAAGTTGTAAATTTAAATTTTGTTTTTATAGTCAGCAGGTTTTGTTCCTGTATTTTTTTCAAAATATTTTAAAAAGGCATTGTAGCTTGAATATCCCACTTCTCTTGCTATTTCAGACATTTCCATTGTTGTCTCTTCTAAAAGTCTCTTTGCTTCATCTATTCTCAATTGATGTACATAATCACTAAACCTCATTCCAAATATTTTTTTGAATAATTGTCCAAGATATACAGGATTTACGTAAAGTTCTTTTGACATTTCTTTTATGGTAATTGACCTTTTGTAATTTTCCTTTATATACTCTTCTATTCTATGAGTATTTTCATCAAGGGTCTTTTTATTTTCCTTCCCTAACACCCTGCAACAATGCTTACAGTGATGTATAACAGCTTTTTTTACTTGAAAAATTGAATTTTCTTTATTTTCTAATTCTGATATGTCAATTTTTAATTCATCTTCTTCACCTATATTTCCTATCATTTTATTACTGCGATAAATGATATTGTTAACATAAATATGTATTATTTCAGGATCTATTAATTTCTTTTTAAAAAATTCAAACTCTTTTTGTATAATTTTCTCCACCTTTTCTTCATCAACTTCTTCTATTGCCTGAAGAACTGAATTAATAAATTCACTATTTAAAAAATTATAGTTAAAATTGGTGTTTTTAACTGAGTGATAAAAAACTATACTGTTTAAATCAGAATAAAAACTGCATTTTAATGCTTCTAGTGAAGTATTATAAGCCTTTTTTATCTCTTTTAAATTTTTTATATGAGTACCTACAGAAATTTGATACTCAACGCCATAGGTTTTTTTTATGGGTTCTGCTATTTCGTTTAATATATTTTTGATATGTCTGTAATTTGGTTTGTCATCAAAAATTCCTATAAACAAACCAAAAGTATTTGCATTATGGTTAATAACAAATAACTCTTTATTATTCTCTATTGATGAATTGGCAATGCTTCTCATATATTCTGCAACTGCATTTAAATCTTTCTTTTCATGGTTATCAGCACAACTCGGCATTATCCTTAGTAAGGCATAATACCACACCTTTGCAGCATCTTTATTAAAAGTAGAATTATAAATGTTTAAAAGTTCATCATAGCTTCCATCTTTTTGAGTTAGTTTTTTAATTAAACTGCTTATTGACATGTGGGCTTCTTCTGTTTTTTGTAGTTTACTTTCCTTTTCTTTTTTAATTTCAGTATAAAGCTCTAATAGCACCTGCTGCATTTCTTCTTCAAATACAGGTTTTAATAGATAATGCTTCACACCAAATTCCATAGCTTTTTTAGCATATTCAAATTCACTATATCCACTTAATATTATAAATTTTATATTGCTGTCTATTCTCTTCTTTACAAGAGATATAAGCTCTAGTCCATCTAATACAGGCATTCTGATATCTGTAACCACTACATCAGGCTTTGTCTTTCGTATTATAGATATAGCTTCTTCGCCATCTTCCGCCACGCCACATATTTTATATCCTATTTTTTCCCATTTAATAATGTTTTTCATACCTTCTATAGCCAGAGGTTCATCATCTACAAGTAAAACCTTTAACATTTTAAGGCAACCTCCTGTATTAATTTTTTCAACACTTGTTACATATCCTTTGTATGAGCTAAATCAGAAAGTTTGCTTTCAAGTGGAATTATAAAGCTTACATTTGTACCCTTATCCTTTTTGCTTTCGATAAAAAATTTGAAATCTTTGCCGTAATATAACTTAAGCCTTCTATATACATTTCTTATGCCAATACTTCCTGTTGTATATATATCCTCCTCTAAATTCATTAATATTTCTGCTACTTTTTCTTCTGAAATACCTATGCCGTTATCTTTTACAGATATTTTTAAGTTCTTTTCAAAATCCTCTTCATAAAGCTTCACTTCAACAATAATATTTCCCTGTCCTTTTATATTCTGTATACCATGTTTGCACGCATTTTCCACCAAGGGCTGTATGCTCATTTTAGGAATTTTAAAATTGCGTACATCATCATCTATCAATATATCATATTTAAATTTTTCACTAAAACGAAATTTCTCTATTTTAAGATACATTTCTGTAAAACATATTTCTTCTTCCACTGTAACCAAATCATCTTTCCAGCTAAGAAGTCTTCTTAGGGTCTTTGAAAGATATTTTATTACGTCAATTATTTCTGTATAATTATTTTTTACACTTACAATTAGCATGGCATTTAGAGTGTTAAATAAAAAGTGTGGATTCATCTGACTTTGAAGAAAATTAATTTCAGCCTGTACTCTTTCTAACTCTAAATCTCTCTTTTGAACTTCCAGCTTGTAAATATCATTTATAAGGTTGTTTATTCTTATGGCCATTTTGTTAAACTTTCTTATAAGCTGCCCAATTTCATCCTTTCCCTCATTTAAAATTATTAAGTCTAATTGTCCATCTCCAAACTTTGATATATGATTTGAAAGCCTTTTTATTCTATAATTATATGAACTTAATATTATCCAAACTAAAATACCTGAAACAAGCATACTGATAAAGGCCAACAGCAGTATAAAATTTCTAGACTGTTTCATTGCCATATATACTTTTTCTTCGTTTGGGACTCCTATAAGCCTCCAGCCTTTCATGTACAAAGCTTCCCCAAGTTTGTGGTCAAGTAAAAGTTCTTCTTTATCAAAGGGTAAATCATCAAAATTTATAAAATTATATGCATCATTATCTTCATATATATATTCTTTAGAAGATAAAACCACTCTTCCTTCATTATCAACTACATATAAACTTAAATAGTCCTCTTCCCTTTTTAAAGTATCACGAATCCAAACTGTATCAATATCAATTCTAAGCACTCTGTCATGCATTCCCCTTTGATATCCGTCCATAGTCCTTATAAGACTTAAAAATTCTTTATATTTACCCTCACCATATTCCCTGGGTTCAACAAAGGCATATAGCACAGGTCTTCCATCAACTTCTTTATTCTTCTTATACCAGGAACTTTCTCTGATTTCATCATCAATTACAATAAAATGTCCTCCAGAATCTATTGTTTTATTGGATGTGTATATTGTTATATTTGAAATATTTCTATAAATAGCCAGATACCTTCCAGTTCTTTCTCTTAATGAGCTGATAAAAACACTGTAATACTCACCTTTTTCATAAAACCTGTCCAATTCCCTATATATATCTGCATCAGTATATATGGAATGGCTAACTGCAACACTCTCTCTTATTACATTTACAATATCAGTTTTTGCTCTTTCGTAAGAAATTTTAAAGTTTTCTTCTTCCCTTTCCCTTACAGTTTTTGATAAGCTATTTAGAAAAATTAAATTCACCGTGAGTATAGGAATTATTACACAAAAAATACTTATTAAAATAAATTTAATATTAATGGGTATATCATCGATTTTGTTGAAAATACGTAACCTTAACCTCACCAAACCCCGCCTTTTCTCTTTAAACAGAATATCCTCTAGTATTTATGCAAACTAATTAGAAAATCATTTTTAAATTCCGATGGAGAAAAATTTGTAAAGCTTTTAAATTTAGACGTAAAATATTCAGTACTGCTGTATCCTACGCTTCTTGCCACATCAGATATTTTCATATTTGTTCTTCTAAGAAGTTTTTTAGCTTCCTCTATTCTCACCTGGTGTAAATATTCATTAAACTGCATTCCTGTAACTTGCTTAAACTTCCTGCCAATGTATACAGGATTAACATAAAGATGTTTGCCTATTATTTTTAAATTTATATCTTTATTATAATTTTTATTAATATAGTGCTTCATTTCGGCTATAATGTCCTTTGAATTACTTTTTGTGATGGAATCTATATATTGTCCTAAAAATATGCACAAATTAGTTGCTTCTTTTTTAAGTTCTTCTATGGTGGATTTCTCTATCTTTTTGTTAAAATCCATTAATTTTTTGGTAAATTCCTGTACATTACCCTTCATTTCCTGCACATATCTTATAAATTCCAATTCTAAATTTTCTATATAAATTTTTATCAACTCTGGTGCTGTAAGGTCTTTTGAAAAACCATGAAATAAGTTTTTTATTGTTCTTTTTATTCCATCAGTATCATTTTCTTTAATATAGCTTTTTAACTCATCGATGTCTATTTCAAATAATTTATGATTCATGGATATATCTTTAATGTTTTTATATAAAATAATACTTCCTATATCTTTAAAAAACTTATAACTTATAGCTAAGTCAACTTGTTTATAAAGGTCTGCAAGAAATTTTATGCCAGCCACCGAATCGCTTATTGCAATTGAAACACTAAAATCCAAGTTTTTTTCAATAATTTCTTTTAAATCTTTTGCATATTCGCAAATTGTATTGTAAATATCCATGCTATTAGAAATTAAAATGCAAAACCTGTTTAAATCATCTTCAAAAACTTTTAAATCAAATTTATTATCCATACTGCTGTTAATTATCTTTTTTATTTTTTCCCTTATTTCACGAAGTTGGATTTCATCACAATCACTCATCCACTTATCAAAATTATCAATTTCTAAAAGCAGCATTTTAATTTCTTCATTTTCATCTAACTCCAATATAAAATTTGCACGTTTTATATCTGAATCTGTAGCCTCACCTTTTAGTATGGTATTTATAGCACTTTCAGCCACAAAAGATAATTGTTTATTTCTAGATTCTTCATCTTTTCTTTCCTCTAAAATCTGACGGCTTACTTTTTTTACTGCCTGGTTTAATTCATCCTCATCTAATGGTTTTAAAATATAGCTGTTTACGCCATATTGCATTGCACTTTTGGCATATTCAAACTCATCATATCCACTTAATATTATAAATTTAGCTCTTATATTTGAGTCCTCATAAACTGATTTAATAAGCTTTATACCATCCATTACAGGCATTTTTATATCTGTAACTACCAAATGAGGATTGCATGTTTTGATTATTTCTAAAGCGTCTTCACCATTTGAAGCTTCACCACAAATTGAAAAGCCATATTTTTCCCAGTCAACCATAATTCTAAGCCCTTCAAACACATAAGGCTCATCATCCACAAGCAATACCTTCAACAACTATTTCACCTACTCAATACAATTATACATTAAGTGTACAATTTTTATAATATTTTATCAATGTTATATTTTAAAAATTTACATAACTCTGCATTTATTATCTTAATTTTCATTTCTCTAAAAATCTCCAAAAATTCTCTCCAAATAAATTATTTACATCCCTTTCTATTTTATCTACTGATATTTCATAGCCTTCAGACATTAAATCGTTGTATTTATTAACTAATACATCTGCTATAACTTTTTTTGAATGCTCCCATTTGCTTATTAGCTGTTCAAATACCCTACAATCAGAGTGCTGAGGAATAAAAGAGTTTCCTAGCCATTCAATTCTCATATTTGTTATAAATTCTATTAAAGAAGGAGAATTTAAATACCACCAGCATCCAAATATCATTAGGTTTTTAAATTTTCTTGCAGTGATAGTAAGCTCTTGTTGATTTTCTAAAGAAAGCATGGTAACAAGAAATTTATTATCCGGATATTTAGAACATAAGTATTCTAAAGGCTCAATATTAGCTTTTTTAACAGAATCCCCTGCAAGACGAAGTTGTGGGTTTACCCCTCTTTTTACACCTATCATAAGTGCAAAGGGTATATTTTTTTCTCTACAAACTGGAATCACACAGTCTTCAATTATTTTAGCCCGTATAGTACCGTCACACATGCTAAAATCAGGTGGCAGGGATACTGCACAATATAGTGCTTCCATTTTTTCTATATAATCAATAAAAAATTTCTGTATTTCTTTAATTGTTGAATCTGATAAGTCTTTTTCCACATTATAGCCAAGTTTTTTAATATGTATAAAGCTTTCTTCCCATGAATTTAAAACTCTATCAAGCCTTAGGGCAGCCTTAAATCTATTATCCTTTACATATGAATTGTCCCAAACTTTTCTCTCTTCATCATCTAAAGGGTCATTGGTCATTACTACACATTTTAGTTTTGCAATTTCAAATACTTCATCTATNTATTGGGAAAGATTTTTAGACTGNAAAATTTTTCTGTAATAGTTTATATCTTTAANATTTACATCAAGACCTAATCTATTAAATATTGTTATTATAGACCNGGCTGGCTCGCTTACTGGAGTATTTTTAATAAATAATGTTTCCCAGACAAACTCTGCTTGTTGACTTATATTCATATTAAAAAAGCTTTCATAGTCCATATCTGTATATCTCATAGCTTCTGCAACCAAATAATGGTATGTCAATAGCTGGTCAATGCCATAGAGAAACATATCGCCAAAACACTCAGAAAACAAATGTGTATGAATATCGGTAATATATGTGGAGTTTATTGTGTTTTCTACAGCTTTTTCTATGTTTTGTTTATCTAGAATCTCCCTCATTGTACTACTCCTTCTTTTTATATATTTATCTTTGAACTCTTCCTGAACCGTCACCTTTTATAAGTGCCTTTACTTCATTCACGCTAACATGATTAAAATCACCTTCAATTGAATGTTTAAGACATGATGCACCAACTGCAAACTCTATAGATTCCTGCATATTATATTGGTTCATCAGTGCATATATAAGGCCTCCTCCAAAAGAATCCCCTCCGCCTACTCTGTCTACAATATTTATAGAGTATTTTTTTGAAAAATAAAATTCATCTTTGGCATATAGCATAGCGCTCCAGTTGTTATAAGAAGCAGATATACTCTCCCTTAAAGTAATTGCAACTTTATCAAAATTAAATTTATCTTTAAGCTTTTTTGCAACCTCTTTATATCCCTCAAGGTTTAGTTGTCCTCCTGTAACATCTGTATTGTCTGCCTTTATTCCAAATACTTTTTCTGCATCTTCTTCATTTGCAATACAAAGATCCACGTATTTCATAAGCCGTGCCATTACCTCTCCTGCTTTTTCTGTTGACCACAGATTTTTTCTATAGTTTAAATCACAGCTTACTGTAAGTCCTTTTTCTTTAGCTGTTTTACACGCTTTTTCTGTAATCTTTTGAACATTTTCACCTAATGCAGGAGTAATTCCCGTAAAATGAAACCATTTAGCTCCTTCAAATATAAAGTCCCAGTCAAAATCTTCTTCACCAGCTGTTGCAATGGAAGAATTCTCCCTGTCATATATAACCTTTGAAGGTCTTTGAGAAGCACCTTTTTCTAAAAAATATATTCCAAGCCTGCTTCCACCCTTTGCAATAAAATCTGTATTGACACCATACTGTCTTAAGCTGTTTATAGCTGCCTGACCAATGGAATTGTCCGGCACCTTTGTGACAAATGCAGCATCCATGCCGTAATTAGCAAGGGAAATGCTTACATTTGCCTCCCCTCCTCCATATGTGGCATCAAAGGTATTTGCCTGTACAAATCTTAAATATCCTGGTGGTGAAAGCCGTAGCATTATCTCTCCAAAGCATATTATTTTTGGCATTATTATACCTCCAAACAAAATATTTGTATTTTATCTCTTTTGTGTTTTATTTAATTTATTGACATTCTATTTTTCTCTTGCAAGTTTTATTTTTGTAATAAATTCTTTTGCTGTTTTGGTTATAGAATTATAGTCCCCCTTTTTAGCTCCCTTTGTAAGGCTCCCTCCTGCACCAACAGCAACAGCACCTGCCTCTATCCACTGTGAAATGTTTTCTAAATCCACACCTCCTGTAGGCATTAAAGACACATAAGGTATGGGTCCTCTCACTGCTTTAATAAATTTAGGACCTAGAACTTCTCCTGGAAATACCTTTATTATATCAGCACCTGCTTCTAAACACTCTACAACTTCTTTAATTGTCATTGCACCTGGCATACAGGGAATGCTATATCTATTACAAAGATACACCACATCTTTATTTAAATATGGTGTTACTATATAGCGTGCCCCTGCTAAAATAGCAATCCTGGCAGTTTCTGTGTCCATTACAGTTCCTGCCCCTAGAATTATTTCCTCATCACTGTATTTTGAACTTAATTCTTTTAAGATTTCCGTTGCTCCAGGCACAGTATATGTAATCTCTATTGCACATACTCCACCTTCTATACATGCATCTACAATTTTAAATGCCTGCTCTTTTGTCTCTGCCCTTACCACCGCAACAAGCCCACATTCCTTTATTCTATGTAGTATTTCCTCTTTATTCATACTTTCCGCTCCTTTTACACTTATCTATAGCTTCCCACAATCCGTTTATATATGCAGCTCCTAAAGCCCTGTCATAAAGACCATATCCNGGCCTTGCTTTTTCACCCCAAATCATTCTTCCATGGTCTGGCCTTACATAGCCTTTAAAACCTACATCATAAAATGCTTTTATAATTTCATACATATCAAATGAGCCATCACTGGATAGGTGTGAAGTTTCGTGAAATGTCCTTTGTGAGACAAATTTAATGTTTCTTATATGGGCAAAATGAATTCTTCCCATTTTTCCAAAATATCTTATCATGTCTGGAATGTTGTTTTTTTGATTAGAGCCTAAGGAACCGGTGCATAAAGTCAAACCGTTATACGGGCTATCTACAAGGCTTACAAGTCTTTCAAGATTACTTTTGGATGTAACAATTCTTGGAAGTCCAAAAAGATTCCATGGCGGATCATCAGGATGTATAGCCATTTTTACATCCACTTCCTCACATACAGGAATTATGCTTTCTAAAAAGTATTTTAAATTGTCAAAAAGCTTTTCCTCATCAACGCTTTTGTATTTTTCCAAAGTATCCTTTAACTCTTTTAATCTATAGGACTCCCACCCTGGCAAGCTAAAGCCATGGGAGTTTTCCTCCATATCTTCAACAAGTTTTATAGGGTCAACTTTGCTTATAGTACTGTCATCATATGAAAGAACTTCTGAGCCATCCTCTAATTTTTTTGCCAGGTCAGTTCTAAGCCAGTCAAACACCGGCATAAAGTTATAGCAAATTACCTTTATCCCTGCTTTGCTTAGATTTTTTATAGTCTTTATGTAATTTTCAATATACATATCCCTTGTTGGAAGTCCTAGCTTTATGTCTTCATGTACATTTACACTTTCTATCACTTCCAACTCTAATCCTGCATTGTTAACAGTGGTTTTTAATTGATTTATTTTTTCTAAAGACCAAACCTCTCCCACAGGAATATCAAAAAGTGCTCCCACCACTCCTGTCATACCTGGTATCTGCTTTATCTGCCAAAGCTTTACGCTGTCATCTTTTTCACCAAACCACCTAAATGTCATTTTCATTTGTAAATCCCCCTCTTTTAAGTCTTTTGTAAAAGCTGTTTTTACAACATTTTTTTAGATATCACATAAAAATGTCTGCCTATTCTTCCAAATATTTTGCTAATACATTTCTTACTGCATTTTTTCCCACAATCATTTCTTTAAAATATCCTTCTATTTTCTCTGCCAATTTAACATCATAAAGATCTATACCAAACAGGTTTTTATTGGACAAAATCGGCCTTAATTTATCTTCAACAGAATCTGTATTTCCCATCTCTATTCCCTCTAAATACTCCTTAAGCTCATCTAGCATAGGGTCTGGACTTAATTTAAATTTTTCACCCTTATCATTTACTCCAAGTAGATATCTTAACCAGCCTGCAATAGCCAGTGGAATAAATTTTAAATTTTCTACTTTTAAATCTTTAGAAGAAGCATATGTTTTTATTGTCTCTCCAAATCTTATGCCTACTTTTTGTGAGGTATCTGTTGCAATTCTTTGAGGTGAGTCTGGAATAAATGGATTTTTCAGCCTTTTATTTATCACTTCATCTATAAAATCCTTAGGATCTATTATTCCGGGATTTACAACAACAGGCATCCCTTCTTCATAGCCTATTTTCTCAACTAATTTTTTTAAACGCCTATCTTTCATCTCGTGGGCTATCAGCTTGTAATCTAAAAGACAGCCAAAGACAGCCAATGTGGTATGTAGCGGGTTTAGACATGTTGTTACCTTCATTTTCTCTACCATATCAACAGTTTCCCTGTCTGTAAAAAGAACTCCCGCCACCTCTAGGGGCATACGCCCATTTGGAAAATCATCTTCAATAACAAGATATTGAGGAACTTCTGCATTTACAAAGGGAGCAATAAATGTATTTTTATCAGTGCAAAGTATTCTTGTACTTAAAAATCCAATTTTATTTAAATCATCTTTTATTTTTTCAGAGGGTCTTGGAGTTATTTTATCAATCATAGTCCAGGGAAAAGACACTTTTTGTTTGTCATTTAGGTACTCTAAAAATTCACTTTCCACATGTCCATTATCCACCCAGTTTTTAGCCACAGTTAAAATAGCATCTTTTAAAACATCCCCGTTATGTGAACAGTTGTCCATGCTGACAAAAGCAATTGGAAGTTTTCCATTTTTATATCTTAAATATGTAAGTGCTGCAACTTTAGATATAAGATGTCTTGGACTTTCAGGTCCTGTTTTAAAATCCTTTACAACATAAGGTAAATAGTTTTCTGATATGTCCATAAGTGAATAACCTTTTTCGGTAACTGTAAAACTTACCATTTGAAGAGATTGGCTCTTAAATATATCCTCTAACCTTTTCCAGTGCCCCTCTCTTGAAGTCTCCCCCACAAGACTTTCTGATACACTGGCTACAACCTTTTTTCTCAATGTCCCCTCTGGTTCCATAAGCACCAAAAGACTTAAATTGTCATAGGGCTCATATATACTGTCTATTATTTCATGGTCATATGTCTCCACTGCAATTATCCCTGTTTGTACTTTGCCCAAATTCAATAACTCTTGCTGCAAAACTGCTATAAATCCTCTGAAAATATTGCCTGCCCCAAAATGAACCCATGTGGGCTCCTCCTTTGTCACAGCTTGCATTTTATCAATATTAAATTCAGGCAATTCAATCCCTGCATTTTCCCAAACCTGTCTATCTTTTATTGCACTTTTGCTTAGCTTCATCACATACCCCACCTGTCTTTCTGTGCATTTTAGTTATATCAGTAATTTAATTTTATATTTAAAATGCATTTGTTTCAATTTCTTTTAATTATTGCCCATTATATTTATAAGCTTTTTAACTAATTTTTCTTCAATTAGGGCTTGTCCTCTAACTGGAAATTTATCTACAACTTCTAATGCACTATCACAAAAAAACTTTGACACATTTATGTTTTTATTTACATAATATTCATAATAGGCTTTCACTCTCAAACCATTTACATCTTTATCGTTTATTAGTATTTTTTCAGCCTTTTTATAATACTCCACCGCTTCTTCCCTATCTCCATCTATACAGGCATTATAACAAATTTCATAACAGGTATGGGGAAACAACTGCCCAGGGATATAATTTATCCACTGCTTCATTTTTTTTATGTATTTAGAACGCATTTCATCATCGTCAGTATCTAAAGCTTTAAAATATGAATAAAATAAAAGTGTTATATCTAATGAATCAGGCTGGTATATATTAAAATCAAATGGTATATCTAGTTCACTTAATGATTTTCCAGCAGAAAATTGGGCACACAGCCTGTTAACTTCCATAAGTTTTTTTGAAAAAGGCTTTTTTAATATTATACTCCACATTATTTTACCATCTGAAGGGTTGTTCCCTGAAAAAAAAGGAATAAAGTTAACTACTCCTAGTAAAATAGAAATTGCAGCAGTTATAATAAAAACCATATTTAATAAATCATGAGGATTTATTATGCTTTTAATTATAATTAAAACAATTCCAAATAGTATATTGAATAAAACCCCACCTGAATAATACAATAAATGGTTTAAGTCAGGTATCTTTTTTTCCGGTGCTATCATAGCACAAAGTCCCATGTAACCTTCATTTTTTATAATAGAAAATTTAATCTTCCCATTTTCATTATTTAATGCAAAAAAGCCTATCCTATAAGAAATCAACTTGTATCCATTAATTTTTCCTAATATTAAGTGGCCTATCTCATGAACATTAGTGGTAATAAATAGTCCGGCAATTAAAAAAATTAAAAATAAAATAAGTCTGGCAAAATTCCAATCCCCGAATAATAGTTTGTTAACTAAAAGATACCCTCCTAAAAAACCCAAAAATCCCCCTGCCAAAATCTGTAGTATAATTGCTATTCTTTTCTTTTTAATTTCCTCTGTTTCCCCCATAAAAAATCCTCCATTTAAATCACAAGTGTATTAAAAAAACTCTTCCTTTTCTTCTTTTGTATAGAACAATTTTAAACTTTCCTCTTCTGCTAAAGGCACTTTAGCTTTTAAAAGATACATTCTCGCATTGCTTCTATCAATTTCCGCCTTTTCTTCTAATTCTGCTATTTTTTGCGGTATACCTGCTTCTTTAACCATTTCTTTTATATCTTCATACATTTCATAGCTTCCATAAAGAAATTGGCTTTCATAAAGAACCTTAGAAGCTATCATAGACTTAAAGTCTTTAAATTCTAATTGCTCCTTTACCTTAGAAATATCCTTTACCACATAATCAATCTCTTCATTGTAGCTAGGATTTTTTAAAAGGAAATTTTTCTTATTATATATTAGAAGGTCAATATTATTAACCAAACTATCTGGAAGTCCTTTTGTAACTACTACAATATCCAAGTCCGAGCCTTTAACTAATTTTCCTGTAGAAGATTCTGGTCTAGGCTCTAAATGAGCCATTTCAAACACCACATCCCCTGCAATTAAAAAACATACATATTTTTTTAGCACCTCGGCATTTTCATTGGTTTCAACAATTTGCTTCATTACCTCATATGCTAAACGGAATTTATCTCTGCTAATATCAATTATGGTTTTATTAAGTGTCTTAATTTTCTCTGATATTTTTTCAATATCTTTTTTAAGACCAACAATGGTATAGGAGTAAAATTCCCTCACTATAGACGGGGATAGCCTTGCATAGCCTTCTACCTGTATATCAAACCTTAAATATCTTTTTCCAATTGTNTTTGTTATTATTTCCTCATGGGTATTGCAAATTTTCCACAAATAAAAATCATCTAATTGAACTTTTTGCTGCAGTTCTTTCCCTGTCATAGGTCCATATTCTTCTAATGTTTTTATAACTTTATCCACCATAATTTTTGTAAAGCATTATATGTATGCTTTTTCTCCTTTTCTTTATTATATTTTTCATTTATATTTTATTGAACAATAAAATATAAATCAAGTTTAAGAATAAAGTATATCAAAAAGACAAACAATAGTTTTTAGTATCTAATAATGTGCAGAAGGTGAAATTTATGAAAAAATTACTTTATATTATTGCAAATTCAAAAACTGAAGAGCAGTCTTCAAGTAGAACGGTAAGCAGGAGATTGGTAAAAGCAATTATAGAAAAAATAGAAAATGTGAAGCTGGAAGAATTAAATTTGTATGAAGAACATATCCCCCAGCTAAAAGGCTGCTATTTTGAAAGCAGAAGTGCAATTGTAAGTTCTGAGGCTAGAAGTAACCTTACCAAAGAAGAACAAAGAGAGGTTGCTAAAATTGAACAGCTGTGTGACCAATTTAAATCAGCGGACATTTATGTACTGGCAGCTCCCATGTGGAGTTTATCATTTCCTGCTCCTGTAAAGGAATATATAGATTGCATTATACAGACTGAAAAAACAATCTCCTTTAAAAACAATAAACCCTATGGTCTTATGAATGATAAGCCAAGGACTTTTATATATGTTCAATCTTCTGGCGCCAACATTCCATGGTTATTAAAACCAGCCCTTTCTAAAGGATTGAACTATGTACAAGATATCATGAAATTTATTGGCATCAGTGCCTTTTACGAATTATTAGTTGACGGCACGGGAGAGACGGAAGAAGAAAGGCAAGAGGCAATAAAAACTGCTACAGAGAAAATACCACAGCTTGTTGAAAAATTGCTGTAAAAACAAAAGGGGCTAATGCCCCTTTATTTCATTATTCCCATACCTCATCCATTAGTTTTTGAATTCTCTCCTTTTGATTATTTGTTGCTTCAGTATCAAGTTCAATTTTTAATACAGAACCTTCTTTTGCACCTTTAGGCAATAATTCTATAGGCATATTAAATACTGTTTTGTTTTCAAGTTCTACAACAGCATAATTTCCTTCAAACCTATCAATTGTAACTTTCATGTGTTTTTATCTCCTTCCATCTTGCACTATTTTTATCAGCCTCAAAATTTATTGCTATTTTGATATTTTATCAAATTTTATAGTTTCACCATCACTAGTTGCTATAATAGTCCCAGCTTCATCTGTACGAAATACTTCCACTCCAAAGGTTTTAAGCCTGTTTAATATTAAATTATCTGGATGTCCATAACTATTTTCTTTTCCTACACTAATAATAGCATATTGGGGGCTGACTTTATTTAGAAAAAGGGCAGTAGTAGATGTAGCACTTCCATGATGCCCTACCTTTAATACATCTGCTTTTAAATCATAGCCTTTTGAAATCATTTCTTGTTCTGAAATACTTTCCGCATCCCCTGTAAAAAGGAAGGATGTGTTGTTGTAGCTTAGTTTAATAACTGCAGAATAATTGTTCATATCATCATAGGTTTCGCTATTAGGCGATAACATCTCAACCTTTAAATTTGTATCAACCTCAATATTTGTGCCCGCAAAAGCAGTTGTCACTTTTAAACCTTTATTTTTTACAGCATTAAGAACATCTTCAAAGGTCTTTGTTGTATGGGAAACTTTTGGCATAAATATCTTGCCAATATCAAAGTTATTAATTACAGCATCTAATCCTCCAATATGGTCCTCATGTGGATGTGTTCCCACCACTGCATCAATTGTATCAATTCCTTGGGATTTTATATAGGATACAACGGTATTCTCATGGCTATTTTTTCCCGAATCAATTAGTATAACCTTTTGCAGGGGTGTTTTAATTAGAATACAATCTGCTTGCCCAACATCTAAAAAATGTACTTCCAATGGACTAAGAGTTTTTTTATCCTGGGAAATTGCCCCTGGCATTTCAGACGGTTCTTGTGTAATATAATCATTAGAATTAGAAGTTCTAACTGGTGAATTTACTGTGCTGCACCCTATGAAGCTTGTAAGCAACATAATAACTAGCAAAACCATCAATAGTCTTTTCATAACTGTACCCTTCCTTGTTGTTTTCTACAATAATATCATATTTTTTTAATATATACTATACAAAGTTTTGCTAATATAAACTTTTTTATTTTTCAAAAATACTTGCAAAAAATAAAAAGGCCTCAGCAAATTTAATGCCGAAAGCCTTTGAAAT
>JGI24711J26586_10001616_pt1 | contig 17068 bp, 13 predicted proteins | sample BioPla3DNA1_FD_26586 | JGI IMG/M metagenome (IMG submission 26586)
GAAAAAGGCCTCGATGCTACATGCACGAACAACAAATTAGGTGCTCCAAGGTGCTAACCTTTTTGGGGACCTTTTGCTAACATTTTTACTTGACGAACACAAGCTGTTTGGTTGCCACATTATCAATAGTTGCCTCTATGCCTGCTATCGTGTGCTTTTTCAAGACTTTCACTCCTTTTCATGCACATTTTTCTTCAACTTTATCAAGCTTAACTAGCAATGATTATTTTTAATTTTACATTTCGTTGCGTTCCAAACAGCCCTTATTTGCGTTCCATTTGCGTTCTGTTTTTCTGTATAAACTTTATGTTAAAGATCCTCTGCATAAGGACTCTCTGGCAGAACTTGAATCACCTATTCTGCCTGATTTCATCAATTCTCTGGCAGAAGCGTCCTTGCCTGATTTCTGTCGCAGAACACAGCTATTCTTGCCTGTCCACCTTTTGTGCATGTGTAGAGCACGAGGTCATATCCGCTTTTTTGGACAGTCTCAACCTCGGATGGAATTAATTTCTCGACGGACACAACAGAATAAGTATTAACAGTTCCGTCCATATCGGTAAATATCACACTATCGCCAACCAAGAGTTCCTTTAGCTGGCCAAAGTGACTTTCATAATTATGGGCAGCAATCACCAGATCATCTGTCTTTGAAGAACCAAAATGCCGACAGGGAGCAAGCTTAAGCCTATCGTAATCCCAAGATGACATAACTGGCAGCTCAATTTCCAGCGATGGGATTGTAATATATCCCACGTATTCATACCCGTTAATCAACGCTATGGGCAATTCCTGGTTAGCCATGTCCGGTTCAGTGGGCTGGGTTGTATCAGGATCATCAGTCTCAGAGACAGGTGGATTAACTCTTTCAAAAATTACAGACTGTACATCGGAGAGCATTGTCTCGGCTTCCTGTCCAGCATGTACATCCTCATTTTGGTTATGAAAGAAAAGGAGCAGTGCTGAGAGTATCAGCACTGCTCCTGCGAGTACGAAGACAATGCCCGATTTTTTAGGCACGTTCTTTCTTCCTCTTCTTTAAGATTACGATAAATCCGAAAGCGAGGAGCGCAAGGCCGAGACCGCCCATCACCGGGATCGGCCAGCTGAGCTGACCAGTCTGAATCAGAGTTGCCGTATTGGTTACGGTTACGACACCACTTCGGTAGGAGTAGGAGGGTGTATAACCCTTGGGGATATTTGTCTCGATGACCTGCCAGTTTCCGTGACCGTCCAGATTACGCCAGGAATAGGACCAGTTGTTCCATTTGCCCAGCCAGACGGACTCAATTGCAGTCTCTCCGTTGTACAGTGTGACTTTTACGGAATCCGGCCTGTCTTTTCCATTGTCATCCCACCGCTTTACAACAGTCAAATCAACAGGGTCAACAGGGTCGGGAGGATCTGGAGGAAGGTTTCTTTCCGTGTTGGTGATGGTTGTGGTGGTGCCACTAGTGGTATAAGTCGCCTTATATCCATTCGGAACATTTACTTCCACCACGCTCCAATTATAATCATCGTTTAGCCTGTCCCACGTGTAAGCCCAGTTATTGGATTGATTCAGCGCAATCTCATCCTGAACTTTACCGTCACGGAGAAGCTGCACAGTCACGCTGTCCGGGCGGTTCACACCGTCATCCACCCACACCTTGCGGACGGTGAGCATGGTATCGTCATCCGTGGGAGGGGTAGGATCGTCGAATCCCTCCACCACAAAGACCCAATCCACTTCACCAATGCGGTTCGCATACTCATTACCCATCTCAATGGGAACATTCAGCTCCACATCCAGCTTGAGTGTTTCGCCTTTGCGGAGAGTTCCCAAATACACATTGTCCGTAAGGCCGTCTAGCTCATCCGGAGAAGCGTTGTAAATCACAGTTGTTCCATTTTTTACGGTCATGGAAAGCTGAGAGAGGAAATCGTACATATATTCCAACTCGGTGTCAGCTCCACGGCGCGCATCACTGCGAAGCTCTTCAAATACCTCGTCGCTGATGGGGTTACCGGTGTCATCATGGAGAACAGCCCGCATATAGACCTTGATATAATCGCAGTCGTTAGAGTTGTTCTGAACGGTGATTGTCTCACTGAGCGTATCGCCAGGCATTACGTCTTTAAAGTTGTCAAATAGGTCGCTTTTTGTGTAATCGCTGCCCGGCGCAAAGGCGATGATTCTGCCACTTTCAAAGGTAACCGTGGACTCTGCCGCAAAAGCTGTGACAGACAGCCCCATGACCATCAGCAGGACGAGCAGGAAGGAAAAGCCTTTTTTCTTGAGATTTTTCAGTTTCATTCTCCCGCACCTCCTTAGCCTTGATAGGCAGAGACACTGCCTGTTGTAATACTGACGCCCCAAGCTTCGCCTATCGCAGTAGCAGGGCCGCTTTGAATGGCTTCGGCCATCACATCAATAGCCTGTTTACCGCCATCAGCATCGGGATAGGAGCTGGTCAGCGTAATACTGTCAATTAGGGCATTTTCGGGGGTCTCATTCGGTGCGACCGGCTTTGTGTAATAGTAGAAATCTCCGTACCTCACCCAATTTGTACCGGGGTTGAAGGAGGGGAGCTCTGCCGTGCCGCCGATATGCTGCCCTTGGTCGTTTGTCCGATAGGTCACAAGCTTGACTCGGATATATGCTTCTGTATCGCCGGTGTTTTTTACAGTTACATTGCTCTTGACTCCAGTGGCGTTATTGAAATTCTCCTCCACCTGGCAGCTCACATGAGAAGGCAAAAACGTGTTGTTTACCGGATCTGTCTGAGTAACCAGATAAGCTAGGGTTCCTCCGACCGCTACAGCTCCAATCAACAGGAGGGAGAAAAACAACGTTAGAGCCTTCTTGTTACTTCTATGTCTGCGTTTCGTGCGCTTTGTTTCATGTTTTCCGTGATACATTTATCTTTCCCTCCTTCCTTAATCGTTGACACCGAAGATGTTACGAACCACCTGACTGAAGCCATTGAGCCAGTAGTCGTTTGTCTTCGTGTTGTTACAAGTGATTGTTCCGCTGGGAGAATTCGCGGTCAGGGCTGCGGTGCTGCCGTTATTTGCGGAATACCGCCAACTCCACCCGCTGTTCTCTTTGATGGTGTAATTACCGACAGGCAGCTCATAGAGCATCTCGGAGCCATTGCCCCAGATTGTCACCTCGGAATATTTCACGCCGTTCTTGTAGATATCGAACACATAGGATTCATCCGAAGCGCCGCCGGTCTTTTGGATTTCCAGAGTGCAGGTGCTGACATGGAGTAGGAAAGCTGGGCTCCCGTCCAGAGCCGTTTCGTTCCAGTCGCAGGCCGGATCACAGGCGGCGTGCAGGAATGCGGTGTGCTCAGTCACATCAGCTTCATCGAGCACCACGGTCACGTCAACTTCGACATCCTGCTTGCTGTTCACTTTTCCTCCCGCAACCTTGCCAGCCTCCGGCGTGTATGTCAGGGAAAGGGTAGGAGCCGTGCCAATCATAGTAACTTCCGGATCCGTTGAATAGGTTGTGCCGTGCTTCCACTTGGTAGAAGTCATGGTGGCTGCATATTCCGTATCCGAAGGAACATCATCCCCATAATAGACGGAGTCGTCCTGGAAGGTCAGTTCCGGTGTGAACACATTAACGGTCACACTGCCGGTCTGGGTGACCCCATCTCCAGGCACTGTTCCTTCAGCCTTGGGCTCAACCGCAACAGTGACAGAGTAGTTTGTGTCACCGGTGATGTTCTGCAAGCCTGCCTGCGGAATCGGATTTCCTTCCTCGTCCTCATAGGTAACGGAGATATCAAGATACTCATTCTGCCAGGGCTCTAAACCCCAATTCACGGCATCCGGAGCGAGGTCAAGTGACTGGTTGCCGATTTGAACAGAAACACCCTCGTGAATGTCCGCGGAGGGAATAGTCTGTAAGAGAAAAATGTTTTTTGCTCCTGAGGGAGTATTGATTGTTATCTCCGGAATGGGTACATCCACGGTGGGTTGCTCAAAGGTCAAAACAGGATTTGTGGCGTCAGCGTTCTCGTAAACGCCAGCGTTGGTGTTGGTAGAAACGCCGTTTCCGCCCAGGAAGCCGGGGCGCGGTGTCACGGTTAACTTGATTACCAGCTTGTGGCCACGATAGGTAACTACACCGTTTTCGGTCACAGTTCCCACGTAGTTCTCGGCAAAGTCGAAACCTGTGACGCTCACTTGATTGTCTGTGGTTATTTCATTGTTGGTGTTTGTGCTACCGATGATTGCTGTTGCCCCCATGGCTCCAGCATTTTTCGACCATGTGTAATTATCATTGGTATCCTTGCCTGTGCAGGCATAGGTCTCCATGATAATGTCATCTGCGGTTACTCCTTCGGGCAGGGTAAACGCCGGAGCAACAATGTCCTTTATGACCGTTTCCTCGCTAAGCGTGGTACTTGAGCCGCCAGTCTCAATCTGATCGCTGATCTGTTGGAAGATGCTGTTCAACGTACCGGCATCAGAGGCGGAGAGGTAATAGCTGGGGATTTGCGGTGTGCCGTTATTGCTGGACAGGTTTTGCATAAACCAGTTGGAAGCCGCTGGCAGGCTGTTGTTATCCTGATCCAAATAACCGGCAGGCTCTATTCCCGCGCTGCTGGCATTTGCACCAGCAAAAACACCAACGGAGTACACAGTAGTACCGGTATCTTTAATGCTGTTAGCCGTTGAAATTGCGTCGTTTGCGACATCCTTTTCAAATCCATTAAACGACGTCGGAGCGCCATCCGTGAAAACAACCACGACGCGGTTGCGCAGTTCTCCGGCGGGGACAGGATTGGCGTTCAGAATACGCTGCGCCATGTTTATGCCGAGGTCAACCTGTGTTGCGCCTTCCGCCGCCAGCGCGTTGACAGCGTTTGTGACCATGGTCTGTCCGGCTGTTGTATCCATATCCTGAAGAACATCTATCAGGTTTTGATTACTTATGTTATTGTAGGCCACGCCCACACTTCCGCTGTTACTGCCGCTGATAGACAGCAGCTCCGTATTGTTTCCATAGCCTGACCGGCTGGCGAATCCCACCACGGCAATGCGGTGATTTATATTGTCTTCTGTGGTTGTACTATCACCGTCCGTGCCGGCTGCCTTGTCTTTCACGCTGTTGGCAAAGGCGGTGACGGCTGTTCTCAATGCGTTAAGCTTTGTCTCACCAGAGTTTTCATTGATACTGCGCTGATAGAGGGTGGTGCCGAAGACGGTGTTCGCACCTGTGGATGTGCCGATAGTATGAATCACTCCCTCGCTATCTGTGTAGGTGTAAGTGTATACGGACTGAGTGTTATCGACTGTGGCCTCATAAAGCGGCGCATGAGAGCCTAATGCTGGTACAGAATTTCTCCCTGTGCTGGTAACAGTTGTGTTGTCCGAGAATGCGTAAGTATAAGTGTATCCAGACCAATTAGTACCTGTTCTGCTCAAGGTGACTTGCTTGTACTCATCACCAACCTTCTCGTACAGGTTGTTTCGATTTTCATAATAAGCTGAGTTTTGGGTGTTGTTGGCAAATGGCGAGTATGATACAACATCCTGTCGCACTACGGAAACCGCAGCATAGCTACCGTCGGCAAGTTGGTGCCAGAGGTTTGCGCCTCCACCGTTGTGACGACGGTCATAATGTAGACTGTTTCTGCTTTGATTGTTGCTGTATGCGCTGAACGACACGGTACCAATGCGCTCTGCCATAGATCCAGACTGGTCGAGCACCAGCACAATGTCCGTGGGAACATCTTCCGTGATCTCAGTAATAATCGTCTCACCTGTAGCGTAAGCTTCTAGCTCAATGGTATATGTGCCGTCGCCATTGTCCGTGGCGGTTTTGCTGATGACCATGCCGCTTTCACCGTTATCGTTATCTGCAATCGCCACCGTTCCCGGAATAATCATAGTGCAGATAAGCGACAAGCTCAGCAGCAGGGATACTGCACTTTTTTTCTTCTTCATATGCAACCTCCTCCTGCTCAACCAATCACGGGATCGCCAAGGGGGGCGACCTCGTCAATGTTCACTGTAGGATAGACGATTTCGCTTATTACCGGTTCTTCGGTGGACGCATTAATCACAACCGCAGGCAGAGGTTCCGGCTCAAGTGCTACAATCTTGGCCTCTACTTCGGCTACTTCACTGTCACTCAGCAATATCAGATCTTCTTCTGGCGTTTCATCGATGAGTGTAAGCAACTCTTCCAGCGTTTTGCAGGCCATTAGGCGCTCAAAGAGCGTGTGGCACGAACACTTACAGTCCTCTCCGGTGCAGCTCTCAGAGCAGTCTTCGGTATGCGCGATTTCCGCAGCCTCTTCAGCATCGGAAGGAGTTTCTTCAGTCACAGCAGATTCTCCATCAGGCTTCTCTGCATCAGAAGGCGTCGCAATCGGAACCTCCGTCTCTTCCTCAGTCGAGGAAAGATCGGAGGGGGATGCTTCCGGTGTTTCCTCCGGTACAGGAGTTGCTTCGTCCGCTGCCTCAGGTGTTTCCTCGGGAGCAGGGGTTACAGCTTCATCTGTAATTGAAAGCTCTGCCGTCGTAGAATCCTGATCAGCGGAAACTGCCAGGGTGCCTGGCAGAGCCACACCAATCACTAGGACAAGGCAGACGACTACTGCTAATACACTTTTTCTGTTCATGTCTCTACCTCCTTACGGTGCGGGCCAGCCGTTAGCGGTCATGGCAGTGCTTCCATTGTTGGCGGTCTGTACCGCATGTGCCATGACATCCACGGTGACTGTCGCATTTTGATATTCGTTGCCCATTTCGGGCTTGAAGGTAACAGAGGTGAAGATGGGCTCGGTCTTTGCACCGGGCTGGAGCGCCTCGTTATAATACAGATAGCCGTCCGTGCCCTGCGTCCAATTTGCAGTGTTGATATCAAGCACCACCATCTCCGGATCTGCCTCGGTTTCAATTTCTTCTGCAAGAGTAAAGCTCTTTTCGACCTTCACACGCACCCATGCGGGAGCCTTGCCGGTGTTTTCCACCTCGGCAATTTTTGTGGTGGAAGCTTTGGGCATTACTCCAGCCAGGTTTTCAAAAGGTTTGGTCTTGTCTTCATCTGCCCATTCCAGCAACTTAATTTCCACGCCTCCGGTGGTGATAACATTGTGCGCCTTACTCTCAGAGGTAAAGTACGCGATGGTTCCAGCGGCAATGGTTGTAAGGCAGATAACCAATACCGATAGAACCAAAAGCTTTCGTTTCATAGGCCTGTTCTCCTCTAAAACTTTATTTCCATATCTCCGCCTTGGGACATGAATCNCTTTTTATGGTCACATCAGACCATATGAGAACATCTGGTGCTCCAGGTGCTCTCATATGGCCTGTACCCCGAAAGGTGCAGGGCCATAGGTTATTGCCAGTTAGTTTCTGTGCTTTTCTTTAGGCTTTTTTCTCCTAAGAGCATTCTGCGCAGAGGATCTTATGAGCCTGAAACATTGCTCCAGGCTTCAAGGGCAGTAAACTCCACTCCGGCGCCCTTATAGAGCTGGGAGGCATAGGCGGTGACAGCAAGGGTGGGATATGTCTGCTGTGTAAGGGCGTCCATCATAGCCTTGGTGACTTCTCCCTTTACAGCGACCATATCATCCTTCAGAACGCTGTAGACAGTACCCATGTCGGCGCTTAACACCTTGCGGTAGTACACACCAGCGGGAACGCCAGTACCGGTGAGCTGTGTCCATCCGTCAGCAATCTCATAAGTCATGAAGGTATCAAAGTTTGCGGACTTGTCCAGCTTTGCGAATAGATAACACTCCTCAGAGCCGGTCACAACTGTTGTCTTGGGATCTTTGTGGATTTCAAAGCCGGGGACCATCTTATATTCTTCGTTGGTCTCCGTCAGCGTCACCTCAATGCCGCTGGTAGTGAAGGTATTGGTAATCGTATCAGATTCTGCCGTCAACCAGGCCAGCGTTCCGGCAACCACGCCCACAGCAACCAACACCAACGCCAATACCAGCACCAATGTTTTCTTTTTCATTTTGGTTTCCTCCTTTCTCGGTGGATTTGCCAGGCTAATCATCCAACCAAAGAGGGGAGCGTGTTAGCGCCTGCTGTATCTCTGGTTGGCTTATGCTTATGTCAGAGGATAGCCAAGATTATGCGCCAAAAGCAGCCCAAGCAGCGTCCGCATCAGCGAAGCCGTCAGCTTGAATTGCATACGCATTCACGGTAATGGTCATACCTTCGATGGTGGCAAGCTGTTCATTGGTGATTTCGCCGGGAACAGTGATGGAATCAAACAGAGCATCCAGCTCCACATCAACGCTTGGAGCGCTGACAGCCTCTTTGTACCAGAACTCGTATGTACGGGTGTTGTTGTTCGCGTCCTTGGTGTTGCCTTTGGCGATCCAGTTAGCTGCATCGTATCCGTTGAAGATGCTTGTCAGAGCTGCGCCATTGGGAGCAAAGATAGCGTCCAGCTCATCAGCATGGCTGAAGGTGACGGTCATTTTGACATAGCTCTCTTCGCTGCCTTCCAGAACAGTTACCATGGGGTCTTTGCTGTAAGTGTGGCCTGGCAGCAGTTTGTAACTGTTTTCCTTCACACGGTCAGCGTCTGGGTCAGGAGCGCCAGTATCGTCGAGTGCTGCTTCATCCAGATTGATCTTCACCTGGCCGATGGTGAAAGTGTTGACTACCTGATCCTGAGAGGTCAGATACGCCATAGTTCCCAGTACAGAAGCTACCACGAGCATTACTGCGCAGAGGGATAGGAGCAGAGCTTTGCGTTTTGTTTTCATTTTGAAAACCTCCTTGAATATATTGATAAGATATATATAGGGAGCCTTGCGGCGTTGCCCTTGAAATTACTGCTGAGCTGAACTTTATTCGCTCAGTTTCTTACTCCGCACGTATGTGGGGCGCTATTATTTCTCCGACAGATGTTCTTGTGCCAGCTTCGTTTCTATCGTCTGAAGCTCGTTCACATTATATTTTGCGGACATTTTTTCGTCAGAGGTCGAATCATTCTTGCTGCAGCCTGTATGCATGATATTCTTGCGTTTTCTCGTCTTCTTTTTTTCATCATCCGCAAGCAAATCGGGAAGAAAGATCAACAGCAGAAGTACCGCTCCGGCTGAAATCGCAACATACATCCCCGGTGGATGTTGAATGTAATCTGCCATATAGCCCAGATACGGAATGGAGAACACCGGCGTACCGATCACATTCCTATAATGAATGAGCTCGCCGTCCTCCGCATCGTTGGCGTCGCCTTTGGTGCGGTAACGCAGTATGGTGGGATCTATCTCGTCAGGTACAACCTCCTCGATCCTGTGTGTGGCTACCGTATTCTCATCCAACATAAAGGTGATTACATCTTTTTCTTTCAAATCCTTATAGTCCACACTCTTAACATAGATGAGCGAGCCCACATGGTAGGCGGGTTCCATTGAACCAGAAAGTACCGTGAATACCTGAAAACCGACCAGCCGGACACCCACAAGAGCAATGGCAACCAAAACAACAATTCCCACCAGCATGCTTGTTATGATGTTCCAAATGCGTTTGAAGCGTTTTCCCATTTCTATTTTAAAGCGCGGCTCGATATCGAGTCTGGCCCCTTCCTCCTCTATATTGATTTCTGACATGTGCCGCAGATCAATGCCTAACAGAAAACCTCAAGTAGCTACCGTTTAGTCCTAACAGGCATCCTTTTTTCTGCACTACCGGATCCAGTCCTCCTATTCCAAACTTAATAATGATTATACATTCCACAGCGTGGTAGTGTCAAGCTTTATGCGCAAATTGGTTTGCAGTCTCTGAAAGCGTTAAGTCAGCTGGCAAAAGAAGCGTCTTCGGCAGCGACCTCCAGATGCTTCATATTCATGTATTTCTTGTTGCCCCATTGAGTACCGGCCACATGCCTCAGCCTGGCACAGACCAACATAAGCGCTGAATTCCCATCGGGAAAGCAGCCGACCACACGGGTGCGCCTGCGTATCTCCCGGTTAAGCCGTTCAATGACGTTGTTGGTGCGGATGCGAGTCCAATGCTCAAAGGGAAAATCCGCATAGGTCAGCGTCTCCTCAATGCTGTCCTCCACCTTTTTAGCGGCCTCCTTCAGCTTCATATCCCTAAGCTCGGCTACCACCGCTTTCGCCTTCTCCCTGGAGGCCTTCTTGCTCTCCTGAGCGTGGATTGCTTTGAGCATTTTTGCAACCAATTTTACCTTGGACTTCGGTACAACAGAGAATACATTGCGGTAGAAGTGGACGGTGCAACGCTGGTATTTGGCCTCAGGGAATACCTCATAGGCGGCCTCCAGCATCCCCAGGCACTTGTCACCGACAATGAGCTTCACGCCGTCCAGGCCACGGCCCCTCAGCCACTGGAAGAAGCTGACCCAGCTGGCCTTGTCCTCCTTCATGCCCTCGGCGGCGCCCAAAACCTCACGGTATCCGTCCTCATTGACTGCGATTGCCACCAAAATGGCCACATTTTGATACTCGCCGCCCCAGTTGCGGCGCAGATAGATGCCATCTACATAAACATAGGGATATTTTCCGCCCTGCAGTGGCCGATTGCGCCAGTCCTCAATATGGACGTAGGCCTTTTTGTTCAGCTCGCTGATGGTAGAGGGGGACACTTTAGTGCCCCACAGTGCCTCGGTGATGTCTTCCACCCGGCGCACAGAGACACCGGCCAGATACATCTCGATCAGCGCCTCCTCCACACTGCTTTCACGGCGGCGGTAGCGCTCGATGATGGCAGTCTCAAAGCTGATCCCCTTGAGCCGGGGCACATTGAGGGTAACATCGCCGGAGGTGGTGGTGAGGTTGCGGCTGTAATGTCCGCTGCGGTAGCCCTGGCGCTCTTCGCTGCGCTCATACCGGGCGGCCTGTGTCAGCTTCTCAGCCTCGGCCTCCAGCAGCCCGTTGAGCGTTTCTTCCACACTGCCACGTACTAATTCCCTGATTTGCCCCTTGATTACTTCCTCGTTAAGCTGTACAATTTTCTCAGACATGGTTTGCTGTCTCCTTTCGAATGTTTGTGTGGTAACTTCATTCTAACAGAGATCTGCAAACCGTGTCTCTTTTTGTTTATTTGAATTTGCGCAACTTATTGTACCTTACCCAGCGTTCCACGACCCTTATTTGCGTTCCATCAGCGTTCCGTTTAAAAAATAATTCTTGACATAAAAAAGAGTAGGAAAATCACAACTTGATTTTCCTACTGCCTGTTATAGAACTGTTAGTTTTCCAATGCTCAGTCTAAGACGTCCTCCATTGTGGTTGCTACAAGACGATTTCCTTAACACGCTGTCATGAGGGGATTCTAGTCACTTGCCTACATAGCTCTCGTGAGTGGATAACCTGAGGTACCACAGTTGTTCTTATAACCCTAAAAAATGCCTCTTCACGGAAATTCGGGGGATTTAATAAAAAGGTATTGAAAAGAGCATAGCAGATGTTCCATACTGTAATTGTGAGAAAACAGTTGCGGAGGAACAAAAGCTATGCTCATACATGATAATATCAAGATAGAAGGCAGCTGTCAAGGGTTTGAAGCAAAAAGTCTGTCATATAGCCCTGACGGGGATAAGTCAGTAGTCATATTTAATAGCATCGGAAGAAACTCAGCGCATTGTCTGGAATGTGGAGGTGCTGTCCACATATACGACAAACAACAGGTCAACCTAAAGGATATGCCCCTATGGAAAGGCATTGACTTAATGTTATGTTTCCTCGGTCACAGATATCGTTGCGTAAAATGCGGTAAGACATACGCAGACAAGATACCGCTCAGATGTCCGGGAACAAGGATTACATACAGAGCGGCAGAATGGATTAAATCGTTCCTAAAGAACAAGATATCCGTTCGAGCCATACAGGAGATTACCGGAATCCATTGGGAAACGATTAGATACATACAAAAGGGGTTCATAGATGATGCCCTCGCTCGGAGACAACAAGAGTTAAAAGAAGCAGGATACAAGCCAAAAATGCTTGCCGTGGATGAATTTGCAATACATAAAGGACACAGCTATGCCACTTGCGTTATGGATCTTGAAACGGGAGAAGTTCTGTGGGTGGGAAACGGCAGATCGATGGCTGATTTTGAGAAGTTTTTCGAAGAAACCGATCCATCCTTCTTATCAGCAGTCATGGCGGTAGCCATGGACATGAATGCTTCCTACAACAGGCTCATCGAAAAGTATTTGCCTCATGCTGAGATTGTCTATGACCGTTATCATATGCAAGCTCAGTATGGTAAAGATGTATTAGGTGTTGTTCGTCTCGAAGAAGCTCGCAAACACAACTCTGTGGCAAAAGAGATCAAAGAAAGATCCGAACATTCGGATAACAAAGAAGCAAGGCTTTCACTTAAAGCACAAGCTAAGTCTGAAATGGCGCAATATAGTTCTTTGAAAAAGCTTCGCTGGACTCTTTTAATGAGCGGAGCTAATCTGTCCGATAACAGAACAGAGCAGCTTAATTCAATACTCGTTGAGCACGCCGAGCTTGCAGTATGTTACGCAATGAAGGAAGAAATGATAAAGCTGTTTTCATTGGTAAGCGCGGACGAAGCTCTTACAGGTTGGACAAAATGGTTCAAAGCAGCAAAGGAAAGCGGCATTTCTGCGCTTGTTCATTTTGCAGAGTTGAAAGAAAAACGCATTCGTGGTCTTGTTGCTCACGCTTTTTTCCCTATCAGCACAGGTAAGCTTGAAGGTTATAACAACAAAATCAAGGTAGCTAAACGTATCGCTTACGGTTATCGCAACGAAGATTATTTCTTTTCTCTCATTCGCTTTCTCTCGCTGCCTTCTATTAGGTCATCCCCCGAAATTCCGTGAAGAACCTTTTGTTTTCCAGGTCTTGAATCATCAGCTCGCCCCAACTGTAATTCAACATATAGGAACCTTTGAATAGGTGAGTGTATTCGGGTTTTCCGGATAGGTAGTTATACAAGTCGCAGTTTGCTATGGAAGCGTTTAATCGCCTTAACCCTTTTTTAGAATCTATTAGTTCTTCAATACCATGCGCCTTGAGCACATTACGAAGGATCATAACAACCTTACGCAAACGCCCAAGCGTAACCTTGTTGACCGGCTCATCTTCCCATAAACTAGCAATTATATCACCTGGGGATAGATAGCCGCCACGCCGGTCAACCAGCAGCGCGAGAAGTTCCTTAGCCTTTGCGTTTTGTATAAGCAGCGCTTCGCCATTGACGAACACGTCAAAATATCCAAACGTTCGAATGTATATCCCCAAGTTTGGTGAAGCAACCTCATCGATCGCAGTGACCATTACCTCTATGTCTTGCATAGCATCCTCATAGATCACGTATTTATTGCGGCCTGTTAATTTTGCATGATAGAGCGCAATATCCGCTTTTTCATAAAGGGTATCAAAATTATTTCCGTCACGCGGGAAAATTGCAACTCCTGCACTGATTGAAATTTTGATTCCTAATTTTAACTCTCTATAAACTGCCGCAATAATAATACGGAGCCTTTCTTTCGCTACCGCAATGTCTGAAAATTCGGTTGCGTAAATGGCAAACTCATCTCCACCAATACGAGCTACAATATCCTCGTTGCTGATTACTAATTTGAGAGTCTGTGCTATATCTTTAAGGACCGTATCCCCATAAGTGTGTCCAAAGACATCATTTACTTTGCCAAACCCGTCAACATCCAACATAATCAACGCACGGGGAAGACCGTCTACCGATACCAGACATTTTTCTGTAACATAATCCGTAAATGCTGCCCGGTTATAAATACCGGTTACCTGATCAATCTTAGCCATTTCCAAAAGTCTGAGTTCTGATTGTTTTTCTTCATGTATATCCGAAAACAACATCCATACATTGATGAAGGAAGTATATGGATCTTTAAGGATTTGATAAAATATCCGTATCCATGTAGGCTTACCTTCATAGTTGACCAAATACTCTTTTGTCTCGTGATTCGCCCCTTTTTGAAGCGCCTTAAAGAGATGTTCGCGCGAAAAGCGATCTTGGAAATCTTCTTTGTATTCCGGTAAAACAGCCGATAGAATTCTTTCAAACGCACTTGTATAGGAGCCGGTAAAATCCGAAACATACTTGTCCGGAAGAATTCCATCTCTTGCCTCAAAAGAATCCAAGGTTAAATTGTATTCCAGATTGAGGATAAATTTGCTCGCCTCTTTGTAATTCGAAAACCGCAGAGAGGCAAGTTCTTTCTCTCGTTGGTCTGTAATGTCTTCACAAAATATGATGGAATAGCGAGGGGACAGGCTTTCTGTAAAAGCAATAGAATAATTACACTTGTACCATCTCCATCCGATTCTTGGATCTTTAACTCTTATGTTCATAGAACCTTTTGGAACTCCGCTTTTCATCTTCTCAAAGACATCGCGGGCTTCATTTAGACTCTCTTCTGCTATGTATGGAGAATTAATAAGACATTTTGAATTTTTCAATTCGGGCAATGTTCCAAAAAAAGCTTTTGCGACCGGACTTATGGAACAAAAACTATCTGCATTGAAGTCATATTTCAATAATATTTTGGGAGAGCTTTCCACAATGATTTGGAGAAGTTGTTCACTTTCCTTTAGCAATTCTATTTCAGAACTTTTCTGTTTGTGTTCTGTAATATCAGAAAATGATATGATTGCCGATACCGGCATTTGCTTTTCGTCAAATACCACGGTAGAAACTCCTAAGAACCATCGCGAGATATTTCGTGCGTCTTTTGCTTTGATCTCGACAGATCGGTTTTCACCCTTTGCGATTCCCTCATAAAAGTTCATATAATCAGAAACAGATTCTGGCTGCACGATCTCGCTTTCTACCAAAAAACCAGGCATGTTCTCAATTACTGAAGGTATACGATATGCTTTCGCTACCTCAGACGAAACATATACTACTCTCTCCTGAATATTATATCGAAGAATTATATTTTTGCTGTGCATAACCGCAATACGGTATTCTTCTTCTCGAATACGTAGTTGCATCTCTGCATTTTTAATATTATTGACATCCGTAAAAACAATGAGATACGTATTTGGAGATATAAAATCATCAAGCCGTTTTGCAATTTCTTTTACCCAAAAAAATGTTCCATCTTCTTTGCGTAAACGAAATTCAAGTTCAAAGGAANGTGGCTGTTCTTTCTGATATCGCCGGACAAGTTCCGTGAGCTGTTGATAATCTGCCGGATGAATGATGCATTCATAAGAAACATTTTCCTCTTGCTCAGAATCGCGAAAAAAGTTTGTTAACAGATTTTGTATATTGCGCGATGCATACAATGGCTTCTTATCCATCCCCAGTTCTATAACAATAAGCCCAAATAACAATGATTCATTTAAGCGGTCAATACAGTAATTTTGAAGTGAAAGCTCTTTTTCTGTTTTTTTCATTTCAGAGATATCGAAAAAAGCAGCAGTTATCAAAAACACATTTTTATTGCTTTCAATAATTTTTGCTGTCTTATATATCCAAAAATCTTCTGGCTTTTCCTTCAACCTGAATTCACAGTTCACCTGTTTGCCTGTGCTTATCATTGTCTGTAAATTCTCATATAGCTTTTTCAAGTCGTCTTCAACAACGACGTTCTTCAGATTTTCGATACTTATATTCTCGAGCTCGCCCCGAGAACAGCCGACCAACTCGCACAGCGCATCATTGAAATAAAGAAGTCTAAATGAGCCATCGTCGGCATGATATTCACACATGGTGATTCCGCACGGCACAGAACCAGTCATCTTCTCTAAGCTTTTCCAATGCCGATACCATTTATCAATATTAACGACAGAAGAGTATGCTCGCATTTTACCGTCGGTATCTCTGAAAGAATTTATGGTATCAAGAACCCAAAAGAAAGCACCTTCTTTGTTCTGGATTCGATACTCCAATTTTTTCTGATGTGGATACTCTGCCAGTTCTTGTAAAGCGTTCCTAAACATCTCTCTATCATCCTCATGAATTAGCATGAGATAATGATTTTTATATTTTTTAGCGATCTCCGTGGGCGTATATCCGCACATTTGGCAAAACCCATCACTGATATAATCTAAAGTATACTCGTCAAATAAACGGAAAGTGTGAAATCCGCCGGGGAAATTCTCCAGGGCGGTTTTCAGTTCTAATTCAACATTTCTTATGTCAGCTTTTGTTCTGTCAACTAACCTTTGGAGATCTGTATATTTGGAAATATTAACGCAAACGCCAGCCACTATATTTTTATTTTCCTTTTCATGGTGGATGCCAACTATTTCAAACCACAAAAAACCGTTGTCTTTACAGCGGATACGGCATTTCAAGCTATGGCTGTCCTGAAGATTCTGTAACGAAGCCATATACTCTTTGAAAGCCGCTAAGTCTTCTGGATGGATTGACGAAAAAAGGGAGCATCCCGCATTATGTACCAAGTCTGAATAACTCTCATACCCCAGTTCTATAGCTAAAAATTCATTTATGAATATCAATTCGTAGTTTTCATTAAGATAAAAACTCAAAATCCCCACCGGCATTGGTATTTCATTTAGCCGTGGTAGGTAATCCAATGCCTCGGCGGGCAATGATTTAAGATTGTTAGTTTTTTTATCTTCCACCGTGCTCCCTCCTAACGCTTTTGTTTTGAAAAATTACCGCGTTCCAAGCGATCCCTATTTTTTCGGGGGTCGGTCGGCTTCTCCGCATTCTCTGGGATTGCCCAGGAGCGCCCGAATCTCGACGTACCGGGTATGCGTCCTTCAACGCAGTATTGATTGACCCACCGTTCCGACACGTCCCAGCGATAGGATGCCTCTCGTATGGATATATAGCCTTTGATTCCCTCCATATCAAACCTCCGCGCACATATAATTCAACAAAATACATTATATGCGAATATTCGCATAAAAAACAAGTACATGGCGTGAAATTTTTTGACATAGAGCGTGATATTTTTACTTTTTATTTCGGTGTGTTTATTACTGTAGCGGTTATCGGTGCATATAGCGGTTCAATGTACTATCTTGCCTGCCTGTTTTCGGTAAAATGAAAGTATCGCAAAAGGTCTCGAAAAAGTTAGCACCCCAAATGGCATAAAAAGAGAGCCATTGTCAGCACCTGAAATAACGGCTAC
>JGI24711J26586_10001629_pt1 | contig 16996 bp, 18 predicted proteins | sample BioPla3DNA1_FD_26586 | JGI IMG/M metagenome (IMG submission 26586)
CAAATAATTTAAACGGGGTCCCTATTGTCAATAAGGAAATTGGAATAAATTTTCTCGCTTATATTGAAATTTATTTGGGACATTTTCCCAAACTATTGACATAATTTCAATATAAATTACTAAAAAGTAGTATAACTTTTACCTTGATCTGTAAAAGTACCGCTTTGACAAGTCATTCCTTTAGGATCCCAATAACAATAATTATCTTTTCCATTTGAATCTTTAATCCAAAACTTACCACACAATCTAGATACTTTTCTTCCCTCTTTAGCATCTTTCACTTTATATTTTGGATAAGCTACTTTTTCATATACAAAACTATTATCACTTATCCAAAAATATTTATTATCTTTTGTTATTAATACTGACCCTGATATATTTTTATATTCACTATTTTTTTCTTCTTTAAAATATTTACCATGATATAAAAATTCTGCTGTAATACATGTAATACCTTCTTTTGAAAGATCTTCTTTATTATTATAAAACCTTTCAGCTGTCCTTACCATTTCAAGTCCCATATTCCCTAAAACCTTTTTTTGATGAATAATTACTTTAGGCCATATACTTATTATAAAGATTGTTATCCCTAGGGATGCTAAAAAAATTATAAAGATTATTTCACTTATAGTTAAATGCTTTTTAGTATATTTTGTTCTATTCATTTTAAATCCAGTTTACATTTTACCTTTCATTAAAATATTAACATAAATTAATATGGAGTTCAATTTACCGCATAAAAAAAAACATATACTTTTAAAGTATATGCTTTATTTTATAAAATATTATGGTGCTACTGTACATGCATTACCGGTACAATTATATTGACGCGGATCATCACTACAAGTAGCACTAGCAGAAGCACCATCTTCGGCCTTATCTGGTTTATATGATTCTGCATTAATTCCTTCAAATATATATGTACCATTAGATATCCAAAATTTATATGTATAATTACCACCACTATAAGTTACAAGTACCGAACCAGTATAGCCGTCTCCAGTTGCTCCTGTACCTTTGTCAAAATAATCTTGCGACTTTAAATAAGCAAGATTAAAGCATACAGAATCAGTTGATTTAAAACTTTCATTCATAACTTCCATTTGATATGCATGTTTTGCAGCATCTACCGCAGCTAAACCTTCAACTCCTAAAGCGCTTTTTCTTGATCTAGCCATTATTGGACCTATTGCAGTAGCACCAATTAACATTACTACTGCTAGTATAACAATAATTGCTAAAAGTTCAATTAATGTAAAACCTTTCTTATCTCTCATTTTCTAAACTCTCCTTTATAATATATAGTTTATCACAACATTTTTCTGTTTTCAATAATATTTGTTGCTAAATTTTAAAATCATTTACAAAATTATCAAAAGACAGTTGTTTTTCCTCTTCTTTAACTTCCTTCTTTACTTTATTTTCAATTAATTCTGCTTTTAATGCATAATCATCAACTTTATTTTTAGTAATAATGCTTCCCGTACTAGCTAAGTCCATTATTGGAATATCGGCATTTTTAACTTCAATAATCTCACTATCACATTTAATTAAATTAATATCTTTTGTTTCACTTACATAACATTTAAAGACTTTATAATCTTTTGATTTAGTTTTCTTCATAATTCTATAACCTCTTTTAGCTCTAGAAAGAGATTCTAAATCCATAATTTTAATTCTCTTAGCCGTATTTAAATTTGTAAAAACATTTAAATATTCGGCATTTTCACTAATTCCATCAGCTCCTGCAACAAAATCGTCTTTTAAATTAATTGCTTTTACTCCAGAAGCTTTTGGACCAGTAGAGTTTATTTCGTCACTATTATACCTTAGATAATAACCTTCATTTGTAACAATAACAATTTCTTTTTGCATTTCTTTTACATAAATAAGTTCATCATCTTCTTTTAGTTTCATAATCATCATTGGTTTGCTATATCTAGTTACTTTTAAAGTTTCTATTTTAACTTTCTTTATCATTCCATTACGAGTTACTAACATAAGCTCCTTTTGATTATCACCAACTAAATAACTTCCGATAACCCTTTCTTTACCACTCATCATAATAATATTATTAATATGTTTTCCTAAATCTTTCCACTTAACATCTGGTATAATATGAACTGGCACAAAAAGATAATTTCCTAAATTTGTAAATAACAACAACGTATCTTGGGTAGTAGTATTATAAAGACCTGTAATATAATCCCCTGGTTTTAAAGTAGTTTCATCGTCTTTAGCAGCATAAGATTTTAAAGATACTCTTTTAACATATCCCTCATTTGTTACTATAACAATAGTATTTTCTTTAGGTATCATATCTGCCATATCTAATTTAATTTCTCTAATTTCATCACGAATTTCAGTACGACGAGGATTAGCAAATTCTTTTTTAATTGCTACCAGTTCTTTTTTCATCTGCTTTTTAAGCACTTCCTCGTTATTAAGAATTTGATTTAAAAAATCAATCATCTTTATTAAATTAGCTTTATCTTCTTCCAAAGAAATAATATCAGTATTAGATAAACGATAAAGCTGCATTGTTACAATAGCTTCTGCTTGTTTTTCTGTAAAACCAAATTGTTTTATTAAATTTTTTATCGAATCAGCTTTATTTTTAGACTTTCTAATTGTTATAATTATTTCATCTAAAATACTTATTGCTTTTAAAAGACCTTCAACGATATGTAATCTTTCATTACAATGATTTAAATCAAAATTAGTTCTTTTTAATATTACATCTTTTTGATGACTTATAAATGCATCTAAAATAGCAAGTAAACCAAGTTGTTTTGGCCTACGATTGACTATTGCAACCATATTAAAATTATAATTTATTTGTAAATCAGTATTTTTAAATAAATAATTACGAATAACTTCAATATTAGCATCTTTTTTAGTTTCAATAACTAATCTTGCCATATTATCTTTATCAGATTCATCTCGAACGTCAGTTATTCCTTCTACTTTTTTATCAATTCTAATATCTTCAATTTTCTTACGAAGACCTTCTTTTAAAACATCATATGGTATCTCATGAACAATTATTTTTTGACAGTTTTTTTCTTTGACAATCTCGGTTTTAGCTTTAACTACTACCTTACCTTTACCAGTTTTATAAGCATCAACAAGCCCCGCTTTGCCTTCGACTATACCACCAGTTGGAAAATCAGGCCCCTTAATAATATTCATTATTGTTTCTAATCGAGAATTGGGATTATCAATCCTAAAAATAGTTCCCTCTAGGACTTCGCCTAAATTATGCGGAGGAATATTTGTAGCATATCCTGCCGATATCCCTGTTGAACCATTTACTAATAAATTAGGAAAATTTGCAGGAAGTACTGTTGGTTCTAAAATTTCATCACTATAATTAAGTGCCATTTCAACAGATGCTCTATTAATATCCTTTAACATAACTTGAGCAAGCTTTGTTAGTCTAGTTTCTGTATAACGATAAGCTGCTGGCCCATCACCATCTATTGAACCATTATTCCCTTGAATATCAATAAATATTTCTCTCATTTTCCAAGGTTGTGACATATATATCATTGCCCCATATATAGAGCTATCACCATGAGGATGATATTTGCCCATTACTTCTCCTACAGCAGTTGCACACTTGCGATATGGTTTATCATATGTATTACGTTTTTCCCACATAGTATAAAGGATTCTTCTTTGTACGGGTTTTAAACCATCACGAACATCAGGAAGAGCACGATCTTGAATAATGCTTTTTGCATATCTTCCAAAACGGTCTCCCATTATATACTCTAAGGTATAATTATATATTTTCTCTACTACAGGCTCTTCTTTTTTTATTTTAGCCACCTTCATCACCAACTTTTATTTATTCTTGTCTAAATGTATCTTCTAGGGTAAAATCTACATTTTCATTAATCCATTCTTTTCTAGGTTCTACTTTATCTCCCATTAAAACAGATACTCTTTTTTCAGCAATAGCTGCATCTGTAATACTAACCTTTATTAAGCTACGATGCTTTGGATCCATAGTAGTTTCATAAAGTTGATCAGCATTCATTTCACCAAGACCTTTAAATCTTTGGATTTTATAACCTTTAACTTTCTTTTTAATTTCTTCTAGTTCTTCATCTGTTGAAACATACTTTTTATATTTCCCAAAATCAAGTGCATAAAGAGGCGGATTAGCAATATAAAGCATGCCTTCTTCAATTAATGGACGCATAAAGCGATAAAAGAAAGTTAACAATAAAACTTGAATATGTGCACCATCATCATCAGCATCAGTCATAATAATTATTTTACCATAATTACTTTCTTTAGGATCAAAGTCAGATCCAATCCCTGCACCTATTGCATGAGTTATACTATTAAGTTCTTCATTTGCATAAATATCATTACTAGATGCCTTTTCACAATTTAACACTTTACCTCTTAATGGTAAGATTGCTTGGGTTTCTCTGTTTCTTCCTGATTTAGCAGAACCACCTGCCGAATCACCTTCGACTAAAAATAGTTCATTTAAACTAGCATTTTTACCAGTAGCTTTAGTAAGTTTACCTGATAATATTTTATCTCTTTTTTCTTTACCTTTTCCACTTCGAATAAGTTCTCGGGCTTTCCTTGCTGCATTTCTCGCTTCCATTGATTTAACTATTTTATCAATTATGTTTAAAGCAACTTCTCTATTTTCTTCTAAAAAGAATTTAATTTGTTCGTAAGTAATACTTTCGGTAATACTTCTTGCTTCCGGCGTTCCTAATTTAGATTTTACTTGTCCTTCAAATTGAAGTAAATGCTCTGGTATTTTTAAATTTATTACCGCAGTAAGCCCCTCTCTTACATCTGTCCCTTCAAATGAAAAATCTTTACCTTTAATAATATTATTGTTTTTTAAATAATCATTAAAAGCTTTAGTAATACCTGTTTTAAAGCCAATTTCATGAGTACCCCCATCAGGTGTTTTAACATTATTAACAAATGATAATATTTGTTCGTTAAATGTATCAGTGTATTGTAATGCCACCGAAACTTCAATCTTATTTTTTTGACTTGTAAAATTTAAAGGATTACATAAAATTTCTTTACCTTCATTTATATATTCAATAAAACTTATTAAGCCGTTTTCATAGAAAAATACTGCTTTTTTATTATCTTCAATATCCTCAACTTCTATAGTAAGGCCTGAAATTAAAAAAGCGCTTTCTTGCATTCTTTCACATATCATTGTATATGAAAAACTAGCATTCTTAAAAATTTCATAATTGGGTTTAAAAGTTACTGTTGTTCCCGTTTTTTTGCTATCACCAACTTGTTTTAAAGGAATTGCTACTTTCCCATTTTCAAAACGAATATTAGATATTTTACCATCTCTATAAATAACAACATCCATAAAATCCGATAATGCATTAACAACAGCTGCTCCAACACCATGAAGACCTCCAGAGACTTTATAACCTTCTTCTGTAAACTTTCCTCCAGCATGTAAAACTGTATATATTACTTCAGGAGTTGATTTACCACTTTCATGAATTCCAATGGGGATTCCTCTTCCATTATCAGTTATAGTAACACTACCATCACTATTAATAGAAATTTTAATAAAATTACCATAACCATTAATTGCTTCATCTATTGAATTATCAACAATTTCCCATATTAAATGATGTAACCCTCTTTTATCGGTTGAGCCTACATACATACCGGGTCTTTTACGTACTGCTTCAAGACCCTCGAGTATTTTTATCGAAGATTCGTCATACTTTTTCATAGCAATCACCTTAATTATTATAAAGAAAAAAGAAGATTTTTGCAATCTTCCTTTACATATTTGTTTTTTTATATATTTTAAATTTGAATTTTATCTTCTTGTTCTTCGGTAAGTAATGGCTGTTTTTCTTCTTTAATTTCTTTTAATTTTGGAAGCTCAATTACATCTTCTTCTTCAAGATTATTTATTGAAACATCTTTTTGTTGCTCTTCCATTTCTGTTAAGTCGTTATCAATTTCATTTGCTAATTTATTAAAATCAACAGTATAATCCTTTTCTGAAATTGAAGGCTTTTCTAATATATCTGCCTCATTAGCATCTATAGGTTTATCTTCATTTAAATAACTAAATATCTCCTTTTGCTCTTCAACAGTAGGTATATTAGACATCTCTTCTTGTTCTTCGATATTACTGACTATGCTTTCATTAATATTTTGTATAGGTTGCTTTATAGAGGTATTATCAGCCCCTTCCATAGTAGGTACAATATTAATATTTTCTATAGGCATGCTCAAAGGTGGATTATCTATTTTAGGTTCTTCGGGAACATTTACAACATTAACATTTGATACAGGAAGGATATCTTCCTTTACTGCTTCTGGTTCACTTACAATATTAGTATTTGCTTGTACGGGAGGAACAACGTTAACATTTGTCGGAGGCAGTTGTTCTTGCACCTTAACCTCCACTGGAGTCTCTTGAGTTAAATTAATCGGTTTACTCTCACCTAAAGCACCAAGATCAATCTTATCTATTTTTTTAGTATCAGCAAGTTTTTTCTTATCTTTCCTACCAAAGAAAAGAACAACAAAAAATAGCATTATTAAAAAAATAATTATTGTTCCTAAATATACCGGAAATTTTTCATTGGCATATAGGTTATGAAGAAAGTCTTTCATAGCAAACACCTCTTTATTCTAAACTAATTTTAACACTTAGAAATCTAAAAAGCAACTATAATAGCATTGCATAAGGTTTATACAACTTATTATATTTGACATATAAAGCTATTTCTTGATTATCATATTTTAAAATAAGGTACTTATCATCAAAAGGCAAATTCATTTTATTACCATTTTTTACAAAATGATATTCTTCTGTAGTTAAATTGTATACTTTAAAATCAAATAAATCATCTATTTTTAAAAGTTTATATTTCCCTTTTTTGATTTCATCAATAGTAAAAGTATTTTCTATTAAAAACTTATCTTGAGCTGTTCTTATTAAATTATTCATGCATCCAATTACTGATAATTTATCACAAATTATTTGAATTAAACTTCTTATATAAGTTCCTTTTGATACAGTGCACTGAAATGTAATAATATCTTTTTTTATACTTATTAAAGATATATCAAAAACCTCTATTTCATTTGTTATAGGTTTAATATATGTTTTTTCTCTGGCATATTCATATAGTTTTTTGCCTTTAACCTTCTTTGCAGAATACATTGGTATTTCTTGAATAATTTTACCTTTTAAAGAAGATATTACTTTAATAACATCTTTTTCATTAAAATTACAATTTTCTTTTTTTTCAACATTACCAGTTATATCTAAAGTATCAGTTTTAATACCTATTTTAATTTCTGCAATATAAGTCTTTTTAAACGAAGATAATAGCTCCGTTAATTTAGTATATTTACCTATACACATAACTAATATTCCAGTTGCAATAGGGTCTAACGTGCCGGTGTGGCCTATTTTTTTTATACCAAAAATATGGTTAAGTTCATTAACCATATCTCGACTCGTTTTTCCTTTTTCTTTATTAATAAGAATAACACCATTCATTATTGTTCATTATCCTTTTCATGAATTTCTTTAATAATCTGATTAATTTTATTTCCGTGTGCTACTGATTTATCATAATAAAATCTAAGTTCAGGAGTATTTCTTATTTTCATTATATTAGCAAGTTTTGCTCTTATAAAAGGTGCTGCTGTATTAACCTCATTTTCTAAAGTCTTATAATCTAAATCAGATAAAGCAGTAAAAAACACTTTACAAAAACCTAAATCACCTGCTAAATCACATCCAGTAATAGTAACTACTTTAAAAATTTCATTTTTTACTTCTTTTTGAATTATTATGGGAATATATTTCTCAATGTCTCTTTTAATTCTTGCTAGATTATAATTAGACATGTTTTACCTCCACTAATTCATAAATTTCAAATGTATCGCCTTCTTTAAAATCATCATAATTTTCTAGAGTAATTCCACATTCAAAGCCTTTCTTAACTTCTTTAACAGTATCTTTTTCTCTTTGTATAGATGCAATCTCAGTGTCTGTTAAAATCGTCCCATCACGAATAACTCTTGCTTTAGCTTTAGATTTAACGACTCCATCAGTAACATAAACTCCAGCAATATTACCTATTTTTGAAAACTTAAATATCTTACGAACTTCAACATTACCGATTATTTTTTCTTCAAATTCAGGATCTAACATTCCCTTTAGTGCTGCTTCAATATCTTCAACTAATTTATATATTATTGTATAAAGACGAATTTCAATATCGTATTCCTTAGCCATCTCTTTAGCAATTGGAGATGCAATTACATTAAAGCCTATTACAATTGATTTTGATGCACTTGCTAAAACTATATCACTTTCTGTTATTGGTCCTATACCACTTCTAATAACTTTAATTGTAACACCTTCTACTTGAATCTTTTCAAGTGCTTGCTTAACAGCTTCTTCAGACCCTCTAACATCAGCTTTTAACACTACAGTTACTTCATTTCGTCCTTCCTGGACCTGATTAAATAATTCTTCTAACGATAATGATTGATGCTTATCACTACTTCTTGTAGCAAGTTCTTTTCTCTTACTTGCAACTGATTTAGCTTCATCGATTGTTTCAAAAGCCATAAATTTATCTCCGGCTTTAGTATTATCTGTAATACCAGTTACTTCAACAGGAGTTCCTGGACCAGCAGAAGCAATATTTATTCCCTTATCGTTTTTCATCATTCTAATTTTGCCATAAGTTGTACCCACACACACATGATCACCAATACGAAGAGTTCCATTTTGAATTATAAACGATGCAACTCCTCCAACATTTTTATCTAATCTTGATTCAATTACTGCACCAAGAGCATAACGATTAGGATTAGCTTTAAATTCATTTATTTCACTAAGTGTAATTATTGTATTCAATAGATTATCAATACCTTCTCCAGTTTTTGCAGAAATATTTATAAACGGTATATCACCACCCCAACTTTCTGGAGTGATACCTATCTCGGTCATGCCGGTATAAATTCTTTCAATATTTGCTTCAGGTTTATCTATTTTATTTACCGCTACAATAATAGGAACATTAGCTGATAATGCATGATCAACAGCTTCTTTTGTTTGAGGCATAACACCATCATCTGCTGCTACTATGATAATAACAATATCAGTGACTGCTGCTCCTCTTGCTCGCATTTCAGTAAATGCAGCATGTCCCGGAGTATCAATAAAAGTCAATTTATTACCATTATAATCTATTTGATAAGCCCCAATTCCTTGAGTAATACCACCCGCTTCACCAGATGCAATATTTGAGTCTCTAATATAATCTAACAAAGAAGTTTTACCATGATCAACATGACCCATAATAGTAATAATTGGTGGTCTTGACTCTAAATCTTCCTCTTTATCAACAATTTCATAATGATCAAAATCAGCAATATCCTGACTTTCTTCTTTTTTTAATGTTTTACCATAATCCAAAGCAAGTATTTCTGCTGTTTCAAAATCAATAGTTTGATTCATGTTTAACATATTACCAAATTCCATTAATTTTTTTATTAAATCAGTTACAGGAATTTCTAATGCCTCTGCAAAATCAGAAACAGTCATATTCTGCGTATATAAAACAACATTTTCTGCTACAACATTTCCAGATAATTTCGTTTTACTTTTGTACATTTCTTTTTTCTGTTTTTTAAACTCTTTGTATTCTTTTGTACTGTCTTTTCTTTTTAATTTTTGTTTCGAAGAAGAATGTATTGCTTCAGTTTTATCAATGTTTTCACTTTCAATAACTTTTTGAACAACATCATCAATTGCATCTTCTTCTTCATAAGTTGTTTCTGTTTCAGAACTAATTAAATTTAATGTGTTATCTAAAATAATAATATCTTCTTCATCAAGCACACTAGAACTGTCTGCTTTAATTCCTAATTCTTCACATTTTTTTAAGATTTCAGCAACTGATAAATTAACTTCTTCAGCATATTTTTTGATATCCACTTTCATCTTCCTTTCTTTGTTTTATTAATAACATCTTGAAAAACATCAATAATTGGTTTTCCCTCGTACTTAACAAGTTCAATATCAACATTGCTTGCTATTTCCTCAGACAAAGATGCATTATAATTGCTATCATAAACTATTTTTCTTATCCCAGAATTAATAATTGAATTCATACAATCTTTACAAGGAAAAGTATTTACATACATTATAGCCCCATCAACTGAAATACCGTGTTTAGCTGCAAAAGCAATGGCATTTTGTTCTGCGTGTGATGCTGGACATAATTCTAAATATGAACCACTTTTATAATCAGCCTGGCTTCTTCTTATACAACCACCTTTTGTATCACAATGAGCAACTCCTCTGGCTGGTCCATTGTAGCCAAATGATATTGGATGATCATCTTTAACAATTAAACAACCAACTTGTCTAGATAAGCAAGTACTTCTCAATGAAGCAAGAGTAGCAATAGACATATAATATTCTTCTCTTGTTGGTCTATTCACTATTTACCTCCTTTAGTAAAGATTCATAAACTTGTAAAGGAACTTCTTTTTCAAATAAATGATCTAATGATTTATTTGCCTTAGCTTTTTCAATCACTTTTAAATCTTTTTTTAAATAAGCACCTTTACCATTTTGTTTACCTGTCTTGTCAAAAACAATTTCTCCACTAGGAGTTCTTACTATTCTAAGTAAATTATGTTTTTCACACTTTTCTTTTGTTATAATACATGTTCTTAAAGGTATTTTTTTCATCTTTACCTCCTTTTATAATTATCTATTACCCTCTTCATTAACTTGAGTTAATGATTTAACTTGAATATGATATTTAGTTAGTTTATTTGCAAGTCTTATATTAGAACCTTTCTTACCAATTGCTAAAGATAAATTATCATCAGTTACAATAGCCAGCGCTTCTTTATTTTCTTCATCTGTAATACTTACAATAGCATCTTTAGCCGGAGATAATGCATTTTTAATAAACTCCACAGGATCTTCATTATATAAAATTAAATCAATTCTCTCATTACCAAGTTCTTTTAAAATACCTGCAATTCGGCAACCTTTTTCTCCGATACAAGCACCTATTGGATCAACTTTTTCGTTATTAGAAAAAACTGCTACTTTACTTCTGATACCTGGTTCTCTTACAACACTATATATTTCAATATCCCCATTTATAATTTCAGGAATTTCTTGTTCAAATAATCTTTTAACAAAACCATAATTACTTCTAGAAAGTTTTATAAAAGGGCCTTTATTACCACTTTCTACTTTAGTAATATATACTTTAATATTAGAACCCATAACAATCTTTTCGTCAGGAATAATTTCGCTTTTAGGCAGTATTCCCCTAGTTCTCCCAAGATCAATATAATAATTATTACGATCTTCCATTGCAACCATTCCAACCATTATTTCAAATTCTTTACCATTAAATTCTTCCATAATGCTTTCTTTTTCGGCTTCTCTTATTTTTTGAGTTAATACTTGTTTAGCGGTTCCTGCTGCAACACGTCCAAAATCTTTTGGTGTAACCTCAATTTGAATCGCGTCACCAATTTTAGCATCAGGCTTAATTTTCATGGCATCTTCTAAAAGTATTTGAGCATCAATATTTATTTCTGGTGGTACCTTAACAGAATTTCCTTCCTCATCTATTTTTTCTGTTCCCTCATCTATTTCCTTAACAACAGAAAAGTATGAAAAAACTTTAATTTCACCTGTTTCACGATCAATATCAACAAGCACATTTGTCTTTGAATTAAAATTCTTTTTATAGGCAGTTGCTAAAGCAAGCTTTAATCCATCAAAAATAATATCAGCAGATATATTTTTTTCTTTAACAATCATTTCTACAGCTTTAATTAATTCTTTATTATTCATGTCTAACCTCTTTCTTTACTAGAAATATCTAGTATATAATTATCTTTAATATTAACATTTTTCTCAATTATTGGACTTATAATCTGTGTTGCATCAACAACTTCGTCTAAATCAAGACCTCCAACTTTATCAAGTATAATCTCTAAAAAATTATATTTCCCTTTCTTTATATATCCTATGTTATCAACAAAAATATTTTTTATTTCTAACTTTTTGTTAATACAAAATTTCAAGTTTTCAAAGTCCATATAATTTCCTTTCTTATAAACAAAAGTGGGATTTTGTGTCCCACTTAAAATGTCATTAGTATTATAACACCCATTTTAACAAAGGTAAAGGATTTTATTACCTTTAATCATTGTTTCTTAAAAAGGGCGGTATTTCATAATCATTATCTAGAAGCTCTGGGGTTTTTCGTTTAGGAAGCTCTTCATCTGAAAACAAAGCTTCAGCGGCAACATTCTCATCAAATCCAGTAGCAATTACAGTAACAATTACTTCATCTTGAAGATTATCATTTTTAATAGCTCCCATTATAATATTAATTTCACCTTGTGATGCTTCACTAACTGTTTTAACTGCTGTTTCTATTTCAAATAAGGTTAAATTACTTCCTCCGGTAACGTTAACAATTGCATTTTTGGCACCCTCAATGGTTTCCTCTAGTAAGGAATTATACACAGCTTGTCTTGCAGCTTCATAAGCTCTATTTTCGCCTGCTGCGCAACCAATTCCAATAAGTGCAGTACCACTTTTTTGCATTACAGTATTTACATCAGCAAAGTCAAGATTAATAACTCCAGGTACAGCAATTAAATCTGATATAGATTGAACTCCACGATGTAAAACGTTATCAACTTCCTTAAAGGCATCATCAAAAGAAGTAGTTTTATCAACAATTTCTCTTAATCTTTCATTAGGGATAACAATTAAAGAGTCTACATGCTTACGAAGTTCTTCAAGACCTATTAAAGCATTTTCCATTCTTCTTTTACCTTCAAATCTAAATGGCTTTGTAACAATTCCTACAGTAAGAGCTCCTTGTTCTTGAGCTATTTCAGCAATAATCGGTGCAGCTCCTGTGCCAGTTCCACCACCAAGACCACAAGATACAAAAACCATATCAGCGCCAGCAAGGGCTTTTTCAATATCTTGCTTGCTTTCAAGAGCTGATGCTCTTCCTACTTCAGGATTTGCTCCAGCACCTCTTCCGCCAGTGATAGTTTTACCGATTTGAATCTTAAATTCAGCTTTCGATAAATCCAACGATTGTTTATCAGTATTAACTACATAAAACTCTACACCTTGTACCCCTTCTTCAACCATTCTATTAACAGCATTATTTCCCCCGCCACCAACACCTACAACTTTAATCTTCGCTACTGGTTCAACTACTAAATTTGTCATTCTTCCTCCTTAGTTATCAAAAAAATATCCAAATACTTTTCCCAATAACGAACTATCCGATACATTTATTCTTTTATTTTTACCCCCAAATTCGTCTTCTTCGTCTTCGGAAAATATTGAAAAATTCACATTTCTTAAATTTAATCTACTATTATAATATTTTAACATTCCTACAGCAACACTATATTTATTATATCTTGCTCCAATTTCTTCTACCATACCCACTTTAGCAAGATTTCCTAAACAATTAGTAAGAAGAGTATTAAATCCTTTTAACTTACTAATGCCTCCTGTCACAATTATATAACTAATTTCTTTTTTTGTTAAGAGGCTAATTTGTTTTTTAACTAAATTAAGTATCTCATTTATTCTAGAAATTGCAATAGCTGATGCATCATATCCAGTTATCTTTATATCTTCTTCATTACTATCAGTAACTATAATAAATTCTGATGGGCTTGCTCTTTTAATATCACCAACCACTAATTTTTCTTTTATATCTTTAGCTGTATCCTTACTAATCTTAAATATATATGCTAAATCATTATCAATGTTTATAGCGCCAATATCAATGATTTCTGATGCAGTTAAGATACCTTTATTAAATATTGATACTTCTGTTTTAGTATGACCAATATTTACTATAACACCCACAACTTTTTTCATATCATCAGTTTTAAATTCATAAAAATCACAAAGAGGATTTATACATACATCAGTTACTTTAATATTTAATTTTTCAATGCAATTAACAATGTTTTCAACATTTTTTTTAGGAATAACAACTGCAACATCACTAACAGTTAACTTGTTTGCAACCATGTTAATTGGAGATGACACTTGTTTGTCGTCATTTAAAAAAAACTTAGCAGGCATGATACTTACCAATTCTTTATTATTATCTATTTTACCATAAACACTATTTTGCATAGCCTTAATTAAATGTTTATGATTTATTGACTTATCTGCATTATTAATATTTACTGAGCCATTTGATATAAAACAAGAAAGTCCGTAACTTGGAACATTAACAAGAGTTTCTTTGATTTGCATACCAAGTATTTCCTCACTTTTAAAAAAAGCCTCTTGTAAAGCAAACTCAGCACTTTCTCTATTAACAATATAACCATTTTTTATTCCCTGAGATGGAACATTAACACAAGACAAAATATTAAGCTTGTCTTTTTGAAATTCGCCAACTACAAGCTTTATAGAGTTCGTACCTATATCAAGACTAGATATAATTCTTCTCATATTCCACCTATTTTTACAATATTAATTATACCTAAAACTCCTATTAATATCAAGTATGACAAATAAAAAAAGGAAATCACTTTCCTCTTATTCTAACAAAATCTTCTTCTGGTTTTAGTTTTAGTTTAAATAAATCATCAATTAATTTAGTTGATTCAAATAGTTCAAAAAATAAATCCCTAGTTTTTAAACAATACGATATTTCTTGCATAAAACCAGGTAAACCACCATATAAGCCTGCTAATAAACGACTAGGACAAACGCGTGGCTTTATAAGACTTCTTCTTCTTGTTTCTAGATGAGTAATCACTTTGTCAATTCCAAGGCCCCATTTTACCATCAATGTTGCCACAAGTTTTGCTTGATTATGAAGAGCATCCTCATGTGATATACCCATACATACTAGTCTTTCTACTCCGATGCTTTTGTAATTAAATGAAGTCCCTGTATGATAAGCAACTTCATCTTCAGGTATAAATTGATAAACCTTTTTATCTCCTACAAGAAAATGATAGCCAACTTCTTTACCTTGAAGACCATCAATTAATATTTTTCTTGCATAATACTGCATATTAAAAGATGGTGGGGTTTTATATAAACCAGTAGAAGGCTCATGAAGAACAATATATTCTGGAACTTGATCCTTTTGAGTTCTATTGGCGCATTCTTGCGGTAATATCAATTTATGTAATGAACTTTTCAAACTATTTTCAGTTGTATTTTCATAAAATTTTTCCACATTAACCTCCTAGATACTATAATAAAAATTGTTAGTTAATAACAAAACTACCCTTTCTTATAGTTAATTATAGTAACATAAAAAAGAAAAAAGTCAATATATCTACATTGTAACAAAAGATAAATATATGACTTTTAGTTGTTTTTAAAATTTATATAACTTATGCTTTTTTAGTTGTTGTTTTCTTAGGTGCCGCCTTTTTCACAGGCGCTTTTTTTACTTCTTTTACTTCTTCCTTCTTTTCCTTAACTTCTTTTGGGGCTTCTTTCTTTTTTACTTCAGCAGGTTTTACTTTCTCTCCTTTTAAAGCTTTTTTAGAAGTTTCAATCAAAGCTAAAAATGCTTTTTCATCGTTAATTGCAAGTTCTGAAAGCATCTTACGATTAACCTCTATTCCGGCAATTGCAAGACCATTAATGAATTTAGAATAACTAAGATCATGCATACGACATGCAGCATTAATTCTTGTAATCCATAACTTTCTAAAATTTCTCTTATTTTGTTTACGATCTCTATATGCATAAGCTCCACTATGAAATAGTTGCTCTTGAGCTGTTTTATATAATCGATGTTTACTTCCAAAATATCCTTTAGCTTGCTTTAAAACTTTTCTTCTCCTAGTTTTAGCAATCGCGCCTCTTTTAACTCTTACCATAATTATCCCCTCACTATATTACATTAGAAAGTCTTTTTGCTTGTCCACTTTCTAATACTCCTTTATTTCTTCTTTGTCTTATTGCTTTGCTCGAATCTTTAGCTGTCTTATGGTTTCCACCACTTTTCTTATAAGTAATTCGACCATTCTTTTTGGTTAATACTTTTTTACTAGCCTTATGAGTTTTTTGTTTTGATTTTGCCATAATTAATACATCCTTTCTATTTTTTAGGAGCAAGCATCATATATACTTGTCTTCCATCCATTTGAGGTTTAGATTCAATCTCTGATACTTCAGATAAAGCTTCCGCAAATCTTAAAAGAACTTTTTCACCTAATTCAGGATATGCCATTTGTCTACCTTTAAAACGAATATATGCTTTAATTTTATGTCCTTTTTTAAGGTAATTCTCTGCATTTCTTCTTCTGGTTTCAAAATCAGCAACATCAATTGTAACTGATAAACGATATATTTTAACTTCCTTATTGGTTTCTCTTTGTTTTTTTAAAGCTTCCTTCAACTTTTTTTGTTTTTCATAACGGTATTTATTATAATCCATTATTTTTGCTACAGCTGGTTTAGAATTAGCACTCACCAAAACTAAATCCAATGCCGCAAACGATGCAATCGTTAATGCATCATCGAGATTTTTAATTCCTAATTTCTCTCCGTTTGGTCCTATAACCATTAATTCATTTATCTTAATCTGTTCATTAATTGGTAGTTCTTCAATCTTTGCTATATTTCTTCGCCTCCATACAATTTAAAAGATGGATAATCTATCCACCTTAAAAAACTTAATATATCTGCCAATGCAGTACTTAGGTTCTTTACCCATTGATTACTACTCAATAAGGTGGATATTAAAATCGCTTTCCTTTAAATAACAATTAGATAATACAATACTTTTAATGTTTTGTCAATTTATTTATCTAATTTCTGTAATAGTTTTATGATAATGTCAGTATAGTTAGTTTTTTGAAAATGTCAGTCTTATATAATATAATCTTCCTAGAAAGGAAGAAAATAATGAAAGGAAAT
>JGI24711J26586_10001631_pt1 | contig 16980 bp, 13 predicted proteins | sample BioPla3DNA1_FD_26586 | JGI IMG/M metagenome (IMG submission 26586)
CTTTCTTCAATTGTTAAGTGCATTAATTTCTCTTGTAAGTTTATAAAGGTAAGAACTATTATAACTATACAAGTGGAAACTTTCAAATTTTAATTTAGGATAATTACCTCTACCCTTATTACTACTTTTTCATAACAATGTCTGACATCCAAGGGTAGAGGCTTATTTCATTCAAGATAAGCCAGTTTTTTTTAAGCTTGGCTTTTCTATTTTACAAAAAAAATAAAATAATCAGCATATTACCGCATAAAAAAGATTCTTTAAAGAAACTCTTGAATTTATATCACAATTTATTATAAAGACAAGCCCCGGTCGTTTTAAAACTAAAAGGGGATTTTTAAGTAAGTTTAGTTTATGTCCGTTGATGAAATCGTCACGGACATTTTTTTATTCAGAAATTAATCATTCCTTAACTTTTTCATACAGCTCTTGTATATGTGGTGGAGTAGAGTAGTTTGGGAATAAAGTTTGTCCCATAGGAATTTCTATTTTTATAGTTTTAGCTATTTCATTGTTATTGTTTATCCAATTTTTGGTTTGTTCTTCATTATATCAATTGTCTATCATTATGGCAAAAATTTCCTGTCCAGACATCAAGTGATATTTTTCTTTTGGTTTTCTTCTGTGGTCATCATACATTTTATTTCCATCTTTTATCGCTAGGGCCATCTCCCAAGCTTCTTTGTCGCTTTCATTGATATACTGATAAATATTGTTTACAATACATTTGATTCCCAACTTTTCTGCTAGTTCAATTATCTTACTATTTATTTTTTTCAAGTTTTGGTTTTTCAATTCATCTTGTGCTATTATTTCCAAAAAAACATTTTCTTTTCAGATTTTATCTTGTATCATATTTATTATTTCAATAATTTTTTCATCAGCTTCAGATCTAAAAATCATTTTTCCAATCCAAGACTCTTCTCCTCACATAAATGCAATCAATCATTGATTGTTTTCTTCCAATGTTTTTATATCAAACTTAGCTTTCCCAGAAATTCATTCTTGATTTGCATGGGAAACTATTTTCATTAGACTACTATATCATTCTCCATTTTTTGCAAGTAAGCACATATTTCAAACATCTTCAATTCTATTGTAGCCATTGATATCTAAAACAAATCCCAACTCTGTCCCAATAATAGGATTGATTCAATTTCCTCTAGCACTGTCATAAAAAGCAATAGCTCCATACATTCCACCAAGATCAGTCAAAGCTATATTTTCAAAACCTAATTCTTTTGCTTTTTGGATTATTTTTTTTGGAGTTCATATAGCTTCCAAAAATGAAAAAGTACTATGTCCATGTAAATGAGTAAATTCCATATTTCCAAAAAATTAACTAAAAATCATACTTATATAATAAGTATATAGTTTTTTCAAAAAAAGATTCAATGAAAAATAAAAATCATTTAATTTATTTATAATAGTCCATTTATTGCGGGGCTACGGGTCTACTTACATTTTGTAATAAATATGTAATAAAGAACTCCGCATAATTCTGCGGTGGACCGTTCTCTACAGAATATCATTTCTTCTATCACCCAGGTTGTAAATAAAAAAGTTCTTCCCTCGGGGGAAGTTGGGCACCCGCCCCGCCCGCAGTATTGCGGGGCTACGGGGCGGGGTAGATGGGGGTTTGTAGTTGGGGGTTAGATTCCCTTAGTCCCCCTTGTCTACGGAGTCCTCCGTAACGAGTAAGGGGGATTTTACCTCTAACTAGCTATGCAAACCGCCCCAAGGGAGAAGCTACCAACTTTACAAACTTGTAACTTTACAATTTTTCAAGCTTTACAAACTTCTTTTACTATTAGTTGAAAATAAAAACTTATTCAATATAAAAAAGAGGATAGATTTTTTACAAATATAAAAAATACCATTATTATGAAAAAACAATTTAAATTAATTTTTTTCTTGCTATCAATTTTTTTTGTATTTTGATTTTCATTTATTTACGCAGGAGCACGAAACTTACCATGAATCAAAATCATCACTCGTGATCAACGATGAGCAAACGAAGCTTTGAGATATTCTGATATGTCAAAGACAGAAAGAAGTAAAGTAAATGCCGAAAAAAATGAGCAAAAAATGAATGAACTCAGAGAAACAGATGCAGAAAAGTATTGGTCAATCAAAGAAAAAGAGTACCAAGAACAAATGGCAAATGATTATTTGAAATCAAATTATTATTCCGAAATAGATTTGGATTGGACCAAATACGAAAGCAATGGGAATTATCTTTTTTGGCCAGAATATATCAAAAACAATAAAACTAAAATTATTGTACACCATACAGCATCAGACAATACAATTCTAAAAAATAAAGCTGATGTTTTGGAATATCTTAGTGGAGTTTATCGATATCATACTGTTACTAATTGACGAGGAGATATCGGTTACAATTTTTTGATTGATCCATTTGGGAATATTTATGAGGGTAGAGCAGGATGAGAGTGAGTAGTTTGAGCACATGCAAAACGAAACAATACTCCTAGTATCGGAATTTCATTAATTTGAAATTTTGAAAATGTAAAACCAACAAAAGAGGCATTGGAATCTCTTATTAGATTGTCAGCAGCTTTGGCAAAAAAGTACAATATAAACCCTTTTTCTAGGACAGATTATCATAAAGATTCCAAAGAAGTTCCGTACATAGTTTCAGCTGAAAATTATGTAATAGCATGACACAAAGATGCTGGTATTACTGCATGTCCTGGTAAGTATTTGTATGAATTGCTTCCTTTTGTTAGAAATGGAGTAAAAGATCTTTTGGAATGAAAAACTCTAACAAGTGCTAGTGGTTTGAAATCAGTAAAAGAGACTATTACAAGCAAACAAACTCCCAAAACTAAAAGAACTAGACTTACCTACGACTATTTTGAGTCTATGCAAAGTAAAATTGCGCCTGCAGTTAGAGCCATTAAAAACGATTATATCAACAAAAATAATATTACATTTTCCAAAGGGAATATTAGTAGATTAGTATGAAAAATAGACAAAAACCAAGCTAAAACCTACTTAAATCAGGACATTCTTGTTCTGCTTTACGAACTAACTCAAGATTGTTCTGAATATAATTTGTCTTGTGAGCAATGATGTATTTTTTATTTTAATCAAAATAAACTTGAAGCAAATAATGCTACTATAAAAGTTTCTGACAAACTACAGTTGAATTTGTGATGAAATACTTACAATGTAGATAGATTGTCTGTTGTACCAAAAAACAGTCTTATTACTATAGACAATTACACTAGAAAATCTTATGCTGGTATAGCTTGGAATACTTTTCGTGGTTCTTTGATTTTCAAAAAAGATTATATGAAAGATCTAAATTGAGTAGAACAAAATAAATATGTAGTTATAAACAAACTTCCTTTTTGAGATTATATGAAGTGAATAGCAGAAACCAATGATACAGAATCAGCTACAAAAAATGAAGTTATGTCGTTGATATCCAAATCTTATGCTTTATTTTATATGAATCCAAAAAATATTCATCCAAATATACCTTCACAAGCTACCTACAATGCTGTGGATGATTCTAGGATTTTCCAAAAATATGTGTGAGCATGATTAGAAAAAACTTTGACAAAATGGTATACAGCCCTAGAAAAAACAAAAGATAAAATTATTCTTTACAACAATAATGTTCCATTGTTACCATACTTTTCATGTTCAGCTGGATTTACTTATTCAGCAAACGAAAAACGATGACGAAATGATACTCCTTATCTAAAATCAAAATTTGATTTGTGAATATGCCAAGATAAAAAATTCTCTGGACACTGAGTTGGATTAAGCTGACTTGGAGCTGAAAGATGGACTCAATTCGGATGGAGTTATACAGATATACTTCACTACTACTATCCTGGAATAGTGATTGAAACCCTTTAGTTGCCGTCTTCAACAATGTTTTTTACAAGAATATTTAAAATATAATCTTGTCAAAAATAAAAACATTTTATTACTAAATATAACACATGGAAGAAATTTTACAAAAAATATTTCCCAACAGTGCTGAAAAAGCTGTTGATAGTGTCTTGAATTTATGCGAAAAACAATGATTTGTAATATCAAATTTCATTTATTTTGCTATTATCAAAGAACAAAAACTTTTTGAATCCACAAAAAAAACTACTCTTCAAAAAGATTATTACAAAGCTATCACAAAATGAGATTTTCTTTTGCCAGATGGTATAGCTTTACAAACATTTTATCGTTTAGCAAACCGTAGATTTTCTCTACCAACGAAAAATCTTTCAAACTTAAATGGTACAGATTTTATCCCTTATTTTTTAGATGAAATCAAAAAAAGATACGGTAGTCAAAGAATTTCTATATCATTATATTGAGCAAAAAAAGAAATAGTTCAAGAAGTGAAAAACACTTTTTCTTACAAATGATTTGAGGTTTCTTATATTCAAGATTGATATTCAGAATTTGATCGAGAGAGTTTCAAAAAGTTTAAAAATAATAATGAAGAAGTTCTAAACATTTTGTTAGTAGCTAGATCTACTCCAACAAACCCAATTCAAGAATTGCGAACTATGAAAAATTATTATAAAATCAAAGAAAGTAATTTGATAGTTTTCACAGTATGATGACTATTCGATTTCTTAGCATGAGAAAGCCCAAATAGTTCAGTAAAAAAATGAACACAAAAAAGAGCTCCAAAATTTGTCAGAAAGATAAAATTAGAGTGGCTTTGGAGGTTTATTACAGATCCCAAGAGAAACTACAAAAAAGTAAAAAATAGTTTTTCATTATTTCCTTATATTTTTAGATATTTACTATTGAAAAAGGATTAAATTTTGATACCTTAAAAAAGTAAAACATTTTTGTGAATACAATTTTTTATATGATTTTTCCCCAAAGATATGCAAATTAAAGAAAAAAAACATAATTATTTAGCGGACAATCAGTCTTTTTCTTTCAAAGAAAAATTAGCAAATTGAGTAATCATAAATGCTTATGTTGTTTTTGATTCAGATAAATTTTTGGAATACCAAAAAGATCTATTACAAGATTTTTTGGCAGAATTTATAGACAAGTCAAATACTGATATTTATGATGAAACAGATCTCAAAAACAATTTAGAAGATGGCCTTCAATCCCTAAATACTAATCTTAGAAAGTTTTCTGATAAAGTTACAGATGTAGATCGTTTTACCATCAAATGATACATTCAAATTATAGCAGGCACCACTATTATGGCTTCTATGATATGAGATATCTCTTTCATTATGTTTAGAAACAAAAGATTAAATTACCAGCTACACAATTGATTCAATAAAAAATCTAAAATAGATATATTTTCAGATTTTATAGAATGAGACATCCAAACTTGAGATGAGTTATTGTACATTGGGACCAAATTATCAGATGTTTTGGATCAGTCAGATATCAATGAAATGGAAAATATCCTTTCAGCTCCAGAAACTTCATTTATAGAATTTATAGAAAAACTTGTTACTGCTAGAGTAGAAAAAGAGAATATAGCTCTGATGTCCAATTATCATATCTATGGAAATGTTATAGAAAAACAAAGCACCAGTAGGTTACCAAAAATCAAAAATCCTATAAAAATCAATACAGCTTGGACCAAAAGAATACTAGCAAATAAATATTATATTACGATTTTAGTTTTGAGTATCGTTATTTTGGTCATGCTATATAGTGTTTTATCTCAGCTATTAAATACTTCCAAAGATTCTGTATTTAAGACATCAGATTGAGTAATTGTGGATATTACAATAGATGATATCAAAAAAGATATTTTACTTTTCAAGCAAATGGATCCAAGTTCAGATCAAAAATGAGTAAAATATAGTCAAATAATAGAGAAATTAAACTTATTAGAAAGTAAAGGAAGATGGCTCGAAGATGTTGAAAATTTGAAGGGAATTATAGAAGATGATTATTACAAATGATTCAATATTATTAGATTGGAAAGTTTATCAAAACTGGACGATCCAGCCACTGGTATAAAAACTAGAGTATTATCATTAAATAATACAGAAAAAACTAAAGTCGGTGATGTTTTGTTCATTGATTTTCAAAGATGATTAAATATTTGAGGGACTAAATGAGCTATGATATGAGTGGTAAATGACGGTTCTAGATGATCTTTAGTAGAATTTAATATTGATTCTGATATCCAATGATGTTCAAGTAATTTATTGAGAGATGGTTTGTATTGTTATACAAAAGATGGTCGTATCTTTTCTGTAAATAAAGCTGGAGTGGAACCACTTATTACTTCAGATCCAGCGGGATTCCCAGACACAATTTGATGAGTAGGAGTATATTGAAAAGCAAACTTATATGTATTTCAATCCAACTTAAACAATTCCCGTGATTGAGCATTTGTTACTAGATATAGAAATATTGTATGATCCCAAGTTTCTTACCAATGATGAGAAAACTATTCTCTTATGGCTGGCTACGAAAGTTGAGTTAGTTTTTCTTGAGATTTTGGAGATGTCGCAATAGATTCTACTTTCCTTACTTGGAATGCTTGAAAATTATATCAGCTACGAAGACCTGGTTATGGAGTTTCTTTGGATGTTCGTGAAATTAAATTATTATGATGAGACACAATTACAAACAAATATTCCGATGACATCAAAGTTATTGCATACCTAAACTCCAAGTATGTCTATTTATTTGATAGGATAAATAAAACATTTACAATATACACATCCAATCCTCTAAAAACAAATGATCAGTACAATACTCAATTCAAGCTATATTACTTATTTAGTTTCAAGTTTGATTTATCTAATGAGAAGGTTCTGGATATATCAATATCTGAAAATTCTTGAAATAAGCCTGAAATGTATATTTTGACTAATGAATGAGTAAATAAAGTTAACTTATACGAATATATAGATAGTTTAGTAAACGATGATACTCTAAAAGCTATCTGATGATGAGAGGCCCCACTTTAGTTATAAGTTACAAGTTAAAAGCCTGCCCCGCCACGTAGCCCCGCAATACTGCGGGGCGGGGTTTGTAAAGTTACAAGTTGAAAATCCTTCCCTTGGGGGAAGTTGAGCGCGAAGCTAGATGGGGGTTGTAGTTTAGGGGTAATACCCCCACCTACCCCGCCCGTAGCCCCGCAGTACTGCGGGGCGGGGCGGGGATTGCAACCTCCCCCAGGGGAGGAATCTTATTTCCGAATTTTACCAAACCCTCCTTTTCATAAACTTTATTTATTTCAGCACTAAATCCTGATTTTATGGATTCCCAAACATTAAGAAAAAAACGAAGCGGATTTTGGACTTCAAAACAGCATGTTCATTTGCCAGAAGTTTCACTTATTGCAGATAAATCATCTTCTACTGCACTTTTTAATGTTGCCTGAATGCAACCACTTATCCCCTATCTTGCGGGGAAAAAACATGCACTTGGGCCTAGGCTTTTTAATATACAAAAATGTATAAGAACAGTTGATATTGATGAAGTGGGAAATGATTCTCATCTTACCTTTTTTGAAATGATGTGAAATTGGTCGCTTGGGGACTATTTCAAGGAAGAAGCAATTCAACGAAGTTATGAATTTCTTGTTCATGAACTTGGTTTTGATCCTCGTAAATTAGCAGTAACAGTTTTTGAATGAAATGAAGATGCTCCAAGAGATGAAGTTTCCTTTGAAGCTTGGAAGAAAGCAGGAATTCCTGAGGAGAAAATTTCATTCCTTAACGCAAAAAACAATTGGCGAAGTCCTGGGCCAATTTGACCTTGTGGTCCTGATACTGAAATATTTTATCGAGTAGGTGAGTCAGAATTTCCTCCTACTGCTTCAAATGTAAAGGATGATGAAGAGAATTGGCTTGAAATCTGGAACAATGTCTTCATGGAGTTCTATCGTGATGAAACCTGAAAGATTTCTAAACTTCCTCACACGAATGTAGATACGGGTATGGGATTTGAAAGAATGTGTAAAGTTCTTCAAAACAAAGATAGTATTTATGAAACAGATCTTTTTGCTCCATTTTTAGAACTTCTAGAAAAAACAACAGGTTTGAAATATATAGAGCATAAAAGAAAGTTTAGAATTATTACTGATCATATCAGAACTGCTTTTATGCTAATCAATGATGGTCTAACACCTTCTAATGTTGCTGCAGGCTATGTTTTGAGAATGATTATTAGAAGAAGTTATTACAACCTCTTTTTACTCAAGAAGTTATCAAGTGAGGAATTAGCTCACTTTATTGATCAAGCTTTTATTGCTTTCAAAGGTTTGAGAGAGTTTAATGAGTCTGTTATTAAAAAAGTTTGGCTTAACGAGATTTCACAGTTTGAAAAAACAATCCATAATGGAGAAAAAATATTAAATGACTTTTTAGAAGAAATTCTTTCTCAAGGGAAGAAAGTTCTCGCTGGGGATAAAATTTTTATGCTTTATGATACCTATGGTTTTCCACTTGAAATTACCAAAGAAATTGCAACTGAGCGTGGAGTGGAGCTTGATTTGGCTGGTTATGAAAAAGCCTTAGAAACGGCGAAAGAAAAATCTCGCCAAGGAAGTAAGGCAATGTTCCAAAAAACAGCAGATTGGTCTAAATATTTGGAAGGACTTTCTGAAACTGAGTTTGTAGGTTACGATGATTTAAAAAATAGTGGTGCAAAGCTTTTGAAAGATGTTCAAACTGAAGATGGAATCAGATTCTTGATTTTTGATAAAACTCCGTTCTATCCTGAAATGGGAGGACAGGTTTGTGATACAGGAGTGATTAAACTAGAGAGCGGTGAAATTGTGCAAATTGTTAATGTTCAAAAAGTCGCAGGAGTGATTTTGCATTTTGTAGGGTAGGTTTTTATTATAAAAAAACTGACTGAGAAAATGGTCAGATTTTATATTTCCCCTTGATTTTTATAAAAAAATGAGTATATAGATAATTGTCTATATATCTATATTACTCAATGAATCAATTATTCAAAGCCTTTGCTGATCCAAATAGGAGAAAAATATTGGAACTTTTAAAAACAAAAGACATGTATGTAAATGAGCTTTTGGAGCATTTTTCTATTACGCAGGCCAGTTTATCTCATCATTTAGAGATTTTAAGATCAGCTGATTTAGTAATAGCTGAAAAAAAAGGTCAATTTGTGAGTTATAGTTTAAATACCTCCGTTCTTGAGCAGTTTATTGCTTCGCTGTATACAATGTTTACAAAATAGTTTTATCTTTTAAACAATATACCCATGTTCAAATCAAAACACTTTTGGATTCAAATTGTTTTGATAATGCTGATGTTTGGTGCTGGTTGGTATTTTTATGATCGTTTGCCAGAAGTAATTACGATACACCGAAATATCAATGGAATTGCAGATGGCTTTCAGAATAAAAGTTTTTTAACCGCTTTCTTAATCCCAATTATTACTTTGGTAATTTTGGTGGCTATGAAAGTGATTCCGTGTTTTGATCCAAGAAAGGAAAAATATCAGCAATTTCAAAGTACTTATGAAATTATCCAAACGGTTATTCTTGCAATTTTTGCATACTTTTATGGGGTCAGTATTCTGTTAAATCTTGATCCAAGTTGGAGTATCACTTCTTTCGCTCTGTTTGGTATATGAATGATGCTGGTATGTATCGGGAACTATTTGCCGAAAGTAAAGCGGAATTATTTTGTTGGTATCAAAACTCCATGGACTTTGCATGATGAAGAAAATTGGAATAAAACGCATAGATTGTGAGGAATTTGTTATTTCTTGCTTGGGATTTCTTTGATTATTAATGCATATTTTCAGTTTTTGCTTGTAGGGCATTTGATTTTGATGTTTGTGGTTCTTATATTTCCTATGCTGTATTCGTATTGGTTTTCGGTTCAAAAAAAGAGGAAATAGCTTATCTTAAAACAAACACAATCAGCGACTATCCCGTAAAGTCTAAACTGATCATCCATTTTCAAGCAATTCTAAATGCTGGTATCGTTTGTCTTTTTGCTTTATTTAGATAGGAATTTATATTGTTTCAGCTTTGTTTTGCTCGTTCATTGAGTGAAATAATCTTTTTGCTCGTTAAAAGTGCCAATCTTTTATGAAGCGACTCCAAAAGTAATAAAGCAAAAAAGTTTGAAAATCCAGAATAATCCTGTTTCTTCTGATACTTTTCAAAAAGGGGATAGTAGTCTTTATGTTTATTCTTATTCGGAATGATAATCGGAGGGAAGTCCAAATCCATCAGCTGTTTATTGATAAGCACTCTTCCGATTCTTCCATTTCCATCTCAAAAAGGATGAATTGTTTCAAATTCTGCATGAAAATATGCTATTTTATCGAGGAAATAGGTCTTTTTGTCATTATTGTATTCATTGACTAAATTGTGAATTAGTCAGCTTACAAAATCAGGATTTGCTCCGAGATGAGATCAAATACGCACTCGCTGATCGCCACACCTAAATTGTCATGCAATTTTATCATTTATTCCGTTAAGTAAAATTTTATGAGATTGCAAAATATACTCAACAGAAAGTTTCTCATTTTTGTTATTACAGAGAGATTGTATGATTTTTGCGAGATTTTTTGCTTCATAAATTTCACGGATTTCGTGGTCTTTCTTTATTGTATCAAAAAAAAGTATTGATTCTGTATCTTTTAGTGTCAAGGTGGAATTTTCTATGGCATTAGAGTTATAGACCATTTCAGGGATTTCACTCATCATAATTTCATGAAGAGCATTTTTATTCTGTTTTCATAACTGGAGATATTTGGAATGAAGTTTTTCAATATTTCATTGGAGTTTTTTACCTATTGTCATTATGTATGATAATATCATAAAATCGTGAAATTTTATTGTTTTTATTTTTTTTCACGATTTTATTATAGGGATTTTTTTTGAAATTGCAAATTTTTATACTAAAAAACCTTATTGTCATCCCAATAATTTAACATGATTCTCCAAAAACATTACTCACTTTCTACTAAGTTTAGTCTAGGGAAATATGTGTATACAATATTGTAAAAAGATCATATTACTTTATCCAATCCCTTTTCTTGTTCTAGCATTTTTTCAGTTAAAATTCATTCATATTTAAATAACTCTGCTTCTATTTTTCTCCCTAATTCATGAAATTGTTTAGTTTGTGCAAAATTATCATCACAATTCATATCTCTAAATCTCCAAAAATCATCTTCATTTACTTCAAAAAATCTTCTAAACAACTCTCATCATTTTGTTTTGTATGAGTTTAATTTTTCTACAATACATTCATCTATGATTTTTTCGATATCTTCTTTTTGTTCTTTTTCAAGATTTTTAAATAATGGTCAAAACATAGGATGTGTTTCCAAATCTATTAGATATGGGAAAAATCCTTTTGCTTCCAAAAAGTTGTTGATTACACTACAAACTTGTTGTCTTTCCTGTTCGTTCATTCATAAAGTTTATTTTATAAAAGTTTTGATTGTTTCCTTGTTCACATTTAGAACCTAATTGGTAACACCACCACTTTTGCAGCCCCGCAATTCTGCGGGGCTACATCAATTTGTTACTTCAACATTTTATCATTCACCCCGCTAAGCGGGGCAAGTTTTATCACTTTATCGCGAACTACGGTGCGGGGTAGAGGGATTTAACATCCTCCCTAACATTGCAGGCGCGACCCCGTAGTCCTACGGGGCGCGCCTACAGGTTCAAGTGTATTGTTTTATCATTTTATCATGAGAGAAGCGAATATTTATCGTGAGTAGAGCGAACTATTATTCAATTAGCTCCAATCAATTCACATAATATCCTCAATTAAAATCATCTTTTTTTATTTTTCATACAACATTAATTTTACTATTGGTATTTATATTTTTTATCATATCTCCCTTTCATCGGAATAAAAAGTTAATCTTTTTATCTCCAAATACTCAATGTATTTTCATATGTCCATTTCCATTTTTTCATACTTTTTCAATTTTTTCTATATTTACATTTTCAAACAAAAGTTGTGGTTCTTTATTTCATTCTCCAAATGGAGCAAGACCCTCTAATCCTTGTATCAATTCATAATCCCACTCATCATCATATATTTTTGTATCAATATACAATATTTTTTCCAAATCATCATCATTGATTATTTCATTGCAATAAGTTTCTACACTTTTTTTGAATTCATCTAATTTATCTAATGAAACTGTTAGTCCTCAAGCTTGTTTGTGCCCTCCGGATCTTTCTAACAAATCGGAGTGCTTTTGTAGCATTTCTATTATATTAAAATATTCTGGTCCTCTTAAGCTAGCTACAGCAACTCATTTGTCTCTATTAATTTTGAAAACAATACTCGGCTTATTATATTTTTCAGTAATTTTTCACGAAACTATACCAACTACTCACTCATGAAAGTCCTCATGTTCCGCAATTAAAATTTTTTGATCCAAATCCAACATCTCTTCAGCGATTTTAAAATCATCTTCTTGTAACTTTTTTCTGTCAGTATTTATTTCATCTATTTTTTGTAAAGCTTCCAACTGCTTGTCTCATGTAAATAAAAGTGTATTCAAACTGTTATAAGGAGAGTCAATCCTTCATCATGCATTGATTCTTGGTCAAATGATAAATCCTATATGAAAAGTATCCACTTCTTTTAAATTGAGGTATTCTAGAAATCACTGTAGTGATTCTGGTATTTGGTCACGATGATTATTAATTAAATCTAGTCACTTTTTCACTAACAATCTATTTTCTCAAGTTAAGGAAACAATATCAGCAACTGTTCAAATTGCTACAATTGGTAAAAAATAATTAAAAATATTATTTTTCTTTTTTTCACTCCAAGTTTTTGTACTATCCAATAATGCACACAATAATTTAAATGCGACACCAACTCCTGCTAAATGTTTAAATTCATAATCCTTTGAGATCAATGGGTTTATTACAGCAATAGCATCAGGAAGTTTTTCTAAATTTTTGTGATGGTCTGTGATAATCATGTCCAATCAAATTTCTTTGGCATATTCTACTTCCTGAATGTTTGTAATTCAGTTATCTACGGTAATTATCAGACTTACTCATTTTTCTTTCATCTCATCCAAATGAGAATTTTTGATTCCATATCATTCTTCTATTCTATCTGGATACATAATACTAATATTTCTGTATTTCAGGAATTTTGTAAAAAACTTAAACAAGATAAAACTGGAGGTTATCCCATCTACATCATAATCTCCAAATATCATAATTTTTTCCTTATTTTTCAAGGCCTGTATTATTCTATTTACTGCTTTTGGCATATCATTTAGTTTCATGGGGTCCAACCGATAGTCCTTTATTTTTGGATTTAAAAAAATATCAGCATTTTCATCTATGCCTCTAATTTTCAATAATCTTTCGATTAAATTTAGATCTTTATTTTCATACAATATTTTATACTTCACCTTAATTTTCACTTAAGTTTGTAAAGCCTACCTCGCCCCGCCCCGCAATACTGCGGGGCGGGGCGGGGTTCATAAAGTTTGTAAAGTATTAATTAACTTACAACTTTCAACTTTTAACTTTCTGCTAATTTTTATGTTTCATAAAAGTCACTATCCCTTTTTTCGTTTTCCAACTCATCAAATATTTCCCTATCTTTCTCATCTAAATCTTCATAATCTACAAATCATAAATTTATCAAATCATCTTTTAAATTCCCACTTATCTTTGATTCTTTTTTACTTTTTAATTCTATTAACTCTTTTTTATCTACTATCGTAAAATCAGTTTCACCGATTACTAGTTCCTCATCATTCATTTATCAAAATTTTACTTTGTAAAATTTTTAGTCGTTAGTCTGTAGTCTTTAGTTTAAAGCAAAATAGTTTATAATTTGTTAATGACTAAAGACTAACGACTAGTGACTCTAGAGCAACGACTCTAAACCAACAATCGCCTCTATTTTATTATTTTATCAATTATTCAATATTTCAAAGCATCTTCTGGAGTCATCCAATTGTTTCTTTCCATATCTTGTTCTACTTTTTTAACATCTTGTCCAGTATGTTCAGACATTAATTTAATAAACATCTTTTTTACTTTCATCATTTCTGCTGCTTCAATCTGGATGTCTGTAGCTTGTCCTGTAATTCATCATCCACTAATTAAGGGCTGGTGAATCATTATTTTACTATGAGGTAAAGCATATCTTTTTCATTTTGTCCCTCCAGCTAAAAATATAGATCCCATAGATGCTGCCAATCAAGTAGCGATAGTTACAACATCGCATTTGATATGTTGCATAGTATCATAAATAGCCATACCACTATAAACCTCTCATCCAGGAGAATTTATATACATGACAATATCTTTGTCTGGATCTTTTTTTTCTAAATACAACAATTGAGCTACCACAGTATTTACTAAAGGAGTAGTAATGGTGTCTCATACAAAAATAATTCTATCTTCCAACAGTCTAGAATAAATGTCGTAAGCTCTTTCGCCAGCTTTGCTTTTTTCTATAACACTAGGTACTAAGGTCATTTATCTTTTACTCAAAAAATAAAAACAGAATAAACAAACTTCATCATTAAACCTTTTATATTTATCATAAACAAAATCAACTTGAAATTTTTGGATATAATAATAAATAGTAGTTAGAAAAAATACAATCAATAATCCTTTTAAACAAGCATCTTTATCACGCAAACATAGTTTTAAAATATTAGTAATTTAATATCAAATAGTTGGGATAATACATGTTTTAAAGCTTGATCAGTATCATATATTGTAATACTATTTAAATTTTAAAATTGTGTTTAGATAGCAAAGAATTAGTACCGTAGCCTTTTTAGAAGAAAATATTTTTATCCAATGTTACCACCATTCTATTTATTTTTTTTCTTAATATAATTTGTTGTTAGATTTTAATGATGAATTGATGGGATTTGTGACTCTACAAACTTAGGTTAAAATACAGACAAAGTTACTAGTAAAAAAAATCTCTATTTAACTATTTAATTAGGCAGAATATTTGTTGAATCTCAAATCAAATTTAAGAGCGAATATTTATTGATATAGTTCAAGGGTTAGATTACAAATACAAACATGCTTCACAAATCCTAGTTCTGACTAAAAAAATTTAAATATACTAGCTTTTTATCTTCAAATATTTAAAGTATTCATTAGTTGGCGACTATAAATTAAAATTTAATTTCTAATATAATATTAATGAACCAAAACAATCAACTATCCGAGAGAGATGTTAGAATCCAAAAAACTAAAACAATGTCTAAAATGTGAGTAGTGCCATATGCACAAAGTTTTGAAAAAACTCACCTTATTTCTCAAGTAATTTCAGAATTTTGAGATAAAAAACATAGAGACATAAATGACATTATTCCCAATCCTNATATCCAGATAAAGACAGCAGGTAGAGTTATGCTNCATCGTAGTCATTGAAAATTAGCATTTTTGAGATTACTTGATTCTACATGACAAATACAACTTATGTTNCATAGAGANAATTGTAAAATAGATGTTTCAATATCAGATGATCAACCAAAATTATTAGAAACATTGGATACAGAGGGTGAAGAAATGTCAGCATACAAATTTATGGAAAAAATGATAGATGTTTGAGATTTTATTTGAGTTAGAGGAGAGGTCTTTACTACTCATAAATGAGAACTGACCATTTTCGTTTCTGAATTTAAGTTTTTGGCAAAAGCAATTAGACCATTGCCAGAAAAATTCCATGGACTAACAGATCAAGAAGAGCTATATAGAAAAAGATATTTGGATATGATTATGAATCCAGAATCTTATGAAAGATTTTTATTCAAATCCAAATTCTATCATACTTTGAGAGAGTTTTACTATAAAGAATGATTTACTGAAATCCAAACATCAATTCTTTGTAATGCAGCTTCTGGAGCCGCAGCAAAACCATTTATCACACACCACAACGATTTTGATACTGAATTTTACCTTAGAATAGCGTTTGAAACCGCTCTTAAAAAAGCAACAGTTTGAAGATTTGAAAAAGTTTTTGAAATATGACAGGACTTTAGAAATGAATGATCAGATCCTTCTCATTTACAAGAATTTACTCAAGTAGAACACTATGCAGCATACCGAAATTATGAAGACAATATGAAGTTTACTGAAAAAATGTTTGATTATATATTTGATAATATGTGATTAAATAGAGTAATCCCTGTGAAAGATAAAGATTGAAACATAAAAGAAGTGGATTTTACAACACCTTGGGAAAGAATAGACTATACAAAAGGTATTTTAGAAGCTAGCTGAATAGATATCACTCAATATTGACAAGGAGATGCTGACAAACTTAGAGCAGATATCAAAGCAAAAGGAATAGAGTTTGAAAGAATGGATACAATGGGAACAACAACATTGATAGACTATTTATATAAAAAAGTTCTTAGACCAAAAATACTTTGACCTGCCTTTATCTACAATTATCCAGTAATTATGCAACCTTTAGCTAGGATTTCAGATAAAGATAAATGAATTGTTGAGCAGTTTCAGCTTTTGGTAAATGGACGAGAAATTTGTAAAGCTTATTCAGAATTAGTAGATCCAGTATTACAGCAAGCAAATTTTGATGCTCAAAAAGAAGCTGCTGCTCAGTGAGATGAGGAAGCAACTGCAGAAGATAAGGATTTTGTAACTGCTATGGAATATTGAATGCCTCCTCAATCTTGATTTGGTATGTGATTGGAAAGGATTTTAGCAATATTAACTCAACAAGATAATTTAAGAGATGTTGTTATGTTCCCAATTATGAAGCCAGAAACTGATGAAGAACTTAAATAGTTTTTATGGTTTATAAATATTGTAGGTATGTGGGGAAATGTCTCCTAGCTGTCCAGTTTCGTACTATTGGGGCAGGTAAATCGGGCTACAATAATAGCCATACATATTTTTATTACTATTAAAATTTCTATATATATAATAAAAAATTTTACTAAGGTGTGTTTTTTTAAAATTGATAATTTATTTGCATTTTAATAAAAAATAACTAAACTTTAACTAGTTTAATT
>JGI24711J26586_10001640_pt1 | contig 16916 bp, 10 predicted proteins | sample BioPla3DNA1_FD_26586 | JGI IMG/M metagenome (IMG submission 26586)
GTCTTGTCTGCGAAGCCTTTCACGAAAATACCGAGAATAAGCCTTGTGTGAACCACATCGATGAAGATAAAACAAATAATACAGCAAGTAATCTTGAGTGGAGCACTTACAAAGAGAACAATAACCACGGAACACACAATGCAAGAAGTGCTAAAGCACGAAGTAAACCAGTTGGTCAATACACACGTGAAGGTAAGCTAATCAAAGTTTGGCAATCAACTAACGAAGCACAAAGGAAACTTGGATTCGCCAAACAAAACATCAGCGCTGTCGCACGAGGTAAAAGGAAAACAGCTTACGGTTACGTGTGGAAATATATTGATGAAGAAAAGAAAGGATAGACCTCTCATATTTTGAGAGGCAGAAATAACTAAATAAAATGGATAGAGAAACTCTTAACAATATAATACTTATTATCTCTGGTATTCTATTTGGGGGTATTTCCATAGGAGTAATAACGTACTGGATTAAATGTATTCGTAATAATAAGATAATTTCGGAGCAGGAAAAAAGAATGGCTATAAATCCTCTTAAAAAAACAAAAAAGAAAAAAGATTCAGTTTTCCATACCAAAGAAGTCTCTTTGGACTTCTCTGATATGACAGATGTAGTTCTTAATAATGCAGTAGACGACCATAATTTCCAAATCTTAGATGATTTTGAAAAAATGGGAGAAATCGATGAGAAAAAAATGGAAATATTAAAAGAATCTAAGAAAAAATCTAAAAAAATCTCTAATCCCCTATCTAAAAAATTTTCACATTAATAACCCTTTACATTTTCTACATTTTGTGGAATAATATATATAAATACTATAGAAAGAGTTATTATATATAAGATGAACCTTTTTGGGAAAACTGATAGGAAAAATGGAGCACAAACTTTAACAATAAAAATTCCTGAAGAATATAAGAATGAATTACTTACAGAAATTTTTAATAATAGAATTAAGTATTATTCTGGAAGACTTGATGAAGATTTAACTGCTGATGATATTGATGAAATTCGTCATAATGTTCTTAATATGTTTAATTTTCATATTCAAAAATCTTCAGCTAAAAAAGGTATAGATTTCCCTAGAGAGACTAAACTAACTCTCTATCTAGCAAGAGATAAGGAAGATAAATCTAAATACCTTATCCGTAATCTTAATAATTATAAGATTTCTCAAGACACCCCAGAAGACTTAATTAATCCAGTATTAGAAACTTATAAAAAAGATTTTTCTACTACGGTTAAGTATTGTACTTTAGGATATATTAATAAAAAAAGGAAGATTAAATCATATGACGAATAAAAATAATGATGAATTTCTTTTAGAAATTAGAGATGTTAAAAAATCGGAAGCTATGCCCGCCCGAGATATTGTTAGAATTATTAGTAAAGAAACTAAAATTAGACAAGACGCTGTTAAAGACGTTCTAAACGCTTTTGTAGATTTGTTTAATGTTGAACTTCTTACTACTGGAGCTTGGCGTTATCCCGGATTACCGTCAGTGCAACGTTATGTAAAAAAAGAAGTAACTCGTTATGACCCAAATTCTGGAGAAAAAGTAACATATCCAAAAACTTGTTACTTAAAAGCTGCTGTTCCAGATAAATTGAAGCAATACCACAGACTCGTATTTAAAAATGTTAATGATAAACTTGGTAATACAAGATATTCAAAAGAAAAACTTCTAAAAAATTATAATGAAACTAAAGCTAGTAATTTATCTAGAGAAACAGAGCTAGACTTAGATGATTTTCTAGAAGAATAAAAAAGGAAGAAGATATTTAGATATCTTCTTTTTTGTATCTAAAAATAGTAATATTTTTTTGTATATTTAAAATGTATAGTCAGTAAGTATTCTCCTTTTAAGTGAGGGGGTGGTTTTTTACTCGGTGTATGCCTAAAAAAGATAAAAGGTTATTGATATTCATTTTATTTAGTGATATAATAAATAAATTAAAATAAGAAAAGAGCTATCGTTAATGAAATTAGATATAAATACACAGAATGAAACTTGGAAAGACATAAAAGGCTATGAAGGCATATATCAGGTTAGTAATATGGGACGTGTTAAAAGTTTAGAGCGTGTGACTATTAGGAAAGACGGTAGCAAGTTACCGGTGAAAGAACGGATTTTGAAGCCTCAAAAGGGACTCGATTACTTGCGAGTTCCCCTCTGTAATAACAGTGGTAAGGGAAAAATGTTTTACGTTCATCGTCTTGTTTGCGAAGCCTTTCACGAAAATCCTAATAACAAGCCTTGCGTTAATCACATAGATGAAAATAAAGCGAATAACACAGCAAGTAATCTTGAGTGGTGCACTTATGAAGAAAACAATAACCACGGTACTCGCAATGCAAGAATAGCCAAATCTGTCGGTCAATACACACGTGACGGTGAGTTAATTAAAGTTTGGCAATCAATAGTTGAAATTGAAAAGCAACTCGGATTTAATCACTGTCTCCTCAGCGAAGTCGCACGAGGTAAACGAAAAACAGCATACGGCTATGTGTGGAAATTCGTTGAGGAAGGAAAATAGATTTGTTATAGTGGTATACGAATCAGGAACATCTTTTATTTTTGTCTCTAAGCAACAACGTCTAAGGACATTTTGAGTAACAGAAGGTATTTGTATATATCTTCTGTTTTTTATATCTGTAAATAGCTAAAATGATACTACCTCTTTAGATATTTTTTAATAAACAAGTAGAAAGGAAAAAGCTTAAAATGACAAAAAATAAACTTCTCTCTCGGCTACTATTATTACTTTCCTTTCTAAATATTTTTATTATTTGCGGAAATATGGTTTTATTAGGAAACGCCAGTGCAGATGAAGACTTTCAAAATGAAGTAGGTAAATTTGCGGAGAGTGGTAAAAAAAATCTTTTTGATAATGTCTTAGACATTGATTCGCCTTCTGGCAAGGAAAATTCAATCCAAAGCGCATTAGACTATCTTTTAGTGCCTGGGGCTTATATGAATAATATTTCTAATGCAAGTATTACAGATGATAATGATAACTCTGTTTATAATCACGACACAATGAATATTTGTGATATTTCTATGCCTCAAAATTTGTTGAATCATAATTGTGACTTGCCTTCTTTAGGGACATCTATTGCTCAAAAAGTAATTTCCACTGTTAACTCGTATGGTATTCAAGGCGGAGAGAAGACTTCAGCAGTTTCTTCTTTTGGAGTGCCTTCTGGACTACCAGATAACAAAGTTCCTATCAAAGCTAGTGATAGAAAGGGTAAGTATACTGCCTTAGAATTATATGGTTATAATTTACCTTTCGTTAATTATAACGGTGAATGGGACAATATTGCTGTTTCTACTAAAGCTAGACTTCTTTCTAACTATGGTTTCCTAGATAGGGTTAATCTAGGTGTAGATACCATTTTTAACTCTGCTAAAGCTGGTTTTAAAGCAGTTGTAGAAAAATTCGACTGGAATCCTATTAAATACGCTTCTAATATTATTAATGCTAGTGCTGGTAACGCTTTTTGGACAGCAATTGATACTTCTGATTATAATGTAGCTTCTACTCACTCGTGGAGCAGACCTGAATTTAGTAAAACTCTTTATAATGTTTACTATATGAATTCTAAAGAAATTTCTGATAAAGCTACTGCTGAATATAATAAACAAGTTAAATCTATATTAGAAAAAATTCTTAGTAAAGATAAGTATGGTAAAATTAGAACACTCTTTGCTGGTGACTATGGTAATGAAAATTATCCAAATTTCGTATTTGACGATAAAATGTATACAGAAGAAAGTAAACAAGCCAGAAAAGATTGGGAAACTTGTGATAGTAATTATAAGAAAGCTAAAGATGAAGCAGATGATTATAATAAACATAAAAAATCAGATGAACCTAAAAAGAAAATTGAATACACTTGTGGAACTAAACCAGAATTAAAAGTTGTACCAGAAGATGAGCAATTACAACGCTGGTATAACAAAGGTGACGTTCAAGCTTTCTTCGCTCCTATGAGAGATAATTATGGTATTGATTGTAGTAGTGCTAAAACTGGTGATGAATTTAAAGCTTGTTATAAATCTGCTTATGATTCTAAAGTTCAAGAAGAAGTACATAATGAAGATGTAGACGGTCAATTAACTTCTGACTTAAGTAGTGATATAGTAAAAGAATTTGCTAAAGAAAATCCTCACTTAAATCCTTCCGCTGGTATTTCTCATTATGTATGTGCTGACGAAGAAGGTCACCCTATTGGAGCGAACAGCTCTGAATATAAATATGTTTATAATTCTGAAAATTCTAATGGGTCTGAATCTTTAAATCCTACTTGTGCTCCAGTAAGACCTTCTGTTAAAGGTGGCTATTATGGTACTGGTAATGGTACTTCAGATGATACCCGTTGGCAATTATTTAACTATTATAAAACTAATAAAAGACCTCTCGATTCTGGGAAAGGTTTCTTTAACTGGTTAGCTCAAACAGCTACTAAAATTACAATTACAGCGGTTGATTTCTCTTATTCTAATATTTTGGATATTACTGAATTTGACGTACTTGCTAAAAATTCTATTGAATCTTTCCGTGATAGTATATTCTTCCCACTTGTTAATTTAATTATAGCTATAGGAGCAGTATCATTATTCCTAGAAATCTTTAAATCTGGTTCATTCTTGAATGCTCTTAAATCATTGTTCCTTATGGCTTTTGTATATATTTTAGGTGTAGTAGTATTATCAAATCCTGATAGACTAGTTAAATTAATTGACGATGTCCCAAGTAAAATTGATAATGAAATTTTAACACTATTATCTAAACCTAATCAAAGCACTTTCGGTGATGACCTATGTTCTAACACTGGAGGAGAAAACAATGCTAAACGTTCTTTAGAGTGCCAAATTTGGAGAACTAATATATTTAATCCTTGGGTATTTGGACAATTCGGAACTAGCTATTCTAATCTAAATGCTAGTGAGATGAAAAATAAAAACGGTAACCTTGTAGGTACTGGTAGTGTAGATATGGGTGGTGGTAAAGTTGTTAATAACTGGGCACTTTATCAACTATCTAAAACTAAATCTGGTACTCTTACAGAAACAGACGGTAATACTGGATATACTTCTAAAGGTTTATATAAATTAGTAGACTTACAATTTGGACCAAATAATGGAGCTGCTTCAGATTCTAGATATGCTTATCATTGGGCTGGTGCTTATGGTAGAGGTGGTTATAGATTAGCTTCTGCTCTTGTTAGTATAGCAATGGCTATCCCTATAGTAGGATTATCTCTTGCTAAAGTCGAATTAAGCTTTGTAATGTCTGTACTTATTATATTTGCACCATTTGTAGCGTTGTTTGGACTTTTACCAAAAGGAAGAGATAAATTTAAAAATTATCTATTAAAAATAGTAGGTATTATTCTTAAACGTGTAATGGTAACATTCTTCTTATCAGTAATGTTAATTATTGTTACGAGTGCTACAGAATTTTCTGATAATTACACATCTGTATTTATTTTCAGTTTAGCAATGGCTTTAGCTACAATGTTATATTGGAAAGATTTAATTAATCTATTTAATATGACAGCAGAATCTAGTCAAGCATTCCTTCAAGATAATGTAGGTCACTTAAAAGAAAGACTAAATCGTACTCACGTCCTTCCACCAGCTCTAGAAATGAGATTATCATATGGAGTTGAAGGAACAAAAGACGCTGTTGTAGGAGCACTTTCTGGTGGTGCTGCAGGTATCATTAATGCTATCCAAGATTCTAAGACTGGATATAGAAGAACAGTTTCTACTCCTAGTGTAAATGGACAATATAGAATGAATGCTGTTTTAGAGGGTGTTATTAATGGTGGTTCAAAAGGTCTTAAAAAAGCCTCTTCTATGGTTTGGACTAGACAACGTAGACACGGCTTCGGATTGATTGATTCATATAACAATGCTAAAAAAGCTGGAATCAGTAATCTACAAAATGAATTTAGAATTCAAGGTAATGCTCTTAAATTCAAAATGGACCAAATTGGTAATGAACTCGAAAATAAAGAAGCTCTTGCCTTTAAAGAACGCTATAACTCTCAATTAGAATACCAAAAAGAATATTCTAAACTTGTTTCTATGGCTGTAGCTAGAAAAATTCCAGTTTCTAAAGAAGGACTTATTGATATTGATTCTATTAATTCAAGACTTTATACTAAAGACGGTAAATTAAATCCTTACTTTAATGATAGCCGTTTCGATGATAAATTCTTGGCTCAAGTAAATAAAGTAGTTATGTATGCTGGTAAATATAACGAAAGTCGTAGTAATTATGAAAGATATAATAATGCTAAAAAAGTATTTAACAATATTAGAAAAGATAATTACACAACTGACGACCGTAGAGTATTTGAAACTCTTATGAGTTTTGCCCCAGATAAGAAATATACTACTACAGATAAAAATGGTAACATTATTAAATCTGAAAAAGATGTCAATAAATCTGTTGATGAATTTGTTACTACTATTAACAATATGGATAAATATAGACTTAATACACGAAAAGAAAACCTTTCTGCTCAAGCCTATAATAATCTATTTAAATATACAGATAAAGTTCTTCGTGCTAAAGACGGTTATGTAGATAATGTTGTATATTCTGATGATATTAAAAATGCTGAAACAATGACAGAAAAACTTAACCTTATGGCAGATAGAACTACTGATTATGTTAAACATCAAGGTCAATTTGCTCCAGATAAAGAATTACAAGACCAAGAATATAGAGATAGTCTAGATTCCTTTGAAAAACTAGCAGAGGATTGGGACCCTCTTAAAAATGTAGATTCTTCTGAACTTGATGAAATTAATAATAATCAACCTAAATACAAATCTGCAAATAAAGTTCGTGATGATGTCATTAATCAACGCTTAGCTGAAGAAGTTAATAAACAAAATCTTCAAGACTTTAATGTCGAACACATTGATGACCCAGATAAATTCTTAAATAATAATAAAGAATTTGATACTGGTAAAGACCCTATCTTTACTTCAGATTCTAATCTAGACTCTGGTTCTAAATGGAAAAATGATAAAGTTAAAGATTTAGCTGATAAATACGTTAAAGGTGAAAAATCACTAGAATCTGTTATGAATAAAGTTAATGTAATTGATAAAATCGATTCTGTAAATCTTCATTCTGCTAACAAGGTTAAAGGTGATATTAAAAACTATTCTCTTGGTAGAACTTCTTCTAAGAAAGTTAAAATCTCTAATATAGAAACCGTTAAAGAACATACAAAACTTCCTAAACAAAAAGAACTATTTAATCCAGCTATGGATATTAAATCTTCTAATGAAATTAAAGAAGCTATTATTAATTCTAATACAAAAGAAATTAATGATAGATTATCTAATAATTCTACTAATAAAGATAAAATTGATATTATCAATTCTGTCGTGGAAGATGATAACGAAAAAGCAGAACGTATTAAAGATGTTCTTACTGAAGATATGAATAATAAAACTGAAAGTCATAAGAGAAATAGACGTGAAAATAGAGCTAAACAAGCCTATCAAAATAAATTAAATGAAAAAGCTCGTAGAACTCATAAGAGAGAAGAAATTCTTAATGAAATTACGGCAGAAGAAAACCGTAAGCTTAATAATGATTATACGAAAGATTCATTTAATGATGAAAATATTCACAATCCTAAACCTAATACTTTCGGTAAATCTTTAGACGAAAAAGAAAATAAACCTACTAAAGAAAAAAGACGTATTCAAGGACTTAAACGTGGTCTTCGTAAGAAAACTAAAGTCCGCCAAGCTAACGTTAATTCTTTAGCTAATGCTATGAAAGCTATGAAAATGGTAGAAGTCTTAAATGACTTAAATAAAGATGATTAGTAAGATTAAAGGAGACAAAGTGCAAAGAAAATTAAAACTTATTCTATTAACGATAGTAAGTCTCCTTTCACTTGCTATCGCTATATCTAATAATTCTGTTATTTCTAGTAATGCTGATTCAGCTTCTTGGTTAATGTGTCAAGCTAATTGGGGTGATGATTCTACTAAACAGCTTGCTAATAAATTATACCAAGTCGGACAAACTGAATACTTACCTTATTTATTATCTAGTAAATCTTCCCTAGTTACTTCAGATTCTAATATTAATCCTTATAATAAAATTCTGGAATTTGGTGGATATAGATTTGGTAAAGATAATACTGCTAAAACTAAATCACCTTTCGATGAATACGGTTTTAGAGGTATCAAATATTCTTCTTATATTGGTGAGTGGAAATATTATAATATTGACGCTTGTAAAACTAGTAAAACTAATACAAATTCTACCGATTATGGAGAATTTTATAAAGGAAGACTTGACCCTCTTACTACTTATTCTGAAAGATTCTCTTCTACTGACCCTAGGGTTCAACAATTAGAGAATAATAAGTACTGGTTATCTTTTAAAAATTTATTATCTAATATATTCTTATCTATTAATAAAACTATTATTGCAATAGGTATTTCTGTTATTGGATTAACATTTTCTGATATTTCTGATGTTTTAGGTATTACTGATTCATTTACTCAAAATATATTTAATAATTTATACCATAATTTCTTTATTCCTCTAGAATTCTTAATGTTCTTGCTTTCTGCTTTGTATGTATTATATTATGGTCTTATTAAACGTGAGTATAGACAATCTTTAATTAATGGTTTGGTTAAACCTTTAGTTACATTATTTGTAGCTCTAGTATTTATATTATATCCTAAAGCTATATCTGCTCCTAATAAAATTGCAACAATGGGACAAACTATAATAGTCTCAACATTAAGTCATACAGTTACTTCTAAAAGTGCTGATGACCTATGTGCTTCAAGTAGAGGATTAGATAATATTAAAAATGGTGATTTATTATCTTCTGCTGGAGATAGTATGCGTTCTATGCTAGGTTGTAGAATTTGGAAAGAGTTTGTCTTTAAACCTTGGGTAAAAGGTCAATGGCATACAGATGACTATAAGACATTAAATAAATTACCTAATATTAATTCTAAATGGGTAAAAGAACCTAAAGTTAAATTAGGAAATAAAGAAATAACAAACTGGGCTGTTTTCCAACAATCTGTTCAAAGTGGTTTACACGAACCAGTAGATAAAGATTGGTCTGCATATGTAAACGACTTAGACAAAGATTGGTACAGAATAGTTGACGCCTTATCAAACTATGATGAAGAAGTTATTCGTTATGGTGAAGGTGGCGGAGGCGGTAGCAGTGAAGGAGGAGATTCTGGAACTGTTGGCGGTAAATCTGCTAGTGCAGAAGCCTTCTTGAAAGAAAATGGAGAAGCTGTTAAAAAAGTCGCAGATGAAGCTGGTTTATATGCTTCTGTAATGCTTGCTCAAGCTGCCCTTGAAAGTGGTTGGGGTAAATCTCCTTCTGGAACTTATAACTACTTCGGTATTAAATGTTTCTCTAACAACTGTACTACTTTAGGAACTCGTGAAGTTTACGGTGGTCAAAGTACTTCAGTAAGTGCTAGTTTCCAAAATTTCGATAGTCCTGAAGCTGGTTGGGAAGGTTACGCTATGTTCCTTTGGGGTAAAGGTGCTGGAGCTGATTTCTCTGGTGCTCAAAAAGCTAAATCTCCTTCTCCTCAAGCTGCTATTACTGCTATTGCTCCTCATTACGCTACTGACCCTAAATACGTATCTTCTATTATGAGTCTTATTAAAACTTATGATTTGACTAAATATGATACAGATAATAAAGAGCCTACTAATCCAGATAAATACCACCCTTATGGTTCAAACTCTGGTAAATCTAATAGTAGTAGTTCTTCTTCTAGTGGTGATAGTTCTTCTGGCTCTAGTGGCGGTTATAAAGTCGTAAGACAAATCCCTTCTAAACCTCTCTCTCAATGGGATTACTGGTGTGGCAACATTCAAGGTGCTAGACTTGGTAATACTTTTATAGCTATACTATTTGGTGTTGTTGGTATTTCAGCTCCTCTAGTTCTTTCTTGTGTGGCTTCTGCGTATGGAATAGGAATTACTCTTCTTACTATGGTTGCCCCAGCTTTCCTTCTTTTCGGCCTATGGGCTGGAAAAGGAGAAAACATTATGAAGGACTACCTCGGTACTCTCCTTTCAACTGTTTATAAGAAAGTTATTATCTCATTCCTTGTAATTATTTCTGTCGTATTCACTTCTTCTATTATGGATATGATTAATACTATAGGTATTTTTAGAGCTTTTATTTATATGTTAATAATTTCAACTGTTATTATTAAACGTTATGATGAAATTCTAAATGCTATTGGTAAAGTTAATCTAGGAAGTATGAATTTTGACGGATTCCATAAAGGTGTTAAAAGTATAACTAATTCTACTAAATTTGCTACACAAGGCGTAGTAAGTGCTTTTGGTGGTTTAAATGCAGCTCGCAAACTTATTCCTAAAGGCACTGAACATAGAAAGAAATATATGCTTGAAGCTGGTAGAGCTGGGGCGAGTGAATTTATTCGTTCTCGTCTAGCTACTACAGAAACAGGTAGGAGAGCCAACACGATTTTTGAGAAAGGCCGTAAAGATTTAGCGAACAAAGGAAATGTTTACAACCCTGACCAAAAATACAGTCAGCACTTGTGCCCTTGTGGTAATTATATTGCAGAAGGAGAACCAGTCTGGGAACTTGACGGAAAATATTATCACGAGGAATGCGCTTACATTTTTGGAATTGTCGAACGAGGGGGTACTCCTTTCGTCTTTGATAATACTACTTCTAATGAACGTATTGTAATTCCTAAAGTTTCGACTGTCTTAGACGATGAAGGAAATCCTTATAAAATCTCTCAACCTACATATGAAGATTTGATTAAGATAGGCTTGCATTCTTCTGATAATTCTCAAATAGATAATTATATGCTGGGGCAATTAGCGAAAAAATCAATAGAAAAAGCTAAATATGATTCTAACTATTATGAATCTCTTCTTAAATCTGGTAAATCGAATCTCACATTCGACAAAGCTAATGTGCCGTCCTTCTTACTCAGTCATATGAATCAGAAAGATATTGAGGGCTTTACTGATAATTCTAATAGAGAAGAAGCTGTTAAGAACTTCCCGAAAGCCGTTTCAAATGCGTGGGTAGAGTGGTATAAGGCTAATATTTCTACTGATGAACAAAAAATTGAAGATTTCTTACAAACTTCTGGTATTAAGACAAAAGATGATGAAGATTCTAACCCTGAAGAAAAGGAAAAATAAAAAAGAAAGAGAAACATTAAGTTGTTTCTCTTTTTTGTTAATTTTTTAGAAGTTTGTTTGTCACCCAACCCAATCTATAGATATGGTTTTAATTACTAACTTCCTTCTTCAACATATTTCCACACGTAGCCGTATGCTGTTTTACATTTACCTCTTGCAGCGTTACAGATGTATCCGTTAGCGAATCCCAGCTGTCTTTCAACTTCGTGGGCTGATTGCCAAACTTTGATAAGTTTACCGTTAAGCGTGTATTGACCAACCGATTGGCTTAGAGCTTTCGCCACGGCTTTACCCACTCTTCTATTTCGTGTCCCGTAGTTAATATTTTCTTCATAAGTACACCACTCAAGATTACTGACTACATTATTTGTTTTATTTTCATCTATGTGATTCACGCAAGGCTTATTCTCAGGATTTTCGTGGAAGGCTTCGCAGACAAGGCGATGAATAAGGGGGTATTTTCCCTTACCTCTATAATTGGAGAGGTGAACTTGCAAGTAACCGTTAGGTCTTGTAAGCGGCTTCAAAATCCGTTCTTTCACAGACAACTTACTTCCGTCTTTTCTTATTACAATTCGTTTCAAACTTTTCACACGCCCTATATTACTAACTTGATATAAACCTTCATAACCTTTAATGTCTTTCCAGACTTCAGATATATTTACGTCACTCATTATTTACTCCTTATTTAAAAAATAATTAATAGACATATTATATAATTATACACTATCTTTTAGAATTTGTAAAATAAAAAACGCCTCGATTCCTCGAGACGTTTATAACGAAAACGTAATAATATAATGAAAAATAGAAACCTTTGTTACCAAGGATAATTATATATTACAATATTATTTTCTGACTGTCAAGTCTTTTTTAAAATATTTTTAAATTAAGTTAGAATTTTAGAATTCATATACACATATAAAAATAAATGTTTTGCGGTAGTAATAATCTTAGTTTTTATGTCAGTAAAAATCAATTCTGAGAGCAAAATTTAGTCTCTCAAGTACAGTACATCATTAGCGTTAAAAATGGGCAAAAATAGGGCAAAAAACCTGCAAATTCCTTCGATATAACGCATACAAAATCAACGAGAGGAAGATTTTAAAATGCCAATTTTTACTTAATTTTTCTCTTTTTTCGATATTATAAAATAAACAACGGAGTNTGATTTGTTTTGATAGGAAAAAAAGAATGGCACATCGCCAGCGATGGCGCTCCAAGAAGATGTTACGCTAGATATTGTTGTCCCTTTGGTGGTATAAATGACCACTTCGCAACTTTCGAGGAAGCCCAAAAGCACGCTGATGAAATTAATGAAAAAAGAGCTTCTGCTATAGATTCTCTTGAAGGCGTAAGTTGGCACTCTAAACCTAATACTTTCCCTTCTCATAAGAAAACAAATTTTAATTATGATGAAGTTTGGGACAACGCATTTAAGGACACAGATATAGAAAGCGTTAAAAAGGTTAAGGCTCAAATTGAAACTGAAATTGCAGATATGGATAAACGTATTGATTTTTGGAAACAGCACCAAAAAGAAGAATATAAAACCCATAGACTTGAAAAACATCTTTCTAAAAGTTTCTATGAACTAGCTACTTACATAAAAGCATTAAAAGCTAAAAATGTCCTAGATACTGCTTACGCTGGTCTCGATTCTTATTATTATGATACTATTAAAAAGGGATATATTGCTAAATATAATAAGGATATGGACCCTTACCTAGAAAAACACTACCTTAAAAACAAAACATTCTTTAACAGATTACTTCGTAAATATAAGTATTATGTAGAAATAGAACCTATTTTTACAACAGAAAATGTAGATTTAAAAAGATATGATAATAAAGATATAAAATCTGTTAATATGCTTATTAAAGAAGCTAATACTGGTAAACTTATAGAACGAAGAAATATGACAGATGAAGAATGTAAAAAGTTAGGGTGTGTACGACCAAATTCTAATATGATTGAACGTATTTTCTTCCACGGTGATGAAATTAAAAATAGCACTTATCACGAATTAAGAAATATAGCCAAATCTAATTATAATGATATAAAAAACGAGGAAAAAGAAGAACAGTTTTTAGAATTAAGAAGAGATTCTTATAAAAAGATATTAAAAGAAATAAAAGATAACTATAACATTTAGCAAAAATATGTTATAATATATATAACTATAAAATAAAAAGATACAAAAATAGTATCTTTTTATCTATTTTTATGAATCGATTCTAAGGGGTCTAGAAGGCTCTGTATGCTCGTTTAGCTCTTCGGAATATAATTATATTCAAAAGGCTCTAAAAGCTCGTAGAGAAGCTCCTAAGTGCCTTAGAATCGATTCTGTGAGGTTATACTAATAAAAAATATTATTTTTATTAAAAATACGAATAAAAGGAGTTCATTTTGACGAAAAAGAAAGCTGAAAAAGTAAATTTAGAAGAAGTGTTTTCTCATATTGGTGGAGTAGTACGAGAAGAAAATTTTAAAGACTTCTTGGAATCAAACTATTTACCAATGGCTCACTACTCAATTCAAGACCGAGCTTTGGTACGAGAAGACGGACTTAAACCAGTACAAAGACGACTAATTTGGTCTATGTATAAATCTAAACTTTTTAGTAGTGGTAAAACTCTAAAAGCAGCAAAAGTATATAGTTCCGTAGCTGGTGATTATCATCCTCACGGTCCCGCTTCAGTTTCCCAAGCTGGTGCTCGTTTGGCTCAAGATTTTGCCACAAGACTTACTCCAATTGATGTTCAAGGTACTATTGGTGTCGAATTTGGTGACAAAGAAACTGCTGACCGATACTATGAAATTAAACTTTCTAGAGCTGGAGAATTACTAGTAGAAGATAGTAAGTATAATGTTTCTACTATGATTCCTAACTATACTAATGAATTAGAAATTCCAGTACAACTTCCAACTCGTTGGCCTTTTAATATTATTAACGGTGGACAAGGTATGGCAATTGGGTACGCTACAAAAATGTCTCCTCATAATCCTACTGAAGTAATGAATGCCGTTATTGAACGTGTAAAAGGAAACCTTAAAACTACTAAAAAACTTATGTCAATTATGAAAGGTCCCGACTTACCTACTGGAGCTAAGGTTTTAGGAACTGACGGAATTAAAGAATATTATGAAACTGGTAAAGGTTCTTTTATTATTAGAGCTACTTACTATGTAGAAGACCTTTCTCGTGGTCGTCATATTATTCATTTTACAGAAATTCCCTACCAAGTTTCTCCAACAAAAATTATTGAAGAAATTAATAACCTAAAAGCTAAAGCTAAAAAAATCAGAGAAGATAAAAAAGCTAACCTTTCAGAAAAAGATAAAGAAATTCTTCTTTACGATGACGTAACAGAAGTTAAAAACCTTTATGATATGGACTTCGGTGCTGACCTTACAGTTTCATTAAAAGCTGGTGCAAATCCTCAAATTTTCTTGGAAAGTCTTTTTAAGAAAACTTCCCTTCAAATTTCTTTTGCTGTTAATAATACTGTTATTACAGAAGGCTATCCTAAAGTTGTTAATATGATGTATCTAATTGATAGTTTCATTGGTCTTCGTGAAGAATGTTTCAGTCGTAAAGTTAACAATAAAATTAAAGAATTAGACCTAAGCTATAAAAAGAATTATGGACTAAAACATATTATTGACGTAGATATTGATAAAGCTATTTCTATTATTAGAAAATCTGATAATGCTGATGTAGCTAAAGAAAAATTAATTAAAGCTTTTAAAGTTTCTCCAGAAGCAGCTGATTATGTCCTTGCTATGAGACTTCAACAACTTACTAAACAAGATAGTAAAGCTCTTGCTGAAAAAATTAAAAAACTAAAAGAAGAACTTGATAAACTTAACGTTATTATTAGTTCTGACGAAGAATTTAAAAAAGGTCTAATCGCTGAACTTCAAGAAACTAAAAAAATTATAGCTTCTCCTCGTAGAACTGAAATTATTGATGTATCTTCTGAAGAATTAGATAAAAAAAATAAAGAAAAACAAAAAGCTAAAAAACTTCTTGAAAAAGGTACTGATGTACATAATATAATTCTTGCGGATAATACTATTCTTAAAGCTTTTGATACTGATATTGATTCTAAAGTTCCTATCGCTTATTCTATTAAATCTTCTTCTCAAGACAATCTCTTTGCATTAATGAAAAATGGTTCTCTTGTAGAAATTGATAAAGATTCTATTATTCTTGATACTCCGTCAACTCTTAAATCTATTGGTATTAATATTGATAAACTTTCGCTTATTATCCCTCAAGAACTAAAAGACGACCAAAAACTTCTTGTGGTTACTAATTTTGGTAATGTTAATATTTATAAAAACATTAAAGACCCTCTTATTAAACTTATTATAGGTGAAGAATTAGTATTTGCGAAGATTATTGATAATACTTATAAAGATAAAGATATTCTTATTTTAGCAACGGACGGACTTCTAGCAAAATTCCCTATCAGTAAAATCCGAGAATCAAATGGCGGTTCTGGATTAATAGCGGGAATGAAACTTGATAAAAATCTAGTATGTGGTGCTGCTATAGCAGAAGATGTAATTGTTACAGTTGGTGAAAAAACTGTTAAACTTACTGAAAATAGTGAAATTCCTTCTACGAATAGAAATGTAAAAGGTTCTATGTTACACAAACCTATGGATAATGAAAAACTTATTCATATTTATTCTGGTATTAATCCCGTAGCATTGAATAAGAAAAACCTTAAACCTATTAAACTTCCAAGAGTTTCAGATAGAGCTGGTAAAGGTGGAACATATAAAAAACAAGAAATAATTTTTACAGAAAAGATTTAGGATTATATAAAAAGAAAGACACGTTAGTTAGTAGCTACTAGTGTGTCTTTTGTTTTTTTCCTAATTTTTAAATTTTTATAAAAATTCTATAGAAAGATATTGACAATAAAATACATAAATAATACAATTAAAAGAAAACAAAAATAAGAATACAAAATAAGTAAAACTATAACACAGCTTACAAACGCCAAGCTGTAAACTTAATACTTACTCATTTTGATAAAAAGGAGAATAAAATGAATAACGAAGAATGGCGAGAGATAAAAGGTTATGAAGGACGTTATCAAGTTAGTAATATGGGACGAGTCAAAAGTTTAGAGAGAACATTTATTGATAAAAGAAAACATAAGCAACACATAAAAGAACGAATTTTGAAGCCACAGCCCTGCAGAGGCGGTTACTTGCTAGTCGACCTATGCAATGGTCGTGGTAAGATAAAACATACTCTTGTTCATCGTCTTGTCTGTGCAGCTTTCCACGAAAATCCTGAAAACAAACCTTGTGTGAATCATATCGATGAAGATAAAACAAATAATACAGCTAGTAACCTTGAGTGGTGCACTTACAAAGAAAATAGTAATCACGGCACACGTAATGCAAGAATGGCTAAAACCAAAAATAAACCAGTCGGTCAATATACGACAAACGGCAAGCTAATCAAAATTTGGCAATCATTAATGGAAGTTCAAAAACAGCTCGAGTTCTCTCCAAGTAACATCAGTAAAGTCGCACTAGGTAAAAATAAAACAGCATACAGCTACGTGTGGAAATATATTGAGGAAGAAAAGTAATTCATAGATTACCTATAAAAAAAGAAGACTAATTTATTAGTCTTTTTATTTTATAAAAAA
>JGI24711J26586_10001644_pt1 | contig 16886 bp, 10 predicted proteins | sample BioPla3DNA1_FD_26586 | JGI IMG/M metagenome (IMG submission 26586)
TTCTTTAGAGCTCACTATTGTATGGACGATATCAACTGTAATCATACCTCCATAGCCAACCTTTTCTGGGAAAGTCAGGCGCGCCGTTTTCCGCCTTACTTAAAGGCAGCGTCCTTCAATCTCATGATGAGTTTTGTGGGGGCCTATCGAGTGTTNCCTCAGGGCACTAATTCCNTGGTTTTTGAAGATATTTTTAGTGAAGAGCGCTTTAACGTCTATGGCCGCTTTGGAAACCGGGTTCATGAGAACATAATCCCGGGTATGATCAGCATCACTCGTTTACTACCCATGGGAGATCGATATTGGGTAAATGACCCCATGTTTGTGGTTTTGCCCGAATTACAGGGACTGTTCAACAAGAATTTACCCATGCTGATGGAAAGACTGCATCCTTATGATGAGTCCGATATTAGATATCTTAAAATGCGCGGCGAAAAGATCATCAAAGCCTACATTATGTCGTTGGATGAAATGGAACAGGACACCTTGCGTATGATGACCCAACCTCTGCAAGTTGAATGGCATTGTGCCGGAGTGTGCAATCCTCAGTTGATNAAGGANGTACTAAAACAAAATCGCCGTTTCCGCCTGTTACACGAAGACAATAACCGCACCAGTTTCTTATGGCTGAGCTTTAACCATAAGCACAAATACCAATGGGGCTACGTTATGCTGGAGAACCAACAGCTACTGATCACGGTCATTCCTGGCAAAGACCTGGATAGGTTGATAAAGGATATCCGCAGGGCTTTTAAGACAGCCGATGTAGTGGTGGCCTTTCGACCTGTTGAACATGTGGCAGCCCTTAAGGGAATGGAATATGAAATGGTGGCCGATCTGGCCCAGTTTTTCAACACGCATCCCGATCTATCACTGGTTCTGCTTCGTCAGGATGAGTTGGAAGATGAAGATCTGGAATGGGCACAGGGTGTATTCATATTAAAACTAGGCTCCTTATTGATGGATTACTTGGATAAACAGCACCGTTAGATTCACAGTCCGAACGGGCCGAATGAATTCAATTATATAATAAGGAAGCATTATCATCAGTGTTGCTACAAGAGGTTTATAGGCCTCACCAATTATAATATGGCAAAGGTTGGGCAACAATACTTGACGAAAGTATATCGATTCATTTATCCTATATATCGTCAGAGTTGTGTGCGGAAGTGGCTCAGTGGTAGAGCATCGCCTTGCCAAGGCGAGGGTCGCGAGTTCGAATCTCGTCTTCCGCTCCATAATGAATGTATACCTCGGCGTATGCCGAGGTGTTGTGTTTTAGGTGATAATAGGGTACATTTTTAAGAGGATTATTCTGGATCGCCTAAAATACTACCAATTACAGTATTTTACCCCGTTAAGAATCAGATTGGAGGAGCATAAATGGGAGCCGTATTAGAAAAGATAGAAAACAGTGAGGCCTACATAGCCATTGAAGTTGATCCTGACAAGCTGGAAGAAGGCCTGGAACATGCATACCGCAAAGTAGTAAAACAGGTCAGCATCCCTGGCTTTCGTCGGGGCAGGGTACCTCGGCAGCTGTTGGAAGCTCATTTTGGCAAGGAAGTTCTCTACCAGGATGCGCTGGAATATATAGTTCCTCATGCCTATGAAGAAGCTATTACTGAACTTAGTATCGAACCGATCGCCCAACCTGATTTTGACATTGAAGAAATTGAAGATGGGCAACCCTTGCAGGTCAAGGTACGGGTGGCTGTTAAACCAGACGTACAACTGGGCGAAATCGAAGGCCTGGAAGTTCGCATCCCCCGCATGGAAATAACCGACCAGGATGTCGAACGTCGACTGGAAGATATTCGTTCCCGTTATGCTCAATTAGAGGAAAAGACCGATGAACCAGTGGAATCAGGTGATGTCGCAACCATAGACTTTGCCGGCTATATTGACGGTGAACTGTTTGAAGGCGGAGCCGGTGAAGACTATTCTTTGGAAATAGGCTCCAACACTTTTATTCCTGGTTTTGAGGAACAACTGATCGGGGCCAGGATCGGCGAGGAGAAAGAGGTTAAAGTTACCTTCCCGGAAGAATATCACGCTGAAGATCTTGCTGGAAAAGAAGCCTTATTCAAAGTGACAGTTAAGACCATTGAAACGCGTAAACTTAGAGAGTTGGATGATGAATTTGCCCAGGAAGTCAGCCAGTTTGACACTTTGGCTGAGTTCAAGGAAGATATACGCAACAATTTAGTGCAGATGATGGAAGGCCGCAAAAAGGAATTCATTAACCAGGAAGTTCTGGATAAAGCCGTTGCTGCCAGTGAGATTCCTTTAGCTGAAGCAGTGGTAAACATGCAGATCGAGCATATGCTCCAGCAATTCTCGCAGCGTTTGGCCTCACAGGGATTGACCCTGGAACAGTACTACCAGTTCACTGCCAGCACCCAGGAGGATCTGGAAAATGATATGCGGCCGGAGGCTGAAAGAACGGCAAAAATCAACTTCCTTTTGGAGAAAATAGTTGAGGAAAAAGGTATTGAAGTAACTGATGAAGAAATGGATAAGCAAATAGAAGAAGCTGCCCAGGGCATGGGGGTCGACCCCGAACAGGCTAAGCAGAATCTGGCCGGTATCATGGACAACCTGGAATTCAGCGTAAAGATGGACAAGGCCGTTAAGTACTTGGTCGATCATGCCAAAATTGAGGAATATGAAACCTCTGAAGTCAACGATGAGCAATCAGAATCTGCTAGTGACGAGTAAGCTTAAATAGAATACTATATAGTAACCACGAATAGTTTTTGGTAAAGGAGTGAAACGAATGTCATATCTGGTGCCTATGGTTGTAGAACAGACCAATCGGGGTGAACGTTCTTACGATATTTACTCCCGCCTACTTAAAGACCGTATTATTTTTTTAGGCAGTGCCATAGATGATACGGTAGCGAACCTGGTCATTGCACAGCTGCTTTTTTTAGAAGCTGAAGATCCGGATAAAGACATCAGTTTGTATATCAATAGCCCGGGCGGTTCTGTAAGCGCTGGGTTGGCTATTTATGATACCATACAGCATATCCGGGCTGACGTATCAACGATCTGTGTGGGTATGGCCGCCAGTATGGGAGCTATTCTCCTGTCAGCAGGACAAAAGGGCAAACGCTTTGCCCTACCTAATGCAGAAGTCATGATCCACCAACCTCTGGGTGGTACTCAGGGGCAGGCCGTCGACATAGAGATCCATGCCCGCCATATCATAGCCACCAAAGAAAAATTGGATGGTATTTTAGTCGAACGTACTGGGCAACCTCTGGAGAGGATCAAGCAAGATACAGACAGAGATTATTTTATGACTGCCTTAGAAGCGAAAGAATATGGTATCATTGACGATGTGATGACCCAGCCCAAGAAATCAACCAGCAAGAAGTAGCTTTTAGGTCAGAGGGGTGAACAAATGCACAAATATGGGGATGAAAAAGGACAACTGAAGTGTTCCTTCTGTGGTAAGACTCAGGATCAGGTTAAGAAGCTGGTAGCCGGACCGGGTGTTTACATCTGTGATGAATGCATTGAATTATGTAATGAGATCATCGAAGAAGAACTGGCCGATGATCTGGGATTTGAGCTGGGAGATATTCCTAAACCCCAGGAGATTCGGGATATTCTAGATGAATATGTGATCAGTCAGGATCGTGCCAAGAAATCACTGGCAGTGGCTGTCTATAATCATTACAAACGCATTAACTTGGGTATGAAACTGGATGATGTTGAACTACAGAAGAGCAATATTATGATGCTGGGGCCGACAGGAAGCGGTAAAACCCTATTGGCCCAGACTTTAGCGCGTATATTAAATGTTCCCTTTGCCATTGCTGACGCTACATCGTTAACTGAGGCTGGTTATGTTGGTGAAGATGTGGAGAACATCCTGCTGAAACTGATCCAAGCCGCTGACTACGATATTGAGAAGGCGGAAAAGGGTATCGTCTATATTGACGAGATTGACAAGATCGCCCGTAAAACTGATAACCCCAGTATTACTCGGGACGTCTCCGGAGAAGGGGTCCAACAGGCCTTGCTGAAAATCCTGGAAGGCACCGTAGCTAGTGTACCTCCCCAGGGTGGACGAAAGCATCCGCATCAGGAATTTATTCAGATCGACACCAGCAACATTCTGTTTATCTGCGGCGGAGCATTCGAGGGTATTGACAAGATCATTCAAAGCCGCGTTAATCAGAAGGTNATGGGTTTTGGAGCTGATATTCAGACAAAGAGTGAGAAGAGTATCGGTGACATACTGAGTATGATCCTGCCCCAGGATCTGTTACGCTATGGACTTATCCCTGAGTTCGTNGGCCGGGTGCCTATTATTGTCACCTTNGATGCTCTGGACATAGATGCTCTNGTGAGCATATTGACCGAGCCCAAAAACGCCCTGGCTAAACAGTACAAGAAACTGTTCGAACTGGATGGAGTAGACCTGGAGTTTACGGACGAAGCCTTGCAAGCGATAGCTGAAGAGGCTATGGAACGCAATACGGGAGCGCGGGGTCTCAGAGCCATAATTGAGGATATAATGCTGGATGTCATGTACGAGGTTCCTTCACGTATGGATGTGACCAAAGTAGTAATAACCAAAGATGTTATCCTNAAGAAGGAAAACCCACTGTTAGTAACGGTGGATGCCAAACGTAGAGTTAACTAGTTTTTCACAAAAGCATACTGAATAGGAAAAAGGTAGCGGAAGCTACCTTTTTTTACTGCTCATTAGCTTTCATTCTATACTGCTGCTACGGGAATAATAGGTGCAGTATGTTTGGAAAGGAACTGGGCGCTATGAACAACTTTTTTCTTCAATATGGCGGTATTCTCTACATCGTGCAGTTCATTTTTGCGGTGATCATTGGCCTGTATTTTTGGAACCTGCTCAAAAATCAGCAGGGCAAAAAAACCGTGATCTTCAAGGAGTCAGAAAAAGANAACTCCAAACTAAAACAGATGCGCAGTATCAAGTTAAGTGAGCCGCTGTCCAGCCTTACCCGACCAAACAACCTCAATGATGTGGTAGGGCAGAAGGAAGGCATCGACATGCTCCGTTCCGCCTTATGCGGTATCAATCCCCAACACGTGATCATTTACGGCCCCCCGGGAGTAGGTAAAACTGCCGCTGCCCGCTTGGTCTTGGAAGAATCCAAGCAGAACCCCTGGTCACCTTTCACGGAGGATTCAAAGTTCGTGGAAGTTGATGCNACCATCATGCGCTTTGATGAACGCAATATTGCTGATCCTCTCATCGGCTCAGTACATGATCCTATTTATCAAGGTGCGGGAGCCATGGGTACTGCAGGTATTCCCCAGCCGAAACCAGGGGCTTGTACCAAAGCTCATGGAGGCATACTGTTTATTGATGAAATTGGTGAACTCCATCCCATCCAAATGAATAAGCTGTTAAAAGTGTTGGAAGATCGGAAGGTGATGCTGGAAAGTGCTTACTATAGTGAAAACGACCGCAATATTCCGGCTCACATCCACGATATATTCTTAAATGGTCTTCCCGCTGATTTTCGATTGGTGGGAGCCACCACCCGCAACCCGGAAGAATTGCCACCAGCCCTAAGATCGCGCTGCATGGAGATCTTCTTCAAACCCCTGGAAAAAGAAGACATTCAGCGTATTGTCATCAATGCTCTGGAGCGCCTGAATATTAAAATTGAGGACGGGGCGTTGGAAGAAATAAATCGTTTTGCATCCAATGGTCGTGAGGCAGTCAACATGGTACAGCTTTCTGCTGGCATAGCCCAAATGGAAATGGAGTCCCAGATCACTCGACAAGTGGTGGAAAAGGTTCTAAACAACGGACGATTTTCTCCCCGACCGGACATGAAACCCAAGGATCGTCCTACCATAGGAGTAGTAAATGGATTGGCCGTATACGGAGCTACCGCTGGAATCATCATAGAGGTGGAGGCGACCAGTATTCCGGTCAAGCCNGGTAAAGGAGTCTGGACTGTTACTGGAGTTGTTGAACAGGAACAGGTAGATGGGGGAGGCCGCAGTTACACCCGTAAAAGTATGGCTAAGGGTGCCGTGGAAAATGTACTGACGGTTTTGCGATCTCGNTATCAACTAGATACACGAGATTATGATATCCATCTGAATTTTCCCGGTGGAGTCCCGGTGGATGGGCCATCGGCAGGAATAAGTATGGCTACCGCGGTTTACTCGTCGATAACGCAGCAGCCGGTGGATAATCTCCTGGCTATGACCGGGGAGTTATCAGTACAGGGTAAAGTTCGCCCTGTGGGGGGGATATTGAGTAAAATTGACGCGGCGCGACGGGTTGGGGTGAAAAAGATCATCATTCCAGCTGATAATTGGATGGCCACCCTGGATAGTATATCTGATGTGGAGATCATAGCGGTTCGGGATCTGGATGAAGTATTAGACCAAGCTTTCGTTGATGGCCACAAGAGAGTCACTTCCTATAGCTCAGAGTACAGGTGGCATGGGCATAAGCACCTGGCCGGCCTTATTGCGCCTGAAACCGACATATAGTAGAATGTACTTGCTTGGAGGTGTAATATGATGGAAAACCAGACCACCTACCGCTCTATTCCCATGCTGCCGCTTAGAGGGGTATTAGTCTTTCCATATACAGTAATTCATTTGGATGTGGGAAGGAAAAAATCTATCACGGCTATTGAAGAAGCTATGATGGACAGCAAAGAGATATTTTTGGCTACCCAGAAAGAAGCGCAAACCGATGAGCCGGATACAGAGGACATTTATACAGCAGGTACGGTAGCGGAGATACGGCAAATACTGAAAATGCCCGGTGGCACTATGCGGGTCTTAGTGGAAGGACTGCATCGGGCTGAGATCAAGCAGTTTGTTTTTTCCGATCCCTATCTGCAAGTTGAGATAGAAGAGTTTAAGGAAGATTCAGTGGAGAAAACACCGGAATTAGAGGCTCTCATGCGAGCCTTGATCTCCGAGTTTGAACAATATGTACGCTTAAGCAAGAAGATTCCGCCGGAAACAGTAGTTTCGGTAGTGGCTATTGAAGAACCCAGCCGTCTGGCTGATGTGATCGCCTCCCATTTGTCTTTGCGTATTCAGGAAAAACAGACCATACTGGAGACCCGTGACATAGCGCACCGGCTGGAAGCCCTATGTGAGATGCTAGCCAAAGAGATGGAAGTCTTGGAATTAGAACGCAAAATAAACATTCGGGTACGTAAGCAAATGGAAAAGACCCAAAAAGAATATTATCTCCGGGAGCAAATGAAGGCCATTCAAAAAGAATTGGGAGATAAAGACGAACGGGTCGCAGAAGTTGAGGAATTAAAAGAGCGCATAAATAAAGCCAAATTACCTAAGGAAGCCTATGAGAAGGCCTTTAAGGAATTGGAAAGACTGGAGAAAATGCCACCCATGGTCGCTGAAGCGGTGGTAGTCCGCAACTACTTGGATTGGCTTTTGTCCTTGCCCTGGTCAGTAGAAACTAAAGACCGCCTCGACTTAAAAGTGGCGGAGAGAATTCTAGATGAAGATCATTACGGACTGGAAAAACCCAAGGAACGTATCGTTGAATACCTGGCTATCCGAAAACTTGCTAAGAAGATGAAAGGGCCTATTTTATGCCTGGTAGGGCCCCCGGGCGTAGGTAAGACTTCACTGGGGAAATCGGTAGCCCGCTCCCTGAACCGTAAATTTGTCCGCATGTCATTGGGCGGGATTAGGGATGAGGCAGAGATAAGAGGTCACCGGCGTACCTATGTGGGATCTATGCCGGGTCGCGTTCTGCAGGGGATGAAACAGGCTGGATCAAAAAACCCCGTCTTTTTGCTGGACGAAATAGACAAGATGACCATGGATTTCCGTGGGGATCCGGCCTCTGCCCTATTGGAAGTGCTGGATCCGGAACAGAATTCCACCTTTAGTGATCATTATTTGGAAACGGCTTTTGATCTTTCNAAAGTAATGTTTATCACNACCGCGAATTCTACCCATAATATCCCGAAACCGCTTTTGGATCGCATGGAAGTGATAGAGATCAGCGGTTATACTGAGGAAGATAAGGTGCATATCGCACTCGATTATCTTATACCCAAACAGGTCAAGGAACACGGTTTAAGTGAACATAATATTACTTTTTCCGAAGGTGCTGTGCGCAAGATCATCCGTGAATACACCCGGGAAGCGGGAGTGCGGAGTTTGGANCGGGAAATTGCTTCGGTGTGCCGCAAAGTAGCCCGCCAAGTAGTGGAAGACAAGAATACCATGGCCAGTGTAACTGCTGGCAACTTGAGCAAGTACTTGGGNGTNCAGCGGTNTCANTACGGTGTGGCCGAAAAGGAAAACCAAGTTGGTGTGGCAACCGGCCTGGCCTGGACAGAAGTGGGTGGAGATATTCTTTCTATAGAAGTGGCTCTACTCAAGGGCAAAGGGAATTTGACNTTGACNGGCAAACTGGGTGATGTAATGAAGGAGTCTGCNCAGGCAGCTTTGACTTATGTACGCTCCCGGGCTGATGAATTAGGCATATCTGATGAGGTAAGTCAGGAATATGATATTCATCTGCATGTACCCGAGGGGGCTATACCCAAAGATGGTCCTTCGGCGGGAATAACCATAGCTACAGCTTTGGCTTCGGCTATGTCAGGAAGGTTAGCCCGCAAAGATGTGGCCATGACTGGGGAAATCACTCTGCGCGGGCGGGTGCTGCCCATTGGAGGTTTGAAGGAGAAAGTACTGGCAGCTCATCGGGCTGGTATNCATACCATAATCATGCCCGTGGATAATCAGAAGGATTTGNCTGATATCCCCCCNAATGTCAAACGTAAAATGAGGTTTATACCAGTGGCTCATATGGATGAAGTGCTGCAGGAAACCTTGATCAGTGACTAGAGAAAATAATGCCCGGGTGAGGAGATGAAGCAGGTTGGAATATATTGATCTGCGCAGCGATACGGTAACCCAGCCAACTGACGACATGCGCAAAGCTATGATGAACGCGGCTGTAGGTGATGATGTATATGGCGATGATCCAACTGTTCTGGAATTAGAACGGTTCACCGCTGAGCTACTGGGTAAAGAAGCAGCCTTATTTGTGCCCAGTGGAACCTTTGGCAATCAGTTGGTCCTGTTTACTCACTGTCCTCGGGGCAGTGAAGTCATACTGGGTGAAGACTGTCATATTGTGCAGCACGAAGTAGGGGCCGCATCTGTGATAGCTGGAGTGCAGTTAAGAACCGTGCCCAGTGAGAAAGGCTTATTGGACGCCAACAGAATTAAAGAACGAATCAGACCGGACGGTGACATTCATTTCCCGAAAACCAGCTTGATTTGCGTGGAAAATGCTCATTCCAATGGTCGGGTCATACCCCTGGAGGAAATGCAAAAAATCTATGAAGTGGCTCAACAACATGGGATACCTGTCCATCTGGACGGGGCCCGCATTTTTAATGCGGCTGTTTATCTGGGGGTAGAAGCCAAGGAGATTGCAGCTTATGCAGATTCGGTCATGTTGTGTTTGTCCAAAGGGTTGTGCGCCCCGGTAGGATCTTTGGTAGTAGGTACAGCCGACTGGATTGAAGCGGCTCGTAAGAAACGCAAACTCATGGGGGGCGGATTAAGGCAGGTGGGTGTATTAGCGGCTGCTGGACTGATCGCCCTGCAAACCATGCGTTTGAGACTCCAGGAAGACCACCAGAATGCCCAGCTGTTGGCGGATCAGTTAGCAGATATCGAGGGTTTAACGGTATATAAAGATGATGTGCATATCAGCATGGTCTTTTTCAGTTTGGATCAGGAAGGGGATCCTCTGAGCCAGCCATTGCTGGCCCGTGGCATTAAGATCAATCCACCTGAACTGGGCATGTACCGAATGGTTACCCATCACTGGGTAAGCCAGGACGATGTGCTGAAAACCGCCCAGGCGGTACGGGAGATATTAGCCTAATATTTTTAGACGCATGAGGTAAGTATGAAAATCAAACAGGCGGAATTTGTGGGTGTATTCGTAGAGATGAACCAGCTGCCTACTGATCAGTTGCCGGAGGTAGCCATCGTAGGCCGTTCCAATGTGGGCAAATCTTCCCTTATCAACCGTCTCGCCAACCGCAAAAATCTGGCTAAATCCAGTTCCACCCCGGGCAAGACCCGTACGATAAATTTTTACTGCTTTAATCGCTCCTGGTATCTGGTGGATCTACCTGGTTATGGTTTTGCTAAGGTAGCTCGCACAGAGAAAGCTCGTTGGGGAAAGATGATCGAAAAGTACCTGGCGGGTCGAAAAACACTGCGGGGCGTGATACTCCTGGTGGATATGCGCCATCCCCCTTCGGAAGAAGACCGCATGATGAAGGAGTGGCTAGAACACCACCAGATACCTTTCATGGTGATAGCTACTAAGGCTGACAAACTGTCTCGTTCTGCCCGCCAAAAGAACCTGGCCATGATCCACAGAGAATTGAATTTGCCCGTAGATCAGCCTCTGCTTGGTTTTTCAGCGGTGAGCGGTGATGGCTTAGAAGAGTTGCGCTACTCTCTGCAAGAAATCATGGAATCGGAGCCGATTCCACCCGCGCTCTCATAAAATCGATAAAAGCCAACTCCTCTTCTGACTTAACTGTCTCGGAAAACTCTTGCAGCAGTGCCAGCAAGCGATCCTTGCCATCTGTTTGTGCTAAAAGCTGACGAGGTGTTTGGCCATCCAGTTCATGATGAGTTGTATCCAACCATCTTTCGGCCTGCTGATCCTTCATGATTGTCAGCCATATATCCGCTTTCTCAACCGGTGGAAAAGATCGCTTCATAATACTGTGCACCAAGTCCATACTGGTTTGGGGCAGCATTTCCTGGATTTGTTCCTGCAGGAAAATCACATCTTCCAATACCTCAGCCGAGGTGGCTACATAATCCTCACCAACCACCAATCTTACATAGTCGTAGTGTTCCTTTTTGGGTATATACCAGGCCACCTGGTCGGTAAAATGGGCAAATTCAAAGTGGAGATTATCAGATAGCTTAGTCTGTAGTGTTGCTGCTTGGGTGGTATCCAGTAAAGTCATGCGCATATCGCGCAGGGCAATTAGTTTTTTCTTATGGGCGTGATCAAACAGCCCATAGATAAGTTCAGCAGGAAAACCATCCGGGAAAAGCTCTAGCTTTTGAGCATATTGATAGTGACTGGTTAAGAAACCTTCCTTCTGACTATCGGGATCTTCAGTTAATAAAACCATTCCCGAAAATATCTGCGCCTGCTCGATTTTCACCAGTCGTCCTAGAATGAGGATGTTATGCTCGGGAGAGCTCTGCCAGGGTTCTTTTAACAGGACTTCCCTATTTTCATTAGTAAACAGGTCGCGTATCTGCAGAATCATATCCCGAGAGTCTATGACTTTGTATATGGAAAAAGATGAATCGCATAAAGACTGCAGGCATTCCTGCAGAGGTTTGTCCATAAGGGATCCGTTTTCCTGTAGATAGCGCTCGGCCATAGACGACCCCCCAGGAGTTTGCCAGTCAAACCACAGCCAGTCCGAGTATAATGATTGATGTTCGGCCGGTAAGCTGCGATTTACAGTATAGAATAGGAAAGTCTCCTGGCTATCCCGACGCAGTCTTTTGATCTCATTAGCATAATAGGTGTCCAGTTTTAATTTTATTTCGGTAAGCCGTTCATTGTATCGGGTGAAAGGATCCAGAGAGATATTGAGTATATCATCATCACCTCTTAAGGCGCAGCACTTCTTGTATTTCTTTCCGCTTCCACATGGGCAGGGATCATTTCTCCCCACTTTCCCGCTCATGTTCTACCTCCTGTCCTTATTAACTGATTTCAGGTTACCACAAGCCGACTATAACTCACAATGAAATCATGCCCAAGGGGCAAGGCACGGGGACGATAGGAAGATCATCCGGTGGTACCTCCTCCCTCAAGATAACACTCTTATTTCTTGTTTTTCAGCGGGATATTGTATTTAGCGGCTTTGCGGACGATAGTGGGTTGGCTCACCCCCAACTCCTGCGCCGCTTTGCGGGTGGTTCCTAGAGTGACCAAAGAATTCTGGATCAGATATTTTTCCAGTTGCTCTACTGCGGCTTGCAACTTAAAACCTATGAAATGTTCATAGTTGATCGCTTCATAATCGGTAGAGTCAAGATCATGCAGATTAATTTGGCGGATCACATTTCCTGGTGAGGTGACCAGTACTCTCTCGATCAAGTTCTCCAGTTCCCGGACATTGCCTGGCCAGTCGTAATTCATCAAAGCCTTTATTTGCCGTTCGTCGATGCGTTTCTTAAAACCATACTTGGCGTTGAATTTCTTGACAAAATGATCTACCAGAAAAGGGATTTCCACCTTGCGATCCCTTAAGGGTGGGACTGTTACCGGAATCACATTCAGGCGAAAATAAAGATCCCGGCGAAACTCTTTGTTTTGCACCATTTCTTGCAGGTTGCGGTTGGTAGCCGCAATCAGACGAACATCTACCTTGATGGGCTTGGTGCCCCCCACCCGGGTGATCACTTTATCCTGGATGGCCCGGAGCAGTTTAGCCTGAGTATTCAAGGGCATTTCCCCGATTTCATCCAGCAATAGGGTACCGCCGTGGGCTGCTTCGAAAAACCCCGGCTTACCTTCTTTGCTGGCACCGGTGAAAGCCCCAGGTTCGTAGCCGAAAAGCTCTGATTCAAACAGGCTTTCCGGGATAGCCGCACAGTTTACTTTTATCATTGGTTTATCCCTGCGGTTGCTGTTGGAGTGGATTAATTGGGCGGCGAATTCTTTGCCCACGCCGGATTCACCTTTGATCAACACCGTAGCATCAACCTGTCCCAGCCGCACACAGAGATCGGCCAGATCCCGAGATTCTTTGGAGCGAATAACAAACTGATCCGCCAGATTATAGCGGTTCAATTCTTCCTGATAGTGATGGCTCAAGGTGCGGGCTTGTTCCAGCTGTTGTCTTAGGTCATTGAGCTCTGATATATCCCGTACATTGATGACGATTCTGAACAAATTGCCCTGTTCATCAAAAACGGGGTTGGCCGTAATAACAACTGTGTTGCCTGGTTTCGATTCCTGGGAGATGGTTACAGGTTCACGTTCTTCCAGCACCAGTTTCAAAACATCCTGACAATACACTCCCTCGTCCACTAATTCCGCTATGGTTTTCCCCATCAAATCGCTGACCGGTATAGAGGTGATACGCTCAAAAGCCTTATTGATCCGCAGAGTCTTGCCGTGATCATCAGTTATGTGAAAACCGTCGAAGGAGGAATCAATGATGGCAGATAGCTCTTCCTTTATTTCCTTGGTGTAATTGAGTTCTTCGGAAATCATTTCGAGTTCAGAAATATCCTGGAAAACTTCTACTGCTCCGATGATTTGCTTATGGCCCATCACCGGGGTCATGTTAGAAATAAATCCTTTCTTATGATAAACCACCTTTTGTCCTAATCGACCTTGCCCGCTGGCTAAAATCTCGGGCAGTTTGCTTTGGGGCATGACCTCACTGATCTTCTTGCCGACTACATCTTCCTGTTTAAGACCCAGAATCCATTCAGCGGCTTTGTTGATCAGGCTGATTTCGCCTGCCTCATTTACAGTTAATATGCCATTATGAGTGGAATTGATCACCGCGTTGAGTTCTGCATGTAAGGCGATCAAAGAACTGAAATAAGCTCTGATGGTGTCTGATAAAGTCACCATCCCAACAACCTTTTGTTTTTCTAAAACAGGCAGATTGCCGACATTGATCGTAATCAATTTTGACACATCTTCTTCGGGATCAATAGATCTAATCGGACTGATCATNATTTGACCAATGGGTTGCTGCAGGTCAGTATCGTTTAATATCTCACGNAAAACCATAGTTTTAGTGACCAAGCCCTGAAGATCACCTGCTTCATCCACAATAGGAACCGCATCAATACTGTTATTGACCATGATTTCTACCGCAGATCTAATGCTGTCTTCGGCAGTCAGCAATTCCGGGTGATAGCGCATGAAATCTTTTACTGTCAAGGAAGACTTGATCTTCAGATCCCTACCCAGGTGAGATAAGTATTCTCCCACCGCAAGCCACTTTTCTTTTTCCGCGTTAATTTTTAAGCCCCCCCCTAAAGAATACAGTTAAGCGTTGCTATTGATTTATTTGATACCAAAATGTATCAGAAATTTGGATGNNAAAGATCACTGCAAAATGTTGCCATGTGATTACCATAAGAGNAAAGGAACCAAGGTTTGAGGATATCTAATCCCTACCCGATGATACGTAGATGTATCAAATATCCTAATAACCTACTATATGGTAAATTTCGCCTCGATCAAGAGCTAAGGGCACTTAAGGATATTATTATATAGTTCATGATACATTGTTAAATCAAATATAACACAAAATTCAGGATTTTAGAGTTAAAATTTTCCGGGCGTTGATCCACAAAACGCCANTCTGCGGGTAGATGCTAAATGGCATGAATATTGCGATAAGTAAAAATGATAGCAACAATTGTTTACGGGAGCAAGGGATCATTTATTAAGGAGGTTGTTTTATGTCTGCAAAACCGTGGTTGAAAGCCTTTGATGAAGAAGTCGCCAGACTGNGGCCTTTATGGGAAGCAAATTATGACGACCAGATTGAATTATCACCCCAATACCCCACTGAACCCCCNAAATGGTGGTTTAACAAGTGGGCNGCAGAGAACCCNGATAAACCTTATGTNATGCAGGGTGATACGGTGATAACCTACGGTGTAGCCAATGATATAGCTCGCCGTCTGGCTAATGCTCTCACCAGCCTGGGAGTGAAAAAAGGTGACCGGGTGGCAATTATATCCCCAAACCTGCCCCAATACGTATTATCGATTCAGGCCCTGCTTAAAATAGGTGCCATCGAGGTGCCCACTAATCCGCTTTATACTGTTCCGGAGATATCCCTGCAGCTAAAGGATAGCGGCGCTGAAACGGTTATTGTCATGGCAATGTTCGCCGAAAAAGCCATCACAGTCATGAAAGATCCGGATTCCCCGGTAAGACAGGTCATTGCTTTTCAGGTGCCTACCATGACTATTGAAGTGGAAAAAGGCAGTTCGATCTATGATTTTAATGAAATCATAGCAGCGGCTGACAACACTGAGCCAGAGGTGGAATTGACTCCGGATGACATTGTCCGCCTACAGTATACGGGAGGAACAACCGGTGTTCCCAAAGGCTGTGTCCTGACCAATCATAATGTAATGTCCAAAGCAGTTCGCATAGGGCAGTGGGTGACCAATAACTACACTACTATGGCAGCCGGAGATATGAGGGCGTTATCCATTATTCCCATAAATCATATTTTCGGTTTTATGGCTACTATCGGATTCAATTTCTTCTGTGGTGGCAGTTTGGTTACTGTTCCGGTGCCTGATCCGGATGCCATAATGGATGCTATTGAAAAATATAAACCGGCTACTCTTCCGGCGGTTCCTGCCTTACTCATCATGCTACTCAACCACCCCCGTTTTCCAAATACGGATTTTTCCTGCTTTATAGGCGGGGTATTCTGCGGCGGATCGCCTTTGCCGGAAGAAATACTTCGTAAATTTGAGGAAATGGGTAAATGCCGCATTGTAGAAGGTTATGGTATGTCGGAAAGCTGTCAGCAGATAACTTCCAATTCTGGTCATCATACCCGCAAAATTGGCAGTGTGGGAGTACCCTGGGTGGATACAGATGTATTGATCGTTGACGATATCAAGGGCCAAAAAATCATGCCCGTCGGTGAACCTGGAGAAATCATCTTCCGCGGTCCCCAGTTGATGCGCGAATATTGGAATAACCCGGAAGAAACCGCTATGGTTCTGAGAGATGGATGGTTCTATACCGGTGACATCGGCCGTATGGACGAAGATGGATTCTTTTATATTGTGGATCGCAAGAAAGACATAATAATCAGCAGCGGTTTCAATGTTTTCCCCCGGGAAATTGACGAAGTATGTTATGGCATGCCAGAAGTTCAGGATGCGTGCACCATTGGCGTACCTCATGAACGGCGCGGGGAAGTTGCCAAAGCTTTTATTGTCCTGAAACCAGGGGTCAAACTTACTAAGGAAGAAGTTATTGCACGCTGCCGGGAAAAACTAGCACCTTATAAAGTGCCGTCTGAGGTNGAATTCTTGGATGATTTACCTCGTACACCTGTTGGCAAGCCTGACCGTAAGAGTTTGCGAGCCTTGGTCGCCGAACAACAGGATTGAGCACAGTAATGGATTGTACAGGAGGGTATTCGATCAATGTCATATGACTGTATCTCCCTTGATAGGCGTGAAAAGATCGGGATTATCGAGCTGCAAAGGCCGGAAGCATTGAATGCTTTAAATCATCAGATGATAAAGGAATTAGAGCAGGTCTTCATGGAATTGGAAACGGATGAAAATGTCAGGGCAGTCATAATCACCGGAGAAAAAAACTTTGCAGCTGGTGCTGACATCAATGACATGCTGAATTTCAATCCAGAACAAGCCCGGGCGTTTTCCTTCCGCCAATGTTTTGCGCGGATCGAGGACTTCCCCAAGCCAGTAGTGGCTGCTATCTCTGGTTTTGCTCTGGGGGGAGGAATGGAACTGGCTCTGGTGTGTGATTGGCGCATCGCAGATAAAACCGCCCGGTTAGGCCTACCAGAAATCAATCTGGGTATTTTCCCCGGAGCGGGAGGAACCTTGCGTTTGCCGCGGCTGATAGGAGCGGCCCGGGCCAAAGAGATGATTTTCAGCGGGAGGACTATCAATGCGCAACAGGCATTGCAGTACGGGTTGATCAATCAACTGGCAGATGATGCATTGGCAGAAGCAATAGAAACGGCTGAAATGCTGGCCAGTAAACCACCCATAGCTTTGAAATTGGCCAAACAATGTATCAACCAGGCCTTTGATATTGA
>JGI24711J26586_10001645_pt1 | contig 16880 bp, 13 predicted proteins | sample BioPla3DNA1_FD_26586 | JGI IMG/M metagenome (IMG submission 26586)
TGAAAGTCCACATTGATGTAGCCGTGTTTGCTGATGATCCCCGTGATGCCGCGCACGGCGGTTGCCAGCACTTCATCTGCCTTCGGGAAGGCATCTTGAATCAATGTGTCTCCGAAGAATTCATACAATTTCTCGTTGTTGATGATGAGCATGCTGTCCACGTTCTTCCGGAGTTCCTGCAACCCGTCCGCTGCTTTTCCGAGGGCCTCGGATCCTTCGTTTTTGAAGGGGATCGTAACAACCGCCACGGTCAGGATGCCCCGGTCCTTTGCCATCTTTGCGATGATGGGAGCAGCCCCGGTTCCCGTGCCGCCTCCCATACCCGCCGTGATGAAGAGCATCCGGGTTTCCGGACCGAGCACCGTTGTTTCAATCTCTTTCACTGCTTCAATCGCAGCGTTCCTGCCCTTCGTCGGATCGGTTCCGGCCCCCAGTGAATCCCGCCCGATGTGCAGTTTCACCGGAACAGGGCTGTTCTGCAACGCCTGTAGATCCGTGTTGCAGACCACGAAGCTGCAGCCTTCGATTTTTTTGCGGTACATATAGTTGACTGCGTTGCACCCGCCGCCCCCGACTCCGATGACTTTGATCATCGAATCGACCTCTGTCCAATTCGAGGGCCTGATTTCAAAATCCAAATTATCTCCCATGATTCAATTCCTTTTACACTTCTTCGTCTTTCATATCTTCAAAAAGGTTGCCCAGCTTCCTCCACAAGATCTCTCCGATCTTGGGTCCTTCCGGTTTGGGCTTTTTCGGCACTTTGACTTTTTTCGGTTTTTCTACTTCGGGCCCGAAGGCTTCCGGTTCGAACAGTCTGCCGTTCCGCTCGGATGACTCTCGGGTTCCCGCGAGGGTCGCTTCGGTCTGTTCCCCGTTTGAAAGCGGCTTCTTCTCCGCTTCTTCCGTCTTGCGCAGGATCGGAGGTTTGTCCGTGCAACTGAGCATATTGTCTTCCTTCGCCGCAAGGATCATCGCTACTGATGCAGTGGCGGCAGGATCCTTGATCTGCGCGCATCCTTCGTAGGAGAACAGATTTCGCGGGAAGCCGATTGACACGTTGTAGCCGGACAGTTCCTTGATATAGTTCGCGCAGTTGAGCAGGTTCGCCCCGCCCCCCGTCACCACCACGCCGCTCCGCAATTGGTCCGCGAATCCGCTCATCTGGATTTCATACAGGATCGCATCGATGATTTCTTTGACCCGGGTTGTAATCACTTCGGACAGATATTTCACGGGGATTCGGGTACGGACGCTTTCTTCCTCCTCAATTTGCAGGGTCTTCTCCGCAAGCGTCTGCAGATTGTCCTTCATGCAGCCGCCATAGGCTTTTTTGATGTTTTCCGCAACTTGTTCGGAAATCATGCATTCGTTCCGGATGTCGTTCGTGATCGTCTTGCCTCCGAAGGGGATCGCGGAATAGTGGCGCAGGATGTGGTCCGTGAACAAGGTTACGCTCGTCACGCCGGCTCCGAAATCGATGAGCGCCACTCCGTTCTCCTGCTGGTCGGGCTTCAGCACAGCGATCGGCAGGATACTCGGCACGAAGTACTTCTTGGCCAGGGCGATGCCCAGGTTGTTGAAGATCATGTCGATGTTCTCCGAGTACCTCCTCGAACCGATGAAGACCTTGAAATTGCCTTCCAGAAAGGAACTATTCATGCCCACGATGTTCCCTTCCGGCTCCTGAATGGCTTCTTCGGTGGCAAAACTTTGCGCGACGGCACCGTAGATGGTCTGGCGCTGTGAGTCGTCGAGAGGGTAGGAATCGACGGCGAAGCCTTTCAAATTGTCCACCTCCTCTTGGGAGATGTAACCGCTTTCCGCGTTCCGTTCGATCTTCGCGGTGGCCGTCTCCTGCCGGACGTAATAGCGCGGCAGATTGACCACCGCCTGCAGAATCTTGATCTTGAGGGCCGATTCCGCTTTCTCGACGGCGATCCTCAAGGCGTCTTCCACCATTTTCGGATTGAAGACACAGGAATTGCGGATGCCCTCCGAAGGGGTCTCTTCGTAGTAGATGACTTGGATGTTCTCTCCTTCGATCCGAGCTACCGTGAGCGCGATCTTGGAGGATCCGAGGTCAATTGATGCGATGTATTTTTCTTCCATATTCCTTATTTTCTGCAGACGATCTGCTTGTGGTATTTAACGTTCACGGTTGAATAATAGCCCGCGCCCTTCTCCGGAAGGATCGCGGAATAGTATTTTTCGATTCTGGCGAATTTTTCCCCGATTTCCACCGGCTTCCCGAAGAGAAACCGCTCCTTCCCCTGACGGGGAACCAACACGAGGTCCCCGTTCCCTTCCACGGTGATCTGGGCGATGTTCTTCGCCCAGACGCGGGACTTGTTCATGTGGCTGACCAGGGAAAGGATGGCGGCCAGCCATTGTTTCTGTGATTCGCTTTTCGGCTCGCCCTTGAAGCCTGCCGAAAAATCCAGCGGAACCGCTCCGTCGATGATCGGAACCGTCGAGGCGAAGTTGCGCTGGAGCGGGAAGAGAAAGCCTTTCTCGTCGNCGAAGAAACCGATCGCTCCTTTCTGGAAGCGGACGAAAGGCTCGCGTTGGTAAACGATGACATTCAAGTAACCGTCCGGTGTCGTAAAAGCTTCCGTTTTCCGGATGGCGCTCTTGGAATCCAGAATTTGCTCCACTTTCTTCAAATCCACGCTGTCCAGCCTCTGCCCGATGTAGGCGCCGTATTCTTTTTTCAAATAGCCTTCGATGTCTTCCCGGGTGACGAAAGTCCGTTGATCCGCAAACTCCACTTGTAGCCCGGCACAGGTCATCTTTCGCTGTCTTTCTTCGTTCATCGTGAAGATGAACGCGATGCAGACCCCGAGGATTCCGAGGCCGGCCAGCAAGAAGAGGGTTGCGGGAAGTCTTTTCATGTCAGTCTATCTTTCAACAGTTCGGTGATCGGTCCGATGAACTGGTCTATGTTGCCGGCCCCTAACGTGGCAAGCGCGTCCAAGGGTTCATTTTTCAAGTAATCCATTAAATCTTCTTTCTTCAGCAGGATTTTCTCGGGGGCGGTGACTCGGTCGAAGATGATTTCGGAGGTCACGCCCGGGATCGGCTCTTCCCGTGCCGGGTAGATGTCCAGCAGGATCAGTTTGTCCACTGCGCTGAGGGCCGCTGCGAATTCAGCGGCGAAGTCCCGGGTACGCGTGTAAAGGTGAGGTTGGAAGATGGCGGTAAGCTTTCTTTCCGGGAAAATGTTCCGGATCGAGCTGATGGCGGACGAAAGTTCCTGCGGATGGTGGGCATAGTCGTCGATGTAGGAGAGCGAAGGGGTGTTCAGCTGTACGTCCAGCCGTCTTTTCACCCCGGAGAAGGTTCCGATGGCTTCCTTGATCTTCAAGGGCGGGACACCGTGCAGCAAGCAGACGGCCGCGGCGGCCACGCTGTTTTCGGCATTGACCCATCCCGGGGTTCCGACCCGGATGCCCGCGAGGACTCCGTCGGGATGCACGAGATCGTACTCAAAGCACCCCGACCGGTCGGGGCGCGGATTCCGGGCGTAGAAGTCGGACGCGGGATCCGCGTAGCTGTAACGCAGGATCTTGGCCTTCGTGTCTGCCGGCGTGATGTCCAGTCCTTGCTTTGCGACAACGGTTCCGCTTACTTGGGCAGCGAAGGCCTTGAACGCCTTTCGGTATTCCTCCAGCGTTCCGTAAATGTCCAGATGGTCTGCATCCATAGCCGTAATCACCGCGATGGACGGATGCAGGGCCAGGAATGAGCGGTCGTATTCATCCGCTTCCGCGACGACCGTCGGCGTGTGGCTGATGAGCAGGTTCGTGCCGTAGTTCTTGGAAATACCCCCCAGAAAAGCGGAGCAGCCTTTGCCGCTCTCGGTCAGGATGTGTGCGATCAGGGTGCTGGTCGTCGTTTTTCCGTGCGTCCCCGCCACGGCCAGGCAGGCCTGTCCTTTCGTGATTTCTCCCAGTATGCGGGAGCGCTTGATCAACGTGTAACCTTGTTCCTGCACATAAACCAACTCCTTGAGGTCGTGCGGGATGGCCGGGGTATAGACAACCAAGGTAGAGGCGACATCCTTCGGAATGTAATCGATGTCGTCGGTGTAATGCACATCAATGCCTTCTTTCTCAAGGGAATGCGTCAATTCCGAGGGCGTCAGGTCGTAGCCTGCGACCCCGTATCCTTTGAATTTGTAGTATCGGGCAATGGCGCTCATGCCGATGCCGCCGATTCCGATGAAATAGATTTTTGAATATTTGGACATAATTTACCTTCGTTCATTGTTTATCCGCCTGCGTTCCCAGGGTGGCGTAGATCTCCTCGACGATCCGCTGCGCGGCATCCGGAAGCGCCAGTTTGGCGATGTTCCGTTCCAGAACCGCGATTTTCGCCGGATTGCGTACCAGTTCCAAGGCTTCCGGCATCAATTTCTCTTCGGCGTCCGCATCCCGGATCATAAGCGCTGCCTGCTTGTTCACCAGTGCCATGGCATTGTGGGTCTGATGGTCCTCCGCGACGTTGGGGGACGGCACGAACACCACGGCTTTGCGGGCGGCGCAGAGCTCCGAAACGGAACTCGCCCCTGATCGCGACACAACGACATCCGCAGCGGCATAGGCCAGATCCATCTTTCCGATGAAATCCGAATAATGGATGTCCTGGAGCATTTCCCCGCCCCAGCCTTTTTCACGCGCCTCTGCCATAAAGGCATCGATTTCCTCCTTGTAGTATTTCCCGCACTGCCAGAGTATATCGACACCGGACATTCCTTTGCATCCCCCTGCAATGAATTTCCGCATCGTTCGGTTCAACATCGCGCTGCCCAGACTGCCTCCTACGATGAAAATATGGCGGTTCGCCGGGTTCAACCCGTATTCCGCAATGCCGCGCCGGACGGTTTCCTTGGTGGCCGGGACGATGTTGCCGCGGATCGGATTGCCGGTCAGCACGATTTTGTCGGCGGGAAAGAACTTTTCCATGCCTTCATAGGCCACGCAGATCCGCTGGACCCGTTTCCCGAGGAGCTTGTTGGTGAGGCCTGCGAAACTGTTTTGCTCTTGGATCACGGAAGGAATATGCAGCCGGGTGGCTGCCCAGAGCAGGGGAGCGCTGGCGTACCCTCCGACCCCGACCGTCACATCCGGCTTGAATTCCCGGAGGATCCGCTCGGCCATCTGAACGCTGCGCAGCGCTTTGAAAGGGACCTGGATGCCGTTTATGAGGTTCTTCCAAGTCAGTTGCCGCTGAAGTCCCGTGATCGGAAGGGCCTGGATCCGGTAGCCTGCCGCGGGAACTTTTTCCATCTCCATTTTGCCTTCCGCTCCGACGAAGAGAATTTCCGTGTCGGGATTCACTTCCTTCAGTTTCCCGGCGATCGAGATCGCAGGGAAGATGTGGCCTCCGGTTCCGCCGCCGCTGATGATGACTCTCAAAGGTTTATAATTCATAGTCTTATTCATAATGATAATCACTGATTTCTAAGTCCGGAATCTCGTCTTCATGTCCGCTCTCCAGCAGATCCAAGTCGTTCAGCGAGCTTCGCACCTCGTCCTTTCCGTGTTCCACCAGCGGGGCAGCCTTGGCTACCTCCCGCGCGATTTTACGTTTCGCCATCCGGCTGATGCTCAATATGATGCCGAATGCGATGCTGAACATCAGGAAGGAGGAATTTCCGTGGCTGATCATCGGAAGGGTCTGTCCGGTGAGCGGACCCATATCTACATTGATCAGGATGTGCATCATGGCTTGTCCGGTGATCAGGATTACCAGCCCGGCCACGGCAACCTTCGCGAAGTGGTTGTCACAGTTGCGGACGATGATGGCCCCGCGGGCCAGCAAGCTGCCATAGAGGATCAGCACGATGATTCCGCCCAACAAGCCGTATTCTTCCACGATAAAACTGAACATGTAATCTTCGAACATGATCGGAACGACGTACCGCTGGGTGCTCCTTCCCGGCCCTTTCCCGATGATCCCGCCTTCGTGGACGGCAATCTTCGCGCTGTAGGGTTGCTTGATCTTGTCAAGGGCTTTCTGGAAGTCTTCGCTGCCGGATGCATTCTCTTTGATGATGCTGAGATAATGTTCATTCCCCTCCGAGAGCACCCGGTTCAGCGCGCTTTGGAGATGGGTAAAGGTGGGTTCGTGTCCGTTCTTGATCTGGATTTCGTTGATTCCGATGCAGATGCCCAGCACAACTACGGCCAGCAGAATAGGCAGCGCGAGTTTCCGCATGCTGATTCCGCCGACCAGGATCGTGATGAACATGACGCTTCCGATGAACAGGGTGCTGGAAAGGCTTCCGAACATCATGCCCAAGCAGACCAAGAAGATCGGCAGGTAGATATAGACGATTTGTTTGACCCCGTCTCTACCCCAAAAGGGATATTTTTTGGCCAAAAGGTTCGCGATCATGAAACTGTCGTTTCGATAGGCGTTGACCGCCCAGGCCAGGTACATGATCATGGCGACTTTGACCACTTCGTACACGTGGATCTGGAAACCCGACACAGCGATGACGCGCCATGCCTGGTTGATCATCAACGGTTTGAAGGGTCCTATTGTCTTGTGGCTGGCGAGAATGGCCAGGAGCGCGATGGAGATCAGGAAGCCGAGCTGCGAAAGAACCCGGAAGATGCCGATACGCCGGATGTTGTAGCACAGGATGATCAGGCAGAGTCCGAGCGCGGTGATCAACAACTGTTCCCGGATGATGGCCATGCGGGACGTTCCTTGCTGCAGCGCCAGTTGGGAGGTGGAAGAAAAAATGGCCACGATGGAAATCATCATGAGCAGCAACACGATCATCCACACCACGCGGTCTCCCTCAAAGGAATCCGCGAAGTTCCAGAAACCGTCTTTTCTTTTTTTATCTTCCGCCATATGCAATCTCTACAGTCTTCTGACAGCCTCTTTGAATCTCTTTCCCCGGTCCTCGTAAGAGGTGAACAGGTCGAAGCTCGCGCAGCAGGGGCTCAGCAGCACCACGTCTCCGGGATCGGCAAACTTGCTGGAAGCCTTGACCGCCTCGTCGGCGCAGCGGGTGTCCTTCATTTTCTTCTTTCCCACGATTCCTTCGAAGGCTTCGTGGATTTTCCGGTTGTTCACCCCCAGGCAGACGATCGCCTTGACTTTTTCCCGGACCAGGGGTTTCAGCACTTCGTAGTCGTTTCCTTTGTCGATGCCTCCTGCGATCCACACCACCGGACGCTTCTGACATTCGAGGGCGTACCAAGCCGCATCTACGTTCGTTGCCTTGGAATCATTGATATAGAGCACATCCTTGATGCTCAGCACCGGTTCCAGCCGGTGCTCAAGCGGCTGGAAAGAGGCCAGCGACGCGCGGATCACCTCGTTGTCGATGCCCGAAGCCTTCGCGGCCAGGGCTGCCGCCATCGAATTGTAGATGTTGTGTTTGCCGCCCAGCGCCAGTTCTTTCAGATAGATATTGCATTCTTCTTCCTCGTATTTCACGACGATCTTGTCGTCTTTGAGGAAGGCGCCCTGGGGTACTTCCTCTTTTTGTGTGAATGGAAGCCGCTTGCAACTCAAGACGATCTTGTTCAGATGGTCGATGGTGATCTCGTCGTCGGAATCGAAGATGAAGCAATCCTCGGGACGCAGGTTCCGGGTGATCCGGAATTTGGACTTCACATAGTTGTCGAGCCGGAAGTCATAGCGGTCCAGATGGTCCGGAGAAATGTTCGTAATGATGGCGATGTCCGGGTGGAAGTCATAACAGTTGTCAAGCTGGAAACTGCTGATCTCCAAGACATAATAGTCGTAGTGTTCGGTCGCGACCTGGTAGGCGTAACTTTTGCCGATGTTTCCGCCCAGCCCGACGTTCAGCCCGGCGTTTTGAAGCAGATAGTAGATGAGCGAGGTCGTGGTGGTCTTGCCGTTGGTGCCCGTCACGCAGATTTTCTTCGCGGTGTCGTAACGGCCTGCGAATTCGATTTCCGAAATGATGCGCGTACCCTGTTCCTCCAGTTTCTGCACCATCGGCACCGTGCTCGGGATCCCCGGGCTCTTGATGACTTCATCCGCGTTCAGAATAAGGTGTTCCGTGTGGTGCCCCTGTTCGTAAGGGATGCCCCATTTCAGCAATTCCTGGGCGAAGTGGTCGTCAATCGTGCCGTTGTCGGAAAGGAAGACGTCAAAACCCTTGACTTTTGCAAGCACGGCGGCTCCGATTCCGCTTTCTCCGCCTCCAAGAACAACAATTCTACGCATGGGATGATTGATTTCTGTTTGTGAATATGTTTCCATCATTATCGAATTTTTAACAGGGCCAGGGTGGCGACCGCGAGAATAATCCCGAATATCCAGAACCGGACAACAATCTTGGGCTCAGGGACAGCCCGCAGCGGTTTTTTGATCAAGGCGGGGATCCCTTCCTTTTGGTAGTGGTGGTGCAGCGGAGCCATCTTGAAGATCCTTCGCCCTTCCCCGTACCGCTTCTTCGTGTATTTGAAATAGTAGCGCTGGATGATGACGGACAGCGATTCCACGAAGAAGATTCCGCAGAGTACCGGCAGCAGCAGTTCTTTGCGGATCAGCACGGCGCATACTCCGACGATCCCGCCGATGGTCAGGCTGCCCGTGTCACCCATGAACACCTGAGCGGGATAGGAATTGTACCACAGGAATCCCAGCAGCGCGCCGATAAAGGCCGACATGAAGACAGCGATTTCTCCGGCCCCCGGGATATACATGATATTCAAGTAATCAGAATTGACAAGGTTGCCGCTGAGCCACGCCAGGATTCCGAGCACCACACCGACGATGGCGGTCGTGCCCGTGGCGAGTCCGTCCATTCCGTCCGTCAGGTTCGCGCCGTTTGAGAGCGCCGTGATCACGATCACGATCATGAATACGTATATGGCCCATTTACAATACCATCCCCATCTGCCCTTGAAAGGAGAGAGCCACTTGTAGTCGAATTCATGGTTTTTCACGAAGGGGATGGTTGTTTTGGTGCTCTTCACCACATTTTCCATTTTCCAGCCGGCATCTTCGGCTACCAGCCGCTCAGAGTCGACGTTGAGGGAGTCCATGTTTCCCCGCGCCACCACATGGGGCTCTTCTGCCGACACCGGAACTTTCTCCCGGACCACAATGTCGTTGCTGAAGCAGACAGCCAGGCCGACCAGAAAGCCCAGCGCGACCTGTCCGACCAGTTTCACCTTCGGATGGAGACCTTCCTTGTTGTGTTTGAACACCTTGATGTAGTCATCCGCGAAACCGATCGCCCCGCACCAGAGGGTCGTGAATAGGAGGAGCTGGGTATAGATGTTCGTCAGATCGCAGAAGAGCAGGACGGGAACCACGACGGACAAGATGATGATAATGCCTCCCATGGTCGGGGTGCCTTTCTTTTCCAACTGGCCCTGCAGGCCGAGATCCCGGATGGTTTCTCCGATCTGCTTGCGTTTGAGCCACCGGATGATGTGCCGTCCGGCGAAGAAGGCGAGCAGCATGGCGGTCACGCTGGCGAGCATGGCCCGGAAGGAGAGATAGGTGAACAATCCTTGTCCCGGGATGTCGTATTCTTTGAGGGATTCGAACAGATGGTAGATCATGGTGTGCTATTTTTCAACGTTTTTCAGGGAGCCGAAAATCTCTGTGACGATCTGGCGCTCGTCAAAATGGCGGTGTTCGGTTCCGATGATCTGATACTTCTCGTGACCTTTTCCGGCGAGCAGGATGGTCGCTCCCTCCGGAGCGAGCAGGATGGCGGTGCGGATCGCTTCCTTCCGGTCGGCGATGAAAAGCGACTTGGACAGTCCCTCAGGACTGAACCCCGCTTTGATGTCTTCCAGAATATCTTCCGTACGTTCGCTGCGGCTGTTGTCGGAAGTGACGAAGATCCGGTCCGCAAAGGCTTCCGCAACCTGTGCCATTTCCGGGCGCTTGGTCTTGTCCCGGTCTCCGCCGCAGCCGAAGAGGCAGATGAGTTCTCGGCGCGGCGCGATGTCACGCAAGGTCTTGAGGACATTCTCCATCGCATCCGGCGTGTGGGCGTAGTCGATGACCACAGCCAGCCCCTTCGGGCCTCGGATATTTTCCAGCCTTCCGGGCGCGGATTCAAGCCGGCTCATCGCCACCAGCGTTTCCTCTTCCTCGGCTCCGACGGCGATCGCAGCGCAGTAGGTCGCCAGCATGTTGTAGGCATTGTGCTGCCCGATGAGACGTGTCCATGTTTCCCTGCCGTCGATCTTCAGCAGCATTCCATCGAAGCTCTCCTCCAGAATCCGGCAGGTGTGGTCCGCCATTTTCCGGCAGGAATAGGTAATGACCTTCGCTTTCGTGTTCTGGACCATAACCATCCCGTTCCGGTCGTCGACGTTGATGATCGCCGTTGCGGCCGGGGACAGGCGGTCGAAGAACAGTTTCTTGCAGCGGAGGTATTCATCGAAGGTCTTGTGATAGTCCAGGTGGTCGTGGGTCAGGTTGGAGAAGATGGCCGCCCGGAATTCCAATCCGGACACCCTTTCCTGATCGAGCCCGATGGAGCTGACTTCCATGAAGCAGTATTCGCATCCGGCCTCCACCATCTCCCGCAGCAGGGCGTTGAGGGTAATCGGGTCGGCGGTGGTGTTGAGGGTCTCGAGACGCCGGGAGCCGACATAATTCGCGATCGTGGAAAGCAGGCCGCACGGATAGCCCAGCAGTCTGAAAAGATGATACAGCAGGGTGACGGTTGTCGTTTTGCCGTTCGTGCCGGTGATTCCGATCAGCGTGAGCCGGCCCGATGGATGGCCGTAAAAATTGTCCGCCATCCGCGCGACGGCATGCCGGGAATCGGCGACCTTGACGAGGGCCAGTTCCTCGGCTTTCACACCGGCGAGGGCGAGTTGTTCGTCCAGTACCGCGTCGTCTTCATAGGCAATTGCTTTCGCGCCGGCGGCGAGCGCGTCGGCGATGAAGCGCTGCCCGTCCGCATCGTGCCCCTTGACAGCCACAAAGAGGGATCCCGGCGTCACTTTCCGAGAATCATTGCACAGGGCCGCGATATCGAGATTCCGGTCTCCCCGGACTTCGATCGCTCCGCATTCTTTTATGACGGTCTTCAGTTTCATCTATTTCAATACAAGCGTTACAGTCGCCCCTTTCGTCATGGTCTCTCCGGCCTTCGGACTTTGCGAAGTCACATGCCCCGTTCCTGAATATTCGCACCGCAGTCCACTGCTTTCAATTGCGTACAGGGCATCCTTCAGTCCGAGTCCCGCCACGTTCGGGCTGGCCGGGTTCTTTGTGTCCGCGGCGGCTTCGACCGTTCTGGACGGCTCCAGTTCCGGCACACTGCCCCGGATCTCGATTTCATTGCCCCAGTTAGAATCGAGGACATAGAGTTGATCCACGATTTCCCGCATGGCAGCGGCAGGCAGGCCGCCGCCATAGAGGCTCCCCTGGATCAGGTAGGTCTGCGCGCAGATGATCGCGCTGTATTTCGGGTCATCCGCCGGGAAAAAACCGACAAAGGTGCCCAAGTTGCGGTGCCTTCCATCCAAGACCCTGTTTCCGTCATTGGGATTCTGACCGAATTTTGCCCGGTCTTGGGGGTTCAGTGCCGGACGAGAGGTACCGGTCTTGCCCGCCACCGGCAATTTGGCTCCTTTCAGCCGTGTGGCGGTTCCGTCGGAGGTCACGCTTTTCAGCGCCCGGAGGAGGGTGTCCGCCGTGGCGCGGGAGCAGATCGATGCGTTCAGCACGCTCGGCCCCCGCTTTTGTATGACCTTTCCATTTTTTTCGATGCTTTCCACCANATAGGGTTTCATCATCTTCCCTTTGCCTGCGATCGCGTTGTAGAACGTAAGAATATGGAGAGGCGTTTCTTCCACGGAGTAGCCTATGGCTACGGAACCCAGGGCGGTCCGGGACCAGCCCTTCCCGTCCGGTACCGGCAGGTAGGGTTCCCGCAGGCCTTCCAGATCGAAATCGAAGGCTTGGCCGAACTTGTACAAGTACAATTTGTCCATGAATTTCTTCGGATTGTCGGAATAGTTGTTCACAGCCAGGTAGCGGAACACATAATTGGAGGAAATTTCGAATCCTTGCAGGATCGAAATGTCCTTCTTTCCCTTCACATGATCGTCATCCGGGTAGCCTGGGATGTGCCCGTTGTTCGTCGGGATCCGGTCGTCCAGGGACTTGACATATCCGTCTTCGATGGCTGCCATAAGGGTGGCGGTTTTGAACACCGAGCCCGGGGCCTGGCTGTAGCCGATCGCCATGTTATACGTCTCGCCGAGGCTCCAGTCCGTAGTGTCCCGCATCAGGTTCACCATTGCGCGGATGGCTCCTGTCTTGACATCCATGATGACGGCGCAGGCCATCTCGATGTTCTTGTCATCCTGGAATTGCTTGCGGAGGGCCTTGTCGGCGATGCTCTGGATGGTGATGTCCAAGGTAGTCCGGACATCCAGTCCGTCCTTCGGCTTCACGTAGGCGCTGTCGTAGTTTTGAATCCGTTCCCGGTTGTCCGTCGGGCGCAGCCACATTTCTCCCTCCTGGCCGTGGAGGACATAGTCGTATTTTCCTTCGAGACCGATGTGGTTGTTCCCGTTGGAGTTGCTGTTGTCTTTGACATAGCCGATCGTACGCCGGGCCAGCNTTCCATACGGATAGTTCCGGGAATCCTTCCGGGTCTCGATGATNCCGCTCCGGTACTGTCCTTCTTTCATCAGCGGCAGTTTGCGCAGATTCAGGAGGGTCTCCCGGTCGATCGGGNTACCGAGTTTCAGGTACTTTTCTCCGTTTCTCCTTCCCCGCGCGATCATCCCGTAATATTCATTGGNAGACTTGTCTTTCATGACGACGGACAATTCTTTGGCGAACTGCCGCGCCTTTTCCAACCATTCCGTTTCCAATTTGCCCGATTTATCCCGGTCGGCGAAATACTGCTTCCGGACCGTGCAGTCCATGTACAATTGGTACATCGGGGTGGAGAGGGCGAGCAATCTTCCGTCCCGGGCGATGATGGCCCCTCGGTTGGGGTTGATGACGCTCCGGGTGCTCGCCGGACGGAAGAAGCGCACGACGGCTGAATCAGGCTGCCAAAACCACTGGACGTGGACGATTCGCGCCACGACGACGACGGCTGCGATCAGGAAGGCAGCATAGAGGGCGTACACGATCATACCGATCCTGTCCCGTTCTTTCTGTGTCGTGTTTTCCGATGGCATGGACTTCTGTCTTTCTTNATTTTATTCTGTCCGCCGGTTTTTCCGGCAGGGTAAGCGTCGATCCTTTCTGCTCCAGCATTTCCTGCACCCGGCTCATCCGGTTCATGCCGACCAACTCAACCGTCTTTTGGGCATGGTAGATTTCCAGATTCTCCAGTTCCTTCCGGTTGTCTTCGACTCGCGTAAGGGTCTTTTCAATCTTCAGGCTGAACCAGATGCTGATCCACAAAAGGAAGAAGGTATAGACGATGTGGATGAAATACCTTCCCACATGCAGCCGCATCAGGAGTTCTCCTTTGATGGTTGCGAGGAAGGCGTTCTTCAACCACTGGCCGATGTCGGCCAGTCTCCATTTCTTTTGTTCTTTCTTCCTGCGCATNTTGTTCAATNTTTTCCGATCTTTTCAGCGATCCGGAGTTTGGCGCTCCGGGCCCGTGTGTTGGCGGCGATTTCTTCCTCCGCNGGGAGGATCGGTTTGCGGTTTACCGGGCGTAGGGGAGCGTAGGTGTTTCCGTACAGATCCTTTTCTTCCCGTCCGTCCGCCCGACCGGTTTTGATGAAGTTTTTCACCATCCGGTCTTCCAGCGAGTGATAGGTGATCACGACGAGCCGGCCCCCTTCTTTGAGCGATTCCGTCGCCCCTTCCAGAAATTTCTCCAGAGAACGCATCTCGTGGTTCACCTCGATCCGCAGGGCCTGGTAGACCTTCGCGAGAAACTTGTGTTCCGCGTATTTCGGCAGGGCGCTGCGGAGCGCTTGGTTAAGCTGTCCGGTCGTCTCGATTCGTTCCCGGTTCCTCGCCGCCACGATCATCTGCGCAAGCTTCCGGGCGTTCGCCAACTCTCCGTAGGCGCTCAGCGCCTTTTCCAAGGCTTCCTGTGAATATTCGTTCACGACTTCCGCGGCGGTTTTCCCGCCTTTTCGGTTCATTCGCATATCCAGCGGGGCGTCGTACCGGAAGGAGAAGCCCCTCTCGGCCGTGTCGAACTGGTGGGAGGAAACCCCGAGGTCGGCCAGGATGCCGTCGAATTGTCCGTCCCAGGCGGTCGTCATCGTTTCCGTTGCCTCCCCCTTTCCTTTTGTCGCCGCTGCAGTCCCTTCCTTCTTTCCGGTCGCCCCTGTCGTTCCTTCCTTCTTTCCGGTTGCTTCCGCCGCTTTCAAACTGCCGCTATGGGCAATCTCGAGGGCATAGTTCCGGATGAAGCGAAAATCCCCCCGGACGAGGGTCAGCCGCGGGTCGTCGATTCTATTTTCCAAGGCGTCGCCGTCACGATCGAAGGCGATGACGCGACCGTCTTCCTGTAAGCGTGAAAGTATTCCGGCGGTGTGACCACCGCCTCCGAAGGTGGCGTCGGCGTAGATTCCTGATGTATTCGTGATGAGGCCGGTGAGACTCTCATCGAACAGAACGGGTGTATGGTAAGTTGACATGTCCGATCCTCCTACCGTTCTTCGGAGAGGTGGCCGGCGATTTGGATGAATTCCTCGTTCGAGAGGGCGGAGGCTTCGAATTTCTCCTTCGCCCAGATCTCGATCTTGTAGTCATTGCCCGAGAACACCACTTCCTTGGTTACACCAATCGTTTCCAGAAGTTTCCGGGGAATGGTGATCCGGCCGAGTTTGGCGTCCGGCTCCACCACCGCGCGACCGCGCATATATTCCCTCCAGAACATCGCGTGCTCCTTCTTGAAGGGGTTGAGCTTCGATTTCACTTCCTCGGACTGGCGCTCCCATTCCGCGTAGGTGTACATCTCAAGACAATCTTCGAAGATGTCCTTCTTGACCACGAACCGCTGATCCTCATGGGCAGACAGCAAACCCTTGAACGGCGAGGGGAAGATCAGCCGCCCCTTGTCGTCCAGTTTCGCTGTATATTCGCCGATGAATGTGATCATTGCGCTATAGGTTACGGATAGTTGAAGGTTTTTCTTTCACGCTTGGTCACAAAGATAGGAATTTATTTCCATTTTATTCCACATTGCTCCATATTTTTCCACAAACTTTTCAACCGACCTGTCATTCTCGGCTGCGCGCTCCCTGCCTTGAGGANTGAATATTCTTCACTCCCCGCTGCCGGTTGACAGGCNTCCACGGGGTTCCTTGTAAAGTGCTGTTAGTGAATATGTTGCGGAGTCCCTCGTGGAAGCCTATGCGAAAAANNGGACAGGCNTCCACGAGGGTTCTTGTAAGTAGTTGATATTCAGAAGTTCTTGAAGAGGCTGATGGATGCTCTAAGTTACTTGAGATATTCTTGGGCGAGGGCAACCCACAGTGAAGCCCCGACGGGCAGTATATCCGGGTCAAAGATATACTTGGGATGGTGTACCATGAAGGTATCTCCGTTGCCCAGCATGACGTAACTGCCCGGTTTCCGCTGGAGCATGAACGCGAAGTCTTCGCTGCTCATCATCGGCTTGCAGGGATAGACGACATTCTCCTCGCCGAAATACCGCCTGGCCACATCAGCGGCGAACTTCGTTTCCTCGGCGCTGTTCACCAATACGGCTCCCGGCTGTCCCTCCCTGATTTCGTACGTGCAACCGTAGCATTCCGCCTGGGCGGCTGTGATCTTCCGGATCCGATCGAGTACCTTTTTGCGGGTCTCGGACTGCATATTCCGCATAGAGAGCCGGAGGATGGCGCTATTGGCGATGACATTGCCCTCATTGCCGGCTAAGAAAGCGCCGATAGTTACCACACCGTTGTCCCAGGGAGAGATATTCCGAGATACGATGGTCTGGAGCGCCATGACGAGTGAAGCTCCGGCCACCACAGGGTCAATGCTCAATTCGGGCATGGAGCCATGGGACCCCTTGCCGGTGAGTTCAATCTCCCAATTGTCCACCGCAGACATCGTTTCTCCGTCATGGAAGTGAAACACTCCTTTGGGGAGACCGGGGATATTGTGCATCGCATAGAGACGGTCTATCTGAAATTTCTCAAATAACCCGTCTTCAATCATGGCGGGGCCGCCCTTCATATTCTCCTCCGAAGGCTGGAAAATGAAGTGTAAAGTACCCTTGAACCGGCGCGTATCGGCCAAGTACTTCGCTGCCCCCAATGCCATCGCAGCGTGTCCGTCATGTCCGCAGAGGTGCGATACCCCGTCAGATTGACTCTTGTAGGAGAGAGTATTGTCTTCTTGAACACGAACCGCATCCATATCTGCGCGGAAGCCGATGCTCTTGTCCCCATCGCCATTGCGCAGGCGTCCGACTACACCGTAGATACCATCCTTGCCGATTTTTTCATGTACTTCGTAACCCATTTTGGCCAGCTCCTTGGCTATGTATCGCGCTGTTTCGTGTTCTTGGGTCGAAACTTCAGGATGAGCATGCAAGTGTTCCAACCATCGCTTCATCTCGGAGTGCAGTGCCGCTACTCCTTCTATTGGTTTTGCGCTCATACCTCTTATTCCTGCTTTGTTTTACCCTCAACCGTTGCCCTGATGGTGATGATGGCGATGACGATCATCACGAAGTTGAAGAGCAGCGCCATCATGGCACCGTGTCTGAAATCAAGGTTGTCCTGACGTCCTATAAAGAGTGTATCGAGAGCCGTGAATGGCCTGCCGTTGATGACGATACCGGAGTAAATGGCGGAGGAGATGGCGATGCCGAAGCCATTGCCGAGGGAGGAAGCCATCTTGTATATTCCTGAACCCGATGCCGTCTGACTGAGCGGAAGATTGGAAAGTGCCGCATC
>JGI24711J26586_10001648_pt1 | contig 16874 bp, 14 predicted proteins | sample BioPla3DNA1_FD_26586 | JGI IMG/M metagenome (IMG submission 26586)
AGGAATCCCGGACATGGAAGCCGCGAAATATACGGAACAATAATCTTTGACAGTACAAAAAATGGAAACAAAGACGGAATAACAATGTCAAGGCACAGATATATTGCATTTTTTGCAACCTGTGATGTTTCTTTTGCGAACAGGCATAGGATTACGGCCATAAAGGGAAATGCATAAATAAATATTTGTTTAATCCAAAAGTTTATATTCTTCATACTCTTCTCGTGAATACTATTGATATATAGAATACTTATTCCGCTTATCAGTCAAAGTTGCATTGAAACATAACTAAATGATATAATATTGTAAATTATGGAGTTTGTCTGTCCCATCGAAACGAGGAAACAGGAGGTATTCATATGCCTGAGAAAAAAAATGATGTTTTGGAGCAGGATAGTATTGGCGAGATAAAAATTAGCGCTGATGTTATTACTCTTATAGCACACACCGTTGCAAGTGAGATAGAGGGTGTAGCAGGTATGAATGCAAATCTGTCTGAGAACATTTCCTCTGTTTTGGGCCGTAAGAATCCTACCAAAGGTGTCAAGGTAGAAATTGATGATAATGATGTAACAATCGACTTCTATATTTTGGTGGAATATGGAGCTCGCATACCTGATGTAGCATGGAGAATACAGGAACGTGTTAAATCCTCGATTGAAAGCATGACCGGTATGAATGTTGCTTCCATAAATATTCATGTTCAGGGAATCAGCTTTGATAAGACTAAAGAAGAGAAAAAGTCAGAAGAGTCATCTTAGGTGAATTGAGGTTGCTTAATGTTTGGTTATGTTGAACCGGATAAGCCGGAACTGAAAATGCGTGAGTATGACGTATTTCGGGGATATTACTGCAGCTTGTGTAAAACTCTTGGGCGTCGTTACGGTCAGGTTTCACGACTCACGCTCAATTATGATTTAGCCTTTCTTTATGTTCTTTTAGACTCTATGAGCTCTATTCCCATCGGTGGTAAAAGACAAAGATGTATTGCTCATCCATTAAAAAAACGTTTTATTATTTTTTCTAATAAATTTGCGGAATATACATCAGACATGAATATTATTTTAATGTATTATAATTTAATGGATAAATGGACTGATGAAAAGAACGTAATGGGGGGAACCGGGGCTTTAACATTAAAGAAAGCCTTCAAAAAAGCGAAAAAGAAACATCCCGAAAAATGCGCTGAAATAGAAAATCATTTAAAAGCACTTTCCGACCTTGAAAAGCAGGGGTGCGATTCGGTGGATGAGGTTGCTGATGAATTTGCAGCAATAATGCGGGAGATTTTTGAATGTAAATGTATTGATGACGAAAACGACAGAAAAGCCTTAGGTTGGATGGGTTACAATCTTGGCCGTTGGATTTATATACTGGATGCCTATGATGATATTGAAAAGGACGTAAAGTATAATTCCTTTAATCCTCTGATTAGTCAGTACGGCTTTAAAGGTGATGATATAAATTCTTTTAAAGAATCAATACGGGAAAAGGTAAATTTTACTTTGACTTATACACTGAGTGAAGTAGAAAAAGCGTATTCCCTTCTCACTATTGAAAAGAATAAAGGTATACTGGATAATATACTGTATTCAGGACTGATTGTTAAAACAGATAAGGTGTTGCAAGAAAGAGGTATAAAAAATGAGAAAGAATCCTTATAAGGTTTTAGGGATAAAAGAAGGTGCCAGCTACGACGAAATAAAGCGGGCATACCGCGAATTGGCTAAGAAGTATCATCCTGACAGATATCAGAACAATCCTCTGTCAGATTTAGCTGAAGAAAAAATGCGGGAGATTAATGAGGCTTATGATGAGCTTATGAAAAATGCCGGAAATTATCAGTACAGACCGGATTATGAGCAGTCTTATGATAATAGTAATGCATCGGGTGGAGCATACAGACAACAATATCAGCAGCAGCAACAACAGCAGCGAGCCGGCTCTCAGTCGCAATCGGGATTTAATACCCAGTATCAGTATGCGAATGAGACTGATCTTGAAAACAGGGCCAGGATGTATATAAACAGCGGCAATTTAAACGAAGCACAGAAGATATTAGACAGAATGAAAAACAGAAATGCTGCATGGTACTATTTACAAGGTCTTATCTTCCTGAGAAGAGGCTGGTATGACAGAGGGTATACTAATATTCAAAGGGCAGCTAATATGGACCCCGCCAATTTCGAATACAGAAATGCATTGAATAACCTTAACCAGCAATCTACCGGATACAGGCAGAATTATTATTATAATAACAGCTACCATAGAAGTCCGGACATGTGTAATCTCTGCGTTAATCTCTGGTGTGCAGATACCTGCTGTGAATGCATGGGCGGAGATCTTATAGGCTGCTGTTAGACAATAATTTTGAACGGGGTTTTTATCTTGGAAAAAGGTTCGAATTCAGGAACTAAGAATAAAGAGTCAAAGGACAAAACTCGAAAAATTGCTCTGACGGGAATTTTATCAGCATTCATTGTTATAGTGTTGTTTTTGGAATCAATCGTTCCGACAGGAAGACTGGGGTTTTATGTTTTAGCCGGCTTTATCCTTGCGGTTGTTATGCTGGAAGCTGGTGTTAAACTGGCCTGGGCTGCTTATGTGGTAACATGTGCAGCAGGTTTTCTTTTAATTCCGGAAAAGTTGAATCTATTGCCGTATGTATTGTTCTTTGGCATATATACAATGTTAAAGTTCCATATTGAATCGTTGAGAAAGTTATGGCTTGAGATACTGCTGAAACTTGCTGTATTTAATCTCTTTCTGTGGCCGGCCTGGAGTTTTGCGAAGGTTTTTCTGCCGCCATCATTCACTGAAGGCGCCATGGTTATTCTGGCGGGGATCGTTTTGCAGGTGTTCTTTGTAATATATGATATATTGTTTACAGCATGGATAAGATATTATTTTGAAAAGATTGCACCAAAGGTCAGGAAATCTTGATTAGTTGATTGGATGTTGTCACCTTGCTACCAGCTGCGGCATATATTGTCGCAGTTTTTTAGCAGTAACAAGTGGAATTAAGGACATTGTATGTCAACAAAAAGATTCTTCGCCAACGCCTAGAAAGACAGAGGGAGATACTATAAATAATATATATTGTGTTTATGCAACAAGAGGAGATTTTAATGAACAATAGAGCATTACGTGTTCTTGAATACGATAAAATTATGAAAATGCTAAGTGAAAGAACGGTTTCTGCACTTGGAAGATCATATATTGAGAGTTTGAAGCCTGTTTCAGACTATTATGAAGTACAGGACAGACTTAAGGAAACCAGTGATGCTGCAGCTTATTTATGGCGAAAGGGAGGCGCCCCCTTTGGGGGAATCCATGACATCCGTGGATCGCTAAGACGGGTTGAAATCGGGTCAACCCTGAGCATATCCGAGCTGTTAAAAACTGGAGATGTCCTGCGCTGTGGAAGGGTTATAAAACAATTTCTCACCAATGATGTGCCTGCTGACTGGGAAGGTAATACAGCTTTAGAACTGGGGCGTCAGATTACAGTATTTAAGCATGTAGAGGACGCAATTTCAAACGCAATAATAAGTGAGGAAGAAATATCTGACCGCGCCAGCCCTGAACTGTTCTCCATAAGAAAGAGTATCCGGCAGAAGCAGGATGGTATAAAAGACAAGCTGTCTGCTATTATCCGTTCCAATGAATACAAAAAGATAATGCAGGACGCTGTTGTTACCATAAGGGGCGACCGTTATGTCATTCCGGTTAAGCAGGAATTCAAAAGCCAGGTTCCGGGGTTGGTTCATGACATGTCTGCATCAGGAGCGACTGTTTTTATAGAACCGCTGTCTATAGTTGAAGCTAATAACGAGATTAAGGCTCTGCTAATTAGAGAGCAGCATGAAATTGAGCGTATTTTGGAAGAGCTTTCAGCCAAAGTAGCAGAGATTAGAGTAGAGCTTGGTATTAATGTTGATATATTGTCCAGGCTGGACTTCATGTTTGCCAAGGCAAAGCTTTCCCGTGATATGAATGGTATCTGCCCGCATCTTACAGATAAAAGACAAATAAAAATAAAACAAGGCAGACACCCGCTTCTGGACAAACATAAAGTAGTGCCGATTGACATTGAGCTGGGCTATGAGTTTACCACATTAGTAATTACAGGGCCAAACACCGGTGGAAAGACTGTAACACTTAAAACCGTGGGACTATTTGTGCTGATGCTTCAATCCGGCTTGCATATTCCTGCTAAAGAAGGCAGTGAATTTGGCATTTTTGGAAGTGTTTATGCCGATATCGGTGACGAACAGAGTATAGAACAGTCCTTAAGTACTTTTTCTTCTCACATGAAAAACATTGTATATATTTTGGATAAAGCAGATGAGGACTCGCTGGTTTTATTTGACGAGCTTGGTGCAGGAACAGATCCTACAGAGGGGGCAGCGCTGGCTATGGCCATACTGGAGGGGCTTACCAAAAGAGGTATTTGCACCATGGCAACCACCCACTACAGTGAATTGAAAATCTATGCAATGACAACAAAAAATGTTCAAAATGCATGCTGTGAGTTTGATGTTGAGACGCTTCGTCCCACATACAGGCTTCTGGTGGGTGTTCCGGGAAAAAGCAACGCCTTTGCTATATCCCAGAAGCTGGGTCTGGATGCTCATATAATTTATAAGGCAAAGGAATATTTAACCCAGGATAATATCCGCTTTGAAGATGTTCTTTCCGATATAGAGAAGAACCGGACACAGGCCGAGAAGGAAAAAGATGAGGCTGCGATACTTAAGAGTGAAATTGAAAAATTGAAGATAGAAATCAAAAAGGAAAAGGAAAGGATAAATAAAGAGAAAAGCAATATTATTGCAAAGGCGAAGGAAGAAGCCCGTGCAATAGTAATGAATACAAGATATGAATCAGAAGAACTTCTTGATCGTTTAAAGGAGCTATATAAGCAAGGGATTGATGCAAATAACGAAAAGAGTCTACAGGAAGCCAGGGCAGGGATTCGCAATCTTGATAATATAGAAGGCGGATTGGTTGAGTCCTTTGATATAAATGAAAATCATGAAGCCCCAAAGGATTTAAAACCCGGAGAGACTGTATTAATGCTCAATCTCAACCAAAAAGCAACTGTGCTTGATGAGCCTGATTCTGATGGACAGGTGATGGTACAGGCAGGTATAATGAAGGTTAAAGTCAATACTAAGCAGCTAAAGCGTGTAGATGAGCAAAAGGAGTCTCTTGAGAAATTAAGTAGAGTTAGGGTAGCAGGAGTAAAAGCTTCAGCTGTCAAGCTTGAACTGGATTTGCGCGGACTCAATGTGGAGGAAGCCATTGAAAAGGTAGACAAATACATTGATGACGCCGTTATCGCAGGACTTCATGAGGTCTCAATAATTCACGGGAAAGGTACCGGAACACTGCGAAAAGCCATTCATATCCATTTTAAAGGTCATTCCCATGTTGCGGCATACCGCTTGGGTAAGTACGGTGAAGGCGACACCGGAGTTACGGTAGTTGAACTTAAATAAGGAGCAAATAAGAAATGCACGGATTAGGAACCATAGTAAATGTCATTGCAATAATAATAGGCGGGATTATTGGNATCGTTCTAAAAAAAGGCATACCTGAAAAATTTAAAACTACTATTATGCAGGCTATCGGTCTCGCAGTAATTATTGTGGGAATTTCGGGAACTCTACAGGGCGTATTTACGGTAACAGAGCAAGGAAAGCTTGACAGGAATTACATAACAGGAATGATATTATGTCTGGTAATAGGAAGCCTAATTGGTGAAGCCATAAAAATTGAGGAAGGCCTTGATAAAATGGCTATCTGGTTTCAAAACCGTTTTGCAGGTAAGGAATCCAATTTTGCCAAAGGTTTTGTGACTGCAAGTCTGGTTTATGTTGTAGGTGCCATGGCCATTGTAGGCTCTTTGGAGGACGGACTTTACGGGAAAATCGACATTCTCCTTGCCAAGTCCATGCTTGATGGTATCAGCGCCGTTGTCTTTTCGGCTACATTAGGTATTGGTGTTGTTTTTTCCGGTTTATCGGTATTAGTATACCAGGGAGCGATTACAGTTTTAGCCGGTGTCTTAAAGCCGCTCTTAAGCGATGTTGTAGTATCACAGATGTCGCTGGTTGGAAGTGTCCTGATTTTAGCCATTGGTTTTAATCTGCTTGAAATAAAGAAATTTAAGGTTGGAAACATGCTTCCGGCAATTTTTATTCCACTTCTATATTCATTTATCTATGGGATTATTGCGCCGCTATTACAATGAACAACAGAAAAAATGGGATTTGCTCTGGCCAGATTTTATCTGTATAATTGTATAAGCACTTTAATGTAGTAAAGTTAGATTTTATATATGAGGAGAGACGACTATGAAGAAACTTTTATTAGGCAACGAGGCTATTGCCCGCGGTGTCTACGAGGCAGGGGCGACGGTAGCGACAGCATATCCCGGAACACCCAGCACCGAGATTACTGAAAATATCGCAAAATATGATGAGATTTATTCCGAATGGGCGCCCAATGAGAAGGTAGCCCTGGAGGTTGCTATAGGGGCATCATATGCCGGTGCGAGAGCTACATGCGCAATGAAGCATGTAGGTTTGAACGTAGCTGCAGATCCTCTGTTTACAGCATCTTATACCGGTGTAAACGGCGGATTGGTTATATTTGTCGCTGATGATCCCGGTATGCACAGCTCCCAGAATGAGCAGGATACAAGAATAATTGCAAGAGGTGCAAAAGTTCCTGTTATCGAGCCATCAGACAGTGAAGAATGCAAGAATTTCACAAAAGAAGCATTCAAAATAAGTGAGGAGTTTGATGCACCTGTTATTGTGCGTCTTACAACAAGAATTGCCCACTCCCAGGGAATTGTTGAGTTACAGGACAGGGAGAACTGTGAATTAAAGCCCTATGTTAAAAATCCGGCCAAATATGTAATGATGCCGGCGATGGCAAGGCGCAGACATGTTTCGGTAGAGGAGCGAATGGCAAAGTTAAGAGAATACTCAGAAAACTCTTCACTGAACAGAATCGAATGGGGAGACAGGAAAATTGGAGTAATCACTGCCGGTATTGCTTATCAGTATGCCAGAGAAGCTTTTGGAGATGTGTCATATCTAAAGATTGGAATGGTTTATCCCTTGCCTGAAAAACTAATTAAAGAATTTGCATCACAAGTCGAAACTCTCTACGTAATAGAAGAATTAGAGCCGTTTATAGAGAATCAGTGCCGCCTGATGGGGCTGAATGTAACAGGCAAAGACAAGCTTCCTGTTATAGGGGAGTACAGTGCTGCTCTTATTAAAGAGAAGATATTTGGAGAGACTTCAGAAAAACTTAATGATATACAGATTGAAGTACCTGGAAGGCCTCCGGTGTTATGCGCAGGGTGTCCTCACCGTGCTACATATTATGTACTGAAAAAGCTTAAGCTAACAGTTTCCGGCGACATTGGATGTTATACCCTCGGAGCTCTTGCCCCATTGGAATCGGTTGACACTACTGTTTGTATGGGTGCAAGTGTAGGGGTTGCCCTTGGCATGGAAAAAGCCAGAGGCGCTGAGCAAAGTAAGAAGACCGTCGCTGTAATAGGCGATTCTACCTTTATTCATTCAGGAATTACCGGTTTAATTGATATGGTCTACAACAACAGTAAGGGAACTGTTATTATATTGGACAATTCCATAACAGGTATGACAGGTCATCAGCATAATCCAACCACCGGATTTAACATAAAGGGTGAACCTGCAAAGCAGGTAGATCTGGTTAAACTTTGCCATGCTGTTGGCGTAGACAGGGTTAAAGTATGTGATCCCTTCAATTTAAAAGAGTTTGAGCAGATTGTTAAGGAGGAAGTCGCAGCCGACGAGCTTTCAGTAATAATTGCCCAAAGACCATGCGCACTCTTAAAATATGTAAAATTCGGCCCTGTTTTAACAATTAATCAGGATAAATGCACCAAATGCCGTATGTGTATGAAGCTAGGCTGCCCTGCAATTGTTGACAGGGATGATCACATTGAGATAAATCCTACTCAATGTGTAGGTTGTGATCTTTGTCCAAGAGTATGCAAATTTAATGCAATAGAGAAGGCAGGTGGCCAGAATGAATAATACAAGTATTATGATTGTAGGAGTAGGTGGACAGGGAACGCTGCTTACCAGCCGCATCCTGGGAGATGTAGCATTAAGCTCAGGAGTTGATGTTAAGGTTTCTGAGGTCCATGGAATGTCCCAGCGTGGAGGAAGTGTTGTAACCTATGTTAAAATGGGTGAAAAAATCTTTTCTCCTGTTATAGAAAAGAATGAGGCAGATATTATTTTATGCTTTGAAAAACTTGAGGCTCTCAGATGGATTGACTATGCGAAAAAGGATGCAACAATTATTATCAATACTCAAAGAATAGATCCAATGCCGGTAATAACAGGCAAGGCAAAGTATCCTGAGAACATAATTGAGAGAATTAAAGACAATTATAAAAAAGTAGTTGATGTTCCGGCACTTGATATGGCAGAAAAATGCGGGAATATTAAGACCGCAAATGTTGTAATGATTGGCGTTATGGCTCAATGTACGGAAATTGACAAAGAGATTTGGTTAAAAGCCGTAGAAAAGACAGTGAAACCGCAATTTGTTGACGTTAATATTAAAGCCTTTAATTTAGGGTACGATTTTGCAAGGGATTGTTTTATTTAACAGTTTGAACAGATTGTATTTACGCTTATCCATGAGGGCGAAATCTGATTGGACGTGAACTTTTATACGCTAATAAACAGATACATAAGAGCATGATTTTTGGAGGTAGACATGAAAAACAGGCGGGTTACCCGAATTATGGCATCATATTTCCTTATTATCGTATTTGTTTTCTTTTCATTTGCCCCCGGGGTAATAAGTTCAAACGCATTAACAAATATAGTGAATGCTGCTGATTATACAGGAAGGAAGCAACCCGGCAACCTTTATTCCATTAACAACGGCCTTAACAGTGTAGACCGTTTTCCGGTTGTTGAGACACCCGATGTGGAGCTTAAGCTTGTCGAGAGGGTTGAAAGATATAATGAACAGGCAGACGAAATAATAGAAACCTATGCCATAAAAATTAATGACAGAATTATTGGCTATCTTCTTTATGATTCATACATCTTTAATAACGGTGACTTATACTATTACCTGAAATACGAGCCTGAGGGTTTAAATCCCAGGACTATAAGCCTTATGCTTCCCTTCGTCTTTGACGAATATGACTTAAGAACGATTGAGTATCCAGAGGGCCTGGATCAAACAAAATCAGTTATCGGGGTATATGAGGGCCAAAATACTGACAGTGAACTTCTCAGCACTTTAGAGCCCGGTTCTGTTTATATTGATTCTGCTACTATGAACGGCTTTTTCAGTTACAGCAGTATATATGAGAAAGGCACCAATAATATCCGGAAAGAATTGTATGAAAAGGCTGAGAACATTCAAATAAACAGTAATGGTATTAAGGTAACACTTCCCGCCGCTGAGAATTCTTTTTCCGAGCAATGGGGAATTATCTCAAAAACAAAACTTGTTGACTGGGATGATGCAACAGCTGTAGACGCTGTTAAGGTAGGGGATTTGAGCCGGGTAAGAAAATGGGGCGGTGACGGCCAGTATTATTTCTTACCCTACGGATATGCGCCATATAGTGCTAATGGCTTCTACAGAAACAGTGCAAATCATATCGGAAACAAATATNTGGGTATTGAAGGTCGTTTCTTTGAGAACTATGCCTATGTCACTATTGATACATTAATAAAAACGCAGAATTCAGACGGATTTTGGGGAACCGATCCTATGGCTGTGGGACTGTACGAGAACTATAAAGTGGGAGCTGGTTTCTTTGACACAAGATGGGATACAGAGGCTGCGTTGTCGCTTCTCAGAGGTTACAGAAGGTTTAATGAACCTCAGTTCTTAAGAGCAGCCAATAAATTTGCTGAATTCTACTGTGATTTTGCTGTTTCTAATGCCTATCAGACGAAAAATCAAGGGATTTTAGTCTATGACTACGGGTTTGATGCCACTCCGGGTATAAAAACCCATGTGTCCTTAAACCACCTGGTTAACGAAATGAACTTCTTATTTGAAATGTACTTCAGCACAGCAAAATACGAATATCTTCAGGTAGCAAAGCGTATTCTGACAGGAATATCCGACACGGCAGAAGAATGGGTCAATAAAGAGACCGGGGACTTATTCTACGGTTATTACGGTGACGGTAAATACGATGTGGAGGATTATCCGACCCTTACACTAGATGATTTACGCTATGCACAGGTGTTAATAACTACTTTATATTCAAATGAAGATCCGAGCATAAAAATGCTTACAAGAATAAAGGAAGAATATTTAACGGGAAAAGGGATAGTCCACTGAGAGGAGAATGGTTATGTTTAATGAAAAGCTTGTAGAAGGTCTTGGAAAGTCGTCCATGATACGGGCCATGTTTGAAGAGGGAGCCCGCTTAAAAAAGATATACGGGGACGATAAGGTTTATGATTTCAGCCTTGGAAATCCTGAACTGGAACCGCCTGTTAAGGTCATAGAAACCCTTAAGAAATATGTTAACAGCAGAGAGCAGGGGCTTCATAAATACATGAACAATGCAGGTTTTCCTGATGTAAGACTGAAGGTGGCTGCTTATCTCCAGAAAAAGAGTGGTATTTCCCTTGATGAGAATAATATCATCATGGTATGCGGGGCTGCTGCAGGTCTGAATGTGACTCTAAAAGCTCTTTTGAATCCGGGAGAGGAAGTTATTGTGCTGGCACCATTCTTTGTAGAGTATGGAACCTATATTGAGCAAGCAAGTGGGAAAACAGTAATTGTTAATACAATAAAGGATAGTTTTCAGATTGATGTGGATGCAATTGAAAAAGCAATAACTGATAAGACAAAGGCCATTATTATAAATTCTCCCAATAATCCTACAGGGGTTGTTTACAACAGGGAATCCCTGGAGAGGCTTAATAAAGTTTTAGAGAAAAAAGAGGCGGAACTGGGAATAAGTATTTTTGTTATTTCTGACGAGCCATACGTAAGTCTGGTTTATGATGGAATAGAAGTACCAAACACTCTGTCAGTATTTAACAAGAGCATTTCTATAAACTCTTTCAGTAAATCATTGGCTCTGCCCGGTGAGAGAATTGGATATATTGCAGCAAGCAGCAGAATACCTGATGTTGGGACGCTGATTTCAGTAATGGTTACCTTAAACCGTACTTTAGGCTTTGTTAATGCGCCTTCACTTTTTCAGAAGGTCATTGCCGACAACCTTGATGTAGCTGTAGACACTGAAAGCTACAAGAAAAAGCGTGATTTGCTTTATAACCATCTGACTAAAATTGGCTTTAAGTGCATAAAGCCCGACGGAGCATTCTATTTATTTGTAAAAGCACCTGTTGAAGATGATGTTGAATTCTGTCGTGTGGCTGCAAAATATAATATATTGATTGTTCCCGGCAGTGGCTTTAGAGGTCCCGGATATGTAAGAATAGCTTACTGTGCAGACACGGGAATGATAGAAAGAAGTCTTGAAGCTTTTACAAAGCTGGCTGAGGAATATGGGTTAAGTTAAAACAGTAACAAAAGAGGCATCGTACGATGCCTCTTAATATTTCTTTTAATATTAGCCGAGAATTTTCTTCAGATCTGCTTCCGGTGTGCTTATGGGGGTCAAACCAAATTTCTCAACCAATACATTAAGAACAGTGGACGAGAAGAAGGCTGGGATTGAGGGTCCAATATAAATATTCTTAATTCCCAGTGCCAATAGTGTCAGTAAAACACAAACGGCCTTTTGCTCATACCATGAGAGCACCAAAGTAAGAGGAAGGTCATTAACACCACAATCAAATGCCTTTGCAAGAGCAAGGGCTACCTGGATTGCCGAATACGAATCATTACATTGTCCCATATCCATAATACGAGGTAATCCACCGATGGAACCAATGTCCAGATCGTTAAAACGGAACTTTCCGCATGCAAGGGTCAGGATAACGGTATCTTTAGGTGTCTGGGTTACAAAATCGGTATAATAATTTCTTCCGGGCTTAGCGCCATCACAACCCCCGACTAAGAAGAAGTGTTTGATTGCTCCGGCTTTGACGGCGTCTATAATCTTGTCGGCCACTCCTAAGACGGTATTTCTGGCAAAGCCTGTCATCAGTTCGGTGCCACCGTTGATACCTGTCATAACTTTATCTTCTTTATATCCACCTAATTCAAGAGCTTTTTCAATTACCGCAGAAAAATCCTTTGTGCCGTCTGGCTTACTGTCAACATGAATGAGTCCGGGATAAGCCACTACCGCGGTTGTAAACACTCTGTCAGAGTATGTGTCCTTAGGCGGCATAAGGCAGTTTGTCGTAAACAGGAATGCTCCGGGAACATCTTTGAATTCCTTTTGTTGATTCTGCCATGCTGTTCCGAAGTTGCCTTTTAAATGTTTATACTTTTTAAGTTCCGGATATCCATGAGCAGGAAGCATTTCGCCATGTGTGTAAATATTAATACCTTTACCTTCGGTCTGTTCAAGCAGCATTTTAAGATCAAGAAGATCATGGCCGGAGACTACAATAAATGGTCCCTTCTCTACAATGGTTGTAACCTTAGTAGGAACGGGATGACCATAAGCAGACGTATTTGCATCGTCGAGAAGCTCCATACATCTTAAATTAATTTTTCCGAATTCCATCAGAAGTTCAAGCCATTGTTCAACAGAATATTCTTCTCCAAGGGCTCTCATGCCTTTATGGAACCAGTTGTTAACATCCTGATCTTCCTTACCCAAATGATAAGCATGATATGCATATGCAGCCATACCACGAAGTCCTAAAAGCAGAGTTGAGCGCAAAGAAACAATATCAGGGTTACCTGACCACAAAGATTCGGAGGGCAGGTTTTCGGCTCCCCCAAGTCTGTTCTTTTCATCTTCAATACGAAATTTTAATGCGTCTACCGAATCGGGATCGAAATTAACATTTGTAATTGTTGTGAAAAGACCTTCCATCATAAGGACATCAGCTTCCTTGGAAGACTTTTTTTCTGTTGCACGGGCCAGTCCTACAAGTGCGCAGGTTAATTCATCCTGTTTGTTTGACACAGTAGCATTTTTGCCGCATACACCGNCCACTGTACAACCTTTTCCTCCTGCTGTTTGTTCACATTGAAAACAAAACATAGACATAAATTGTACCTCTCTTTTCTTTTATTAATTCGAAATTCCTGGAATATTTGTAAATGATGACAATAGCTTATATAGTGTATTACCACAGTTTAGTGTTCAATAAACTATTAACTCTTAATTCTCTATGATTTGACCATCAGTGGTTACTGTAATAACACTCCAGGGTATCATTTTTCCGCTTTTTATCAAAGCATTTTTAACAGCATTGCTGATACCGCCGCAGCAAGGAACTTCCATTCTCAGTACAGTAACGCTCTTTATATTGTTATAGCTGAGAATTGCAGCAAGTTTTTCTGAATAGTCAACTTCATCAAGTTTTGGGCAGCCAATTATGGTAATCTTATTACGAATAAAATCCTCATGGGTGTTTGCATAAGCAAATGCGGTACAGTCTGCCGCTACCAGTAAATGAGCATTTTCAAAATATGGCGCCTGAGGTGAAACCAGCTTAATCTGACATGGCCATTGACGCAGCTGAGATTCAGGTCTAACATTATATCTTGCGGAATGGTCAGGAACATATGCTGCAGGTTTTCTCTCTATAGCCCGGGCGTTAGAACCAGGACAACCGCATGCCAAAGGCATAGCCGGTGAAGTTTTTTCCTCAGCCTTTTGCAACATGGCCTTTTCCATATTTGCTTTTACAGCTTCTTCGTCAAAGGGATCAGCTTCACGTTCTTCCATGGTAATCGCACCTGTGGGGCATTCGGGCAGGCATGCTCCTAAGCCGTCACAGTATGACTCTGAGATAAGCTTAGCTTTACCGTCAATCAGCTGCAAAGCTCCCTCGGCACAGGCAGAAATACATATTCCACAGCCATTACATTTTTCTTCATCAATTTTTATTATAGTTCTTTTCACTAAATTATACCTCCGTTTCTTAGTTAAAGAATAATTCTTCGTGTCTTTACTTCAATTATAGAGTGTAATTTATAAAAAATCGGTTGCCATGGCAACAAAATTTAAGACTTTCGATAAAATTTTTATAAAAATTGAATTGATATAACATCAACAATTCTTTCCTTGTTAAAAGATTAAAAAAATATTATGATTATGTTATAGATACTTTTGAATGAAATAAGCATGAAAAAAACGGGGGATAATATGATAAAGTATCGCGAGGGTTATGAAATTGACTACATACGTCTCATAGAACTTCTTGCTGAGGCAGGGCGGGATGATGTACCGACAGATTTTAAGCATCTTTCCGATATGGTAGAAAATTTGAAAATTGTTGTGACCGCATGGGACTTTGACTATATGGTAGGATTCGCCAGTCTGTCCGGCGACGAAGAAATTANCGGAAAGATAAATGTGATGGTAGACAATGAATATAAGAATCAGGGTATTGAAAAAGAGCTTAAAACGAGAATAGATAGTTCCCTCGCTTCGAGTTTTCAATAATTATAGACCGGTTTGTAATCTCTGATTATAATTATCAGATGTGAGGATATAAAAATGCTGTTTCCATTATCACTAATGTCATTATCTGTCTCATTAGTCATCGTAGTTATTTCTTGTTTCTTCATGGCAAAATTCCGTCATATTTATGATAGAATCAAAATACCTTTGGCAATATTCACGGTAATTGCAGGGCTTATACTATATACAATCGGATATATTCCCACTGATTCCAATGAACCGCTTGAGGTTTTTTCTGCAGCTTTTCTTGCCTTATTCAGTACCTGCAGAATTTTTATTATGGAAAGCGATTTTTCTGATTTAAATGAGATTGTTTTGAATAATGGCTTCTATACTTTTTCTCTTAGTCTGGTACATATTTTGGGAGCACTTCTTACAATAATGACTATCTTGTCTGCTTTTGGAATCAAATTTCTATCCCGTTTAAAGCTTCTGTTTGGGAACAGTCAGCAAACGTATATTTTTCTGGGGTTTAACGGGGAATCTTTAAATCTCATAAAGAGTCTTAAAGCCGGAGGAAAGTCACGATGCTTTATTGTAGTTGAAAGTCTGCAGGATGGAGAAGAGGACGGAGACCTTCTGCTAAAACTAAGAGAAGATCGCTTTATACTTATAGATGCTGTATGGCAGGACTTAACAGGTATGAAAAAGCTGCGTATTCCAAAAAGACTATTAAACAGGGAACTTCATATATTTGCTTTATCAAGCAATGAAAGCATAAACGCAAGGGTGATTCTTGCATTTCTCAAGCAGGCTCAGACCGGTAAAATGGATGAAAACAAAATTAAATTCTATGTGAACACTACTGACGAGAGTGCAGAGAAGTATTTTGAAATTGTAAACAAAGAAAAGAATACAGATTTTGAGGTTAAGACGTTCAGCATTCCGGATATTACCGCAAGACAATTATTTGAAACCTATCCGATACATGATTATTTGCCTATGGATACAAAACTGGCAAAGGCATTATCAGGCTTTACAATATTTATTGCCGGGTTTGGTCCGGTTGGTATGGAGATATTGCGAAAAAGTATCTATCTGGGGCAATTTATAGGCGGGGATTACAGAGCTGTTATAACTGACGGAGAAATGACAAAAAAACGGGGATTTCTATATAACAAATATCCGGGACTCAAAAACAACTATCATATAGAAACCTGTGAGGCGGTGCCTGGATCGGAGGAATTCTATCAGGCTCTTGAAAGTAATATAAATACAATGAATTATATAGTAGTTGCGTTGGACAATGATAAGCTTAACATTGAAACAGCTATAGAGATTCAGAGATTGGTAAACAGAAGCCGGGCTGATAAAAATCCTATTATTGCAGTACATATTACAAATAACGAGGACTATGCGTATCTGGAAAAATCAATGCTGCTGCCTGACGTCAGATTTTTCGGGAGATGCTCGGATATTTTCACAGAGAATATCATCATCAATGAGATAATGGATAGTATGGCCAGAAAAATGAACGCTCTTTTTAACAGTTTGTATAATATCGAGCCGGCCGATAACTGGAGGGATCTTGATGTTTTCACAAAGGAGTCGAATCGTTCGGCGGCTTCAAATATAGCCACAAAACTGCGTCTCTTAAATCTCGGGATGAGGGAAAAGACAGGTGACAACAATAGACCGGCCGTTAATCTTTCGGAGTATCTGACCGGGGAAAGACTGGAAAATCTTTCAAAACAGGAGCATTTACGATGGAATGCATTTCATTTTGCATCAGGTTGGGTAACATGGCCCCTGAACCAGACGGGCAACGCTAAAAAGGCGAAAGATTTAATAAACAGACGCCATGCTTGTTTAGTTTCATGGGAGGAATTGGAGGAAGTAACGCTGAGATTTAATCAAATACCGTCTTATCAGGATCTGGACCGCGAACAGGTTAAAAATATTCCGATGATTATTGAGCATGCAGGCTATGAGGTCTATGAGAGAAATTAGCTTTTAACCTATACACAAAAATAACCTTATGTTATATTATTATTGTTGAATTTATTATAGATGGAGGAACATACAATGAAACACATCAAAACCATTAATAAATCTACCTTAAATAAGGAGATACAAAAAGCGGGCTGCGGCGAATGCCAGACTTCATGCCAATCAGCATGCAAGACATCATGCACAGTAGCAAATCAGAAGTGCGAGAGAAAGTAAATGCCGTATAAGAATAAAATAAATTGCTTATTTTGCGGAAGGGCTGCAAAGCCCTTCTTGTTGTGTTCTTTTT